>Ga0209636_10006180_pt1 | contig 12237 bp, 11 predicted proteins | sample DeeMarSWOR152_54_FD_187464 | JGI IMG/M metagenome (GOLD analysis project Ga0209636, IMG submission 187464) | Marine sediment microbial communities from White Oak River estuary, North Carolina - WOR-1-52-54 (SPAdes) (version 2) | ecosystem: Environmental > Aquatic > Marine > Intertidal zone >...
CCCCTATAGCACTGTCCCCTAAAATTAGGTATAATTGAGGGCCAAAAAGGCAAGTTGAAGAAAACAGGAAATTTAACCTGGATAGAGATTTAATATCCAAAGAGTATAAATTTCGTAATATATAATGAATCTGGCAATCTCATGAGAGTTCAGCTTATAAGAGGAAATAGAACATACTGAATAACGGATTTGAAGATGAATGCTCTTGAAATAGAAAACATCTCTAAAAAGTTCGACAGTTTTTATGCTGTCAAAAATCTCTCTTTCCAGATTCCGGAAGGAACAGTCTATGGCCTCTTGGGTCCTAATGGAGCAGGCAAAACAACCACTATCCGAATGGTTATGAACATCATCATTCCCGATGAAGGGAACATCAAAGTCCTCAACCAAAAAATGGATGAAGAGATGAAGGGAAGGGTTGGCTATCTTCCCGAGGATCGGGGGCTTTATCCTAAGATGAAAGTGGGCGAACTTCTCCTTTTCTTGGCTGGAATAAAAGGAATGAAAGGTGAGAAGGCCAAGCAGGAAATCGACTTCTGGTTGGAAAGGTTTGACCTTGTCGATTGGAGGGATAAAAAGGTGGAAGAGCTTTCTAGGGGAATGCAACAGAAACTTCAGTTTATTGCTACCATTGTTCATCAACCTGAGCTTATCATCCTCGACGAACCCTTTGCGGGTCTGGACCCAGTTAACACAAAATTATTGAAAGACATCATGCTGGAGATGAAAGAGAAGGGACGAACCATCATTTTTTCCACGCACCGTATGGAACAAGTCGAGATGATCAGTGATAATATTTGTCTTATTAATAGGGCGGAGAAAGTCTTAGAGGGTAATTTAAGTCAGATAAAGAAACAGTACGGAAAGAATACTGTTCTCTTGGATTATGAAGGACAGGCAAGCTTTATTAAAAGTTTTCCTGAAATTGAAAAGATTGATGATTACGGAAAATTCATGGAAATTAAGCTTAAAGAGAAGGCCGATCCCCAGCATTTACTCTCAGAGTTAGTAGGAAAAATAAAGATCAACAAATATGAAATCAGAGAGCCGACCTTGAATGCGATTTTCATCGATAAAGTGGGAGAGAGAAATGGGAAAGATCCTATCAGTCATTAAAAGAGAATACCTGCAAGTCGTAAGAACCAAAGGATTTATTATCGGGACTCTTCTTGGCCCTGTACTCATGGCTTTGATTATCGTGATTCCTATCCTCTCCTCTATGGTTGTTGTGCCCGAACAAGAAACAATAGGAGTGATTGATTCAACTCAGGAGATTTTCAATGAACTGGATAAAAAACTGGGCTATACAATGAAAGATGGGAGACGCCGCTACCTATTAAAAAAGTATGAGCCTCAAGCCGAAATCGAGGAACTACGGAATGATTTACGTCAGAAAATACTGGCTAAGGAGATTTCTGCTTTTCTGTTTATCCCAGGGGATGTCGCGGCTGATGGGAAAGCGGAATATGTTTCGGAGCATGTTTCTGATTTTGATGAGATAAAAAGTATACATGAGGCTTTAAACAGTGTCGTTATCGGAAAGAGACTAAAAAAGGAAGGCCTGGAGCCTCAAAAAATTGCTCAATATATCAAGCGCGTTAGCCTGAGGACAATTAAGCTCACTAAAAAGGGGGAAGAAGAGGAAGATACAGGTGGAACATTCCTTATTTCCTATCTCCTGGTGTTTATCCTCTATATGACCCTTTTCTTTTACGGGTCCATAATTCTGAGGGGTGTTATCGAAGAAAAAAATTCAAGAGTGGTAGAAGTCATTCTTTCCTCCATGAGGCCTTTTCAGCTTATGATGGGAAAAATTTTTGGCATAGCAGCCGTGGGCTTCACTCAGTATGTTATCTGGGCTCTTTTTGGGCTGGCTGCCTCACGATACAGCAGACCTTTAGTTTCTTCTTTTTTTCCCGCTGCGGAATTTAGGCTGCCTACTATTCCCGCCTATATCTTTGTTTATTTCGTTATTTTTTTCATTCTCGGTTATTTCCTTTACGGAACCATTTATGCGGCAGTTGGCTCTATGGTGAATTCAGAGAAGGAAGCCCAGCAGCTTCTCATGCCTGTCAGCTTGTTATTGGTAGTACCGATGTTGATGATAGTTTTTATCCTCCGCAGCCCAAACAGTTCCTTTTCAGTAATTCTGTCCTTGGTTCCCTTTTTTGCTCCCGTGTTAATGCTCATGCGTATTTCTATTCTTCTTCCTCCTTTCACCCAGATAGCAGGCTCTGTTGTTTTGCTCGCTTTAACTATCTTTTTAATGATCTGGTTGACGGGCAAGATTTATCGAGTCGGAATTTTAATGTACGGGAAGCGGCCGAGTATTAAAGAAGTCGTAAAATGGATGAAATATAAGTAATCTCAAGGCAGTCTGCTCTCTTTGTTTTTATCCTGAGTTTTTCCCTTCGCGGTCTTCGTAATTTTAGGTTGACCAATATGGAAGCATTTCTAAATCCGTGATAATAACAGGTCTTTGGGAATGGTTTTGCTCCGTTCAGATAGGGGATGGTTCTATTTTTTTATTCTTATATATCTCATAGTGCTAGGCTTTCTATTTTTAAAAATAGAACCGTCCCCATCTCCATTTAAGCCTTCTCGGCTGCTGCGTAACTCGCTTCGCTCAAACATACTCACAGGTCGACCCTGTCGACTTCCCTCGAAGACCGAAACCCGAAGGCTAAATCTTCAAGGTCGCTTCATCCATTCCCAAAGACCTTTATTCGTATCGATACCAGGGATTTAGAAATGCTTACATCCAATTATAATGAATTTATATTGATTATTATTGTATATTTATTACTATATTAATAAATATAAGGGTGAACCTTTTTAAAGATTCTTCCGTAATACACTTTGTAGATAGAGTTTAGAGGTCAAGATAATAGAATTAAGGTAGCCTTTCAGATTAGGTTGTAAGAGAATGCCAAGGAGGACAGTAGAGGAGAACAGAGATGTATGTGCTTTGCTCGAAAGGATTAAAAAAGATGATAGAGAAGCCTTCCAAGAACTGGTCAGTCTTTACCAGAAAAGAATTTTCCTGCTGGCATTTTCATTCTTTCGTAACAGGGAAGATGCTATGGACATTGTCCAGGAGACCTTTATGAGGCTCTACCAGAAGATCCATACTTTCCGTGAAGGACAAAATTTTCAGAGTTGGATCTTTCAGGTTGCTAAAAATTTATGTATAGACCATTACCGAAAGAATCGCAGCAAAAGAAAAGAATGGGCAAGTGATCAGAACATAGAGGAAATGAATTTCTCTTCTCAGGACCGTGATGATTCCCATCAAGCTGTGGATTTGAAGATGATATTTTCACGTTGCCTGGAAAAATTGGCTGAAAAGCAGAGGACGGTGTTTGTTTTGAAGCATTATAACCAGCTCAAATACAGGGAGATTGCCCAAGTCTTGAATATCTCCCCGGGGACTGTAAAATCCCTTCATTTTAAAGCTGTCCAAAATTTAAGGGGGCTTATCAGCCCTTATTTAGGGAGAGTCCAATGAAGGAATGTAAGAGAATAAACAATGATCTGGTGGCTTTCCTCTACGGAGAGCTTCAGGATGAAAGACAAGAATTCATCTCATCGCACCTCAAAGAATGCTCCTCATGCCAGAGAAAGATGGAGAGGTTAAGAAAAGTTCAAAAAGGAGCAGACTCCTTGAACGAGGACATCAAGACCGCCATGGCTTCTGTGGATTGGAATGCTCTCCCTGCTCAGATTACAGATACTGTTTTTGGAAAGGAAGTTCAAGAGCCGAAAGAATCGTGGGTAGTCAACATTTCTAGGATTCTCTTCCAGCCGAAGCTAAGGCCTGTTTATGCAGCCCTGCTGATAGGAGTTTTTCTGGGCGCTTTATTGACTTATGTTTTTGTTCGTTCCCCTTTCCAGAGAAAAACCACGGCTGATCTTATTTCTTATCCGCCCGACTTCATAGAGAAAGTAGAGCTGGAAATGGCCAGACGGGAAACCTTGGATTATCTCAAGAAGAGCCAGTACTTGATCCTGGATTTTGTCCAGACTTCAGCGGAAAAAGAGCCGAGCAGCTGGCAGAGGAAATTTGCCTCTCAAAAAGTCAAAGATCTGCTTTCCAAGAAGAAATACATCAATCAGCAATTGAATAAATTCAAGATGGCCAAGGCTAAGGAAATCTGCAATCAGATCGAATTTCTCTTCTATGAACTGGCTCAGATGAATGACGAGATTCCTGCTTGGCGTCTCCAGGAAATCCATAATTTTATCGAAGAAAAACAGCTTTTATTGAAGATAAAACTATTAGAGAAAGAATTGAAACAAAGCGAAAAAAGCGAGGTTTAAAGTGAGAAAGCATGTCATTTATCTAATATTTTTTATATTCACATCCTCTCTCCTTATGTCTCACAGCCAAACTCATCCAGATGAAATAATGTTTCAAGCGGCAAAAATTCTTATTTTCGATGAAAGGTGGGAAGAAGCTCAGGAGAAGCTGGAAGAACTCATCGAGGATTATCCTGGCAGTAAATTGTATTCACAGGCTGTTTTCTACCGAGCAAAATGTCTATCAGAGCAGAAAGGAAAAGAGGCTAAAGCTTTAAAGGCTTACCAGGACTATCTGGGATTGAGACAAAAGCACAAGAGCTTAGCCGAAGAGTCTGAGATTTCTATCATGCAACTGGCTTATAAGCTCTACGAGAGAGGAAGAAAATCTTACTTGAAAGAAATAGAAAAGCGAGTCGACAGTTCGAGTAAAGTCATAAAATATTTTGCCGCCATTAAACTGAGCTTTGTCGAGGATAAGAAAATAGCCTCTAAAGGAATTCCTGTTCTGAAGCAAATCATAAACAGAGAAAGGGATGACGAACTGAGAGATAGGGCAAAAATTGCCCTGCTCCGGATTGACCCGGAAGCCCTCGGAGATCTCGAAGAGGAGGAATACGAGGAAAGATTGCTGATTTTGAAGGTGAGAGTCTACATAGAGGGCGTAAAAGAGCCGGTATTTTCTCTGAATATTCCTTGGACCTTGGCTGATTTAGCTCTATCAGCGCTTTCTGAAGAGGATAAGGAAAATTTAAGGGAGGAAGGATATGATTTGGATAAAATCATAGAAAAGCTGACCAGGGCCAGGGGAGAAATTATCCGGATTATCACTAAAAATAAAACATTCAAAATTTGGATAGAATAAGGAGGCAAATCCATGAAAAAAGCTGCCATTCTGGTTCTGGTCTTATTTGCTTTGATTATAGTTCTGGCTAATTTTCTCCTGGCTGCAAGCAGTGATGATTACCAGGTCATCAAGAAAGCAGTTAAGGAGAATCCTAATTATAAGCCTGGAAAAGAAGCTAAATGGTTTAAGGTTCTCGTAGCCGACAGTAAAACCGATAAAACCAGAGTGAAAGTGACGTTGCCCATTTCGGTTATCGAAATCTTTCTCGAATGTGCTCAGGACACTCGTCTCAAGATCGATCATGAAGATTGTGAGATTGACCTTAAAGAAGTTTTCAAAGAACTGAAGGAACTCGGCCCCATGGTCTTAATTGAGGTCTACCAGGAGGACGAGACAGTAAAAATTTGGTTTGAGTAAGTAATAGGGAATATGCGATACATATCATTACAGCGGACCTTTTCTCAAATATTTTCGTATTATTTAATGATTTTGATTGTAACGAAATCTATAGATTCTATTTAATTTAGGAGAATGACTATGCAATGGGAAGAAAGCATGACTAAACAACTTCGTCTCCAGAGATTTAAGGCATCTCTGGCTGTTCCTGCTCTTTTCCTGCTAATCTTATTATCCGGAGCAACATCGACACTGGCTACATCTCCTTCCTCCATCCAGGTAAAAAATTCCGTCAAGACCATGATCAAAGTCGGGGAGTACCATCTGAACTTCCAGGTCATCAAAGGAGGAAGCTTGACAATCCTTCTCGAAGCCGGCGGAGGTATGGACTCGACTGAATGGTCTGAACTGGCACCTGTTCTTGCCCAGAAAACCGGAGCCACTGTCGTATCCTACGACCGTGCCGGTTTTGGTAAGAGCGATTTACCGGAAATCCCGTATGATATGCTTGAAGAAGTTGATTGGCTCTGGCAGGGGCTCAAACAACTTGGGCTAAACAAGAATCTCGTCCTGGTGGGCCATTCTTACGGAGGGTGGTTGATTCGCTTAATAGCCAGCGAACATCCCAACCCTATACGTGGCATGGTGTTTGTCGACCCGTTCACTACCGAGTTTGTTTATGCGCTTGGCGTCGAATATCTTGATAATCATCCCATGGCAGGAAGGCATCCCTTTGACACATCACATCCGGAAAAACTCACAAAACAACAACGCGCCCTGGTCCGTATGGTTGGAAAAGGCTTAGGGCCCAAAGTTGAGGTTATGCGGAAAACATCTATCCCATCGGGCATACCCGTTCGAGTAATTACCTGTGGTAAAAAATTCCTTCCAAAGCCTGAAGAGCAACAGGCTTGGCGGCAGTCTCATGAACAAATGACAGCATCGATCAAAGGAGCAATACTGTTAGTAGCGGAACAAAGCGATCATATGGTCCCGTGGGCCCAGCCTGAGATCATCATCGAGGCAGTGACGGAAGTCATTGACCTGATTGAATAAGTCTTCAATTTAAGGGAGGGTCAGTTAATTATTGGCTTATTCCTCTTTTAATGATGCCTCCCAATTTTCCTGCAAACAAAGGACGTTCAGCCTTTAAGACATGGTTTAAGTCTATCTAAATGATGGGCAAAATCCACGAACAGCAAGGCCAAAAGCCATTAAGCATGACGAGAAATTCCGCGACCTCTGTAAGGACGCTGACCCAGGTATTTCCGAGGTTAGAAAACTCCCTGAAGATGCAAAGAAGAGGGAGGCTGGGTTGAAGGAATAATCGAAGCAAGTGGAAGCGAAAATCCTTAAAGCCCCGACTTTCCAGGAGCGGAATAATAGGATTTTTAGGAAAAATTCTTATAAAACCTATTAATTTTATATAAACTGTGCTATAATAAAATCAACTCCTGTTTTGCTGGCTGGGCAGGGTTTAACCCTACAATGAACATTCCATAACCCCTTTTGCTTATTTTCCCAAAACAGCCAGCATTCTCCTTCATTCACTCCTTGCCAACCTGGATTCATACAGTTAGAGCTTGAATCCTTAAAGTCAAATGGTTAATTATTATTGGCCGTTGGAGAGATGAAATCGAAAAGATGCCATTTCTTTTGCTCTTCCTTGGGAGTGATGTTTATTTTGGGTAATAATTATTCAAGAGATTGTACTGGATCATAATTTCAAGGATAAAGCTAATTTCTTATCAGATGTTAGAAGAACAAAATTTTTTTTTCTTTTATTCGTCATATACCTTTTGACGGCTTGAAAGCCAAGATATTTTCCGGCTCGAGGGGGAATACTCAATTCCGGGTTTCCCTTGTGGTAAAAATCCATTAATTCCTGTCTAGTGAATGTTCCTGAACCATAGACTTCTTTTAAATAGCGCTCATTTTCCTGACACCAGTTCAATCTGTCTCTACTGAAAAGGAGATGGTCGGATAATTTAAAGTTCGGGAAGGCTAAGAATGAGAGATAAGTTGCAATTCCTTCTGAAATCAGGAGCCACTCTAAATTTTTTCTTTCAGGAACTTCTCCTTTACTCAAATGCAAAAGAAAATGAGCATACTCATGAGCAAAAAGAATCCTCAATAGCCCGAAATCTTTAAATCTTTCCAAGCCAAAGCAGATAACAGGTTTTCTCTTGAATTTAAGAATAAAGCCATCAGGGCTGAAGAAGCCTATGAGAAGGTAGACTTTTGGTTCTTTTTTAGAAAGGACAATTTTTTTACATTTCTGGTAGGCCTCTTCGATTATCTGCTCTGGTGGGCAGCCTAAAATGAGATCTCTCAATTGGGCGTAATCTGATGTTTTGATTGATTCTACCCTTTTTTTGAGGCTGGAGATATTGATGAACGGGAAGTGAGAAAAGTAATTTTCTAAGAACTCTTGGTGGGGTTTGTAGTAATAGGTTGAATAGGTTTTCCACTGCTTTGAATGAGAGGAGATTTTATCCAAGAATTTGAAAAAATCCTTGTATAGAGAATAGATTTTCATTAACTCTTTTTTACCATCATTTTATTGAACGAATCAAATAGACTTCGCGCTTTTTTAAAAAAATTCATATTAATCCTATTAATTTTATATCTGGAATGTGCTATACTATTAAAAAATCCTGCTGTGCTGGCTGGGCAGGGCTCACACCCTCCTTTAGCACCCTTTTGCTTATTTTCCCTTAAAACAGCCAGCACTCTTTTTAGTTAACAGATAAGGGACTGTTCTGTTTTTTAATACAGAAAGCCTAGCACCATGAGATATAGGTAAGAATAAAAAAATAGAACCGTCCCCTATATGTTGCAATTGTATTTTTTACTTTTTAAAAAATATGTTATAATACAAGAAACCATGTTTTGCTGGCTGGGCATGGTCCCTTCTTTTAAAACATTTCATAGCCCCCTTTTGCTGATTTTCCCCCGGACAGCCAGCGCCTTTCTTTCTTGGAGAGAAAATCCATTAATCTAATTTATGATTCTAGTCTTGCCTCCCTTTTCTGATTGACAAACTTTTGTCCTATCTCAATAATAGTAGACTGAAAGGAAAGACGGAGTGGCCAGGCTCTACGAATATCAGAGCAAGAAGCTCTTGAAAGAAGGGGGGATTCGTATTCCTAAGGGCGGAGTAGCCTCGACACCAGAAGAGGCTCTAATGATTTCTCAGGAAATCGGCCAACCCGTTATATTGAAGATTCAAGTTTGGATAACTGGCAGAGCTGGTGTTGGAGGCATTCAATTTGCTGAGACACCTCAGGAGGCAGAAAAAATAGCCCGCCAGATGCTGGGGATGAAGGTGAAAAATTTTACAGTAGAAAAAATCCTGGTCGAGGAAAAACTCAAGATCAAGACAGAATATTTTGCGGGTTTAGTCATTGATGATGCCAAGAAATCTCCTTTGCTCATTTTCAGTTCAGTGGGGGGTACGGGTATTGAGGAGATAGCCAAGAGTCATCCAGAAAAAATTTCTCAAGCCTCAGTGGATGTATTAAACGGCCTTAAGGAATACCAAGCCCGAAACCTTATCAGGAAAGCAGGCTTCTCCGGGAGACTCCTTGTTCAGTTGGCAGATGTCTTAACCAGACTTTACCGAGTGGCGCAATCCTATGACGCCCGTTCAGCTGAGATAAATCCTCTTGTTCTTACAGAGGATAATCTCGTTTATGCCGCTGATTGCCACCTGGTTATTGACGACTACGCTGTCTTTCGCCATCCAGCGCTGGGGATAGAGATTGCCCGGGAGTTTGATCGGCCCCCGACCGATCTTGAAAAAATAGCTTATCGGGCAGAAGAAGGGGATTACCGGGGGACGTTTTATTTTTTTCAAATGACTGAACAGATTACTAAGCAGGAAAACTATATCGGATTTCATGGAGCTGGCGGTGGCGGTTCCATGATGTCCATGGATGCCGTTCTAGACAAAGGATTCAAGTTGGCTAATTACTGCGATACAAGCGGCAATCCCTCGGCCAGCAAGGTTTACCGCGCGGCTAAGATCATTCTCTCTCAGCCCCATCTTCTTGGCTATTTTGCTTCTGGCTCAGGAGTTGCCAGTCAGGAACAATTCCATTCTGCCCGAGGAATGGTGAAAGCTTTTAATGAGGAAAAAATGGAGATTCCAGGTGTTATCCGTCTGGGAGGCAATTATGAGGAGAAAGCCATCGAGATTCTCCAGTCCTACTTAAAGGACATACCGGCCAAGGTTGAAGGCTACGGGCGGGACGATTCGCCCGAGTTTTGTGCACAAAGACTGGAAGAGTTAATAAAAGAAAATAAATCTCTTACTCATAAGGTAAGGCCCTTAGCTGAGCCTTCTCTTGATCCTCAGAGCTGCAGTTTTGAAACTATAACCGGCAAGATTTTCATTGACCACCAAAAGTGTCTAGGCTGCAAGAGCAAAGGATGTGTCGAGGCCTGCTCAGCTCAGATACTAAAACTTGAAGAAGAAAAGCCTGTTCTAGCCTTTTCCCAAGAAGAGACAAAGAAAGGCAAATGTACAGAATGCCTAGCCTGCGAGATCTTCTGCACTTTCCATGAACAGAAGGCTATTTTTATCCAGCTTCCCATTCCTGGATTGAAGGAATACAGGGATAGAACTATCGAAAACAGTGAGGCAGAATAAAATATGCCGTTGCCATAATAACCGATGAAAGAGGAAAGAACATAAAGTGGCTATATTAGTCAACCAGGAATCAAGAGTCTTGGTCCAAGGAATCACAGGAAGAGAGGGCATGGTGCGAACCCGACTGATGAAGGATTACGGCACTCGAATCATAGCAGGTGTAACGCCAGGCAGAGGTGGACAAGAGGTTTATGGTATTCCTGTTTTTGACTCGGTGGAGGAAGCATGGGAAAAAACAGGTCCTTTGGATATAAGCGTGATTTTTGTTCCTGCCACTTTAGTGAAAAATGCGGCCTTGGAGGCTTTGGAGGCAGGGGTGAAGCTCCTGGTCGTCATTCCCGATCGGGTCCCCATCTATGATGTCCTGGAAATCAATCATTTTGCGCGCCAGAGAGGAGCTTTTTTTGTCGGGCCGAACACCTTAGGCTTGGTGAGTCCAGGAAAAGCTGTATTAGGCATGATCGGAGGCCGGGCTGAAAGGGCAAGAGAGTGGTTTCGTCCAGGGGAAGTGGGAGTCAGTTCTCGAAGCGGAGGCATGACTTCTGCCATTTCCTATTATTTGACCGAAGCCGGGCTTGGCCAGAGTACAATTATTCATGTCGGGGGAGATGCCGTGGTTGGCCTTTCTCATCCCGAAATCGTGGAACTTTTCGAAAAAGATGAACAGACAAAGATAGTCGTCATGTTCGGTGAAATCGGGACAACCCAGGAAGAAAGAGTGGCAGATTTGATAGAAGAGAGTAGATTCACTAAACCTCTGGTAGCTTATATCGGAGGCAAAGCAGCCAAGTCAGGAACAAGATTTTCTCATGCCGGGGCGATTGTTGAAGGGAGGAGAGGTTCTTACGAGAGCAAAGTCGAGAGATTGAAAGAAGTCGGCGTCCACGTGGTTCCCGCCATTTCTGATATACCAAAAAAAGCCCTGGAGCTTATGGAAAAATCAAAGGAGTAATTAAAATGAGTGAGCTTCACTGGAAAACAGCGGTAACCGAAGTTAAACCCAATAAAATATCTTTAAGAGGATATCCTGTGGACGAACTCCTGGGAAAAGTCTCCTTTGCCCAGGCAATTTATCTGGTGCTCAAAGGAGAATTTCCTTCCCCTGAAGTGGGAAAACTCATCGATGCCATTTTTGTCTCCTCAGTAGACCACGGTGCGAGTCCTCCTTCGGTGCTGGCAGCCAGGACAGTAGCTTCTACCGGAGCAGAATTAAACTCGGCCGTAGCAGCCGGGGTTCAGGCTATCTCAAGATACCATGGAGGAGCCATCGAAGAGGGAATGAAGCTTTTTTTAATTATTGCCCAAAGAGTAGGTGAGACAGGAAAGGGAGAAGAAGAAGTTATTGATGAAGTTTTGAAGGAAATGAAGGAGAGGAAGCAGCGGGCTTCCGGATTTGGCCATCGCATTCATACCCAGGATCCGAGAACCAAAAAGCTTTTTGCTCTGGCCGAGGAACTGGGGCTGGCCGGAAAATATGTGCGAATAACAAGAGGAGTCGAGAAGGCCCTGGAAAAGCAGTTAGGGAAAGCATTGCCGATCAATGTCGATGGTGCAATAGCTGCTCTTCTCTGTGAGTTAGAAATTCCTCCGGAGATCGGGAATGCCTTTTTTATCATTGCCCGCGTTCCGGGTCTTGTGGCTCATATTCACGAGGAGCGTACCCGGATGAAGCCCATGCGCAAGATTCATCCCCAAGACTATGAATACGACGGTCCTCAAGAAAGGAAGATAAAATGAAGCAAGAATTATTCGATCTTCTGCCTGAAATAGTAAAGATTACCGACTCCGAGCTAAAGGAAAAAACCATAAAAGTCTGGCAGGAAGCCATCAAAAGGGGCGGCTGGAGAATCGAAGATCTTCATAAAATTCCTTTTACTTTACTGATTGAAAATACTTCAGTAAATCTCATTGAGCATACGAGGGCTGTCACGCTTTGTTGCGCAGAAATCGCTGCCGCCATAGAAGAAATGTATGAGGGAAGAGTGGCTATCAACAAGGATTATCTACTGGCGGGAGCTCTTCTTCACGATGTGGGGAAGTT
>Ga0209636_10006182_pt1 | contig 12237 bp, 16 predicted proteins | sample DeeMarSWOR152_54_FD_187464 | JGI IMG/M metagenome (GOLD analysis project Ga0209636, IMG submission 187464) | Marine sediment microbial communities from White Oak River estuary, North Carolina - WOR-1-52-54 (SPAdes) (version 2) | ecosystem: Environmental > Aquatic > Marine > Intertidal zone >...
AGCTCATTACGACATTGAGAAACTCTCAGAGAGAATCAAAAACTTCACCAGCGGTTTCTAACCTTCGCCCCAATCAACGCCGCAAAAAATCCCAGGGGAACTTGTACTGAAAGAAAACTCATGGTAATCAGAACTACGCAACCCAATGTTTCTTCATCGGAAACAAGACCGAGAGGGAAATACTCCAACGTACTCACAAAGCAGCTTCTATATGCGTCCCAGAAGGGCAGGATATATAGTGCCAAGGCTACAGCAACGGCCAAAAGGTACCCTACAAAAATCATGATCACCACTTTTCTGAAATCCTCTATAAGATACCCACAGAAAACGGCTATCATTGGGGGTAAAGCCAACCAGCTTGCCCAAGCAAAACTCGGATAAAACACCCCTATCATGAAGAGGCAGATGACCAATGTTGCATACAAACCTGCATGCAAACCTGCTGAAAGAATCTCTGAAGACCTCAAGACTTTACGTTTCTTCGGAATATCAACAGGGACAATCCCACGTTTTATCAGTATCTTTTCGTCCTCTATGATAAGATACAGATCTAGTGAGAGAAGAGCCATTCCTGCTAGAAGTAAGAGAAGACGATAAGGATAAACTGCCAATCGAAACGCTTGCAGGAAAGAACAGAGAACGAGTATAATTGCAGAAACCAAAAGAAATCCTTCTAGACGCGCCCTTCTTTCCAACTTCTCTAACAAGTCTTTAAGCGACATGATCCAGTCTTAACCTTCATCATAAGGTAGCAGATCACATTATATAAACCATATGCCTTTTCATGAACACTGTAGATTAAAAGTCTGCTAACGATTACTGCGTTGACTTGGACAAATACGACCAAATGCCTAGAAGGCGCAAGCTTCCGGACATAGCCGTAGCTCAGTGTGACTTATCAAGTTTAGACGAAGATGAAAAAGACATAAGAAATCGTGTTAAACATATGATGAAACCGGGGAAGCCGCGGCATTTTGCTCATGTTTCTCATGGATTTGACTATGGATTCTGAATTCACAAGCGATTTATCCACTGTATGTAAAACCTGTAAGAATGTGCATACGAATGCGAAAGTCAAGGCTGGAATCCTACCAAGACATTCTAGAAGTTCTTGTGAATGACCCTTTGACCCTTGATCACCTAGCATACAAAATCAACATCGACTGTACGGTTCTTAGGCAACACCTAAACTTCTTGATAGAGAATGGTCTCGTCGAAGAACGAGCGTCAGACAAGAAAAAGCTGCACGCGATTACAGAAAAGGGCACAGCAGTGCTGAAAGCTCTAAGCTTTCAAAAATATCTTCGAAGGATTTCTGACAAAATAACTGTCATAGACGAAGCGCTAGATATTATACGTAAACTGGAAAAGAACGAACGCGGAAAAGAAATCTGACTGGAAGTCTAGTTGGGACTTGAAATCCTCGACAAGAAGCTTTTTTTCAGTCGAAACATCTCGCCAAGCCTTAAGTATTTGCCCAGTCATTACCAAGTGATAGAAGAACGGAAGAACAGGAATTGCAACGAATCAAGTTCTACACTATCGACTTGACTAAGATCAATGGAAAAGGAGAGTTTAAGTGCCCAAAATGTGGAGTCAACGTATCTCCAGATGACGAAACACAAGACGTCTACACAATCTTAGAATCGGTGATGAGAGAAAATCGCTTAAAAGAGGTAATCTTGCAGTGCAACAAGTGCGGAAGCCATATTAATCTGATTGGATTTCACACCTTGAACAAAAGAAATGAAAATTAGAGCTAGTTTTATGCTAAAAACACTTGCCTGTCAAGCTTGTTACTAGAGATCTTAGCAAACGTCACCAAAATGTTTTAAAAACGTAAGCTCTACTGAAAATGGGGGCGGCCGTAGTCCGGTTTGGTTTAGGACATCAACCGTAGGGCTTATTAATTTATTAACATTCTTTTCCTTCATTTCTATTCACATCCACATATGTTAAATTCGCATGTTGCGGTTTTGTGGTAAATTATTTAACCCATCAATCTGCTAAGTAGTTTGTATGGCTGATAGTTCATCCTTTAGGGAATATTTCTCGTCTAGATGGGCAATTCCTGGATATGCTTTAATTCTATTTGTTGCAGGGATTAATTATGTCGCTATACTTGAAAACCTAGTGAAACCTGAAACTGTTGAAGTGCTTTTTGGTTTTCTTGCTCTTTTAAGTGGTTCAGCCCTAGGTTTCCTTGTAACGCAGCCCTATTATTTGTGGCTTAACAAAGGCCAAATGTTTAGGTTTGCATGTGTTGAGCAGGTAGAGAAGATTTTGGATGAGAGTTTTGAGCTAACTTTGCCAAAAAGCAAAAAGAAAAAAGAGAGAATCTTAGGGGCCATTTTAGATTATGCATTTTACATGGAGCAAAAAAGCGGAGGAGGGGAAGTCGCACGTAATCCGTTTCTAGAATATGTTTGGAGAAGATGGGATATGATTCAACTTTTATTATCCACAAGATCTTCTTTGTTGATAGGATTAGGTATTGGATTAGCCTATCGAATCTGTCGCCAGCTGTTTATTGTTCCTCCACCTCCAATTAATACAAGCGAGGTTATTGTTTTGGTGTTTTTGATTATTTTTGCAATTGTATTAAGCTTCGTTCTTTGTCTAACTGCGATTTATGTTTGGGCAAACTATCAACCTATTTTTGAAGCAATTGTCAGAGACAGGATCGGAATTGACCAAAACCGAAAGAGACTTGTGACTGCATTTACTGATTACCTTTCAGAAAGGGAACAGAAGCCAAAAAAAACCTGAAATCAAGTGGCCGTTGCAGGGAGATTAAACTGCGAGCATGTAGTTCAGGAGAAACAAATTTGAAGGCGAGAAGTTGTGCGGTTGTGGGATTATCGGCATTGTGCGGAACGTGGGCATTTGTGAGGCTTTCCGCCTCACGTTTCTATCTGCGTTAGCGCGCGCTAGATGATGTTAGTAAATGAAGGCGGATATTATGCTTGCATCTGGAGTTACTCAGCTTTATCACTGCCGCTTTTTGCATCAAAGATTACTATGGCAATCATTGGATGGCAATCTGAATAGATATAGGTGTGAACTTTTCTGTGTTTGTTCACTTGCTCCAAAAGCGTAGGGAGACCCTCTTTAGTCAAGATTGCTATTAACATGTTGAAAACCGCTTTGCTATAGTCTCGCATATCAACAACAAAAATACCACTGCATTTCTTCACTCTATACTCTTTATGTAACAGGGGAAGTGATCCTAAGCCAAATGCCCGTGTTCCTAGAAATTCGATTCCCCGAAAATCCTTTATTGGCATCCTATTTCCAAGGGCGCTATAACGCTTGCTCCTTGTTGACTTCGCACCGTATGTCACATGTACTTCTCCACTTGCGTGTCTTGATACGTGATGGTCGAATTGTTTGATGTTGCTAAAAAATAAAAACCTCTCCCCCATGAGTGACTTCTACGGCACCGACAGAGTATATCTTCTCTTCACCAATTGCTATTATTTCAACTCTAACCTTGCTCATGGCCTGCGCAACTCATTTACAGTATTCAGACGGATGCTATTCAACCTATTTGTCATGCCCATTCAATACAAGAAAATGACAATGAGAAAATGCAGCGCGCGCTATTTCTCTTTACTTAAGGACTTTTAAAATATCACCGATGACGAGATAAGTGTATATTACGCATCGATGAGCATCTTCTTTCTTCTCCTCATGTTTCTCGGGAGGATGAGTGTGTTTTTGGACAAGACTGTTTAGCTTGTCAAAATAATTCAGTAAATACTCTATCTGAGTAACTATTAACTCTCTTTCGCTGTCTTCTGTTTTAGGCACTCTAGCCCGAAGCGTAAATGCCAATTTTTTGATTGTTTGTGCTCGTCTTGGTGGCTTCTCACCTTTGGGAAGATAATCTGGTTTATAAATTGAATCAGTGAAATCTTGTAAAATGTCTCGACAGGCAAAAGCTATCTGCGACCAATCCAAAGAACTAGAACCGTCAACAATGTCTCGATAGGTTTTAGTTAACTTTTCAATGGCTGAAGGACAGAATTCAACAAGCTTTGAATCTACGAATTTTCTAGTCTCTTCAAAAATGCTTGAAAGAATGTTCCCATATTCTAATTCCAAAATTATATCATTTGCGAATTCCAATGCTCTATTTCTGACAGCTTCTAATATCCCATCGAGTTCAAAGTCTGAAATCTCAGCTGATCTAACGGGTACGTCAAATTTTCCTCTTACAAAATCAATCATGCCTCCGACCATTGTCAAACCCAAAGGCCTTTTGCTTTCTATTTGACCAATTGACTGAATGACAACATGCTCGGTTAGAAAACGTAACTCATGTCTAACTAACACTGGTCTTCCAAAGATGTCTTTGTACGATAGGTGAGTTCGCCTATATCTGGGAGCGTGCTTCCAAGCTTCTTCCCTCGTTTTCTATTTGTCACCATAACCATAAAGCTCAAGTTTTATCCACTCAACATCTCGTTTCAGCATTTGAGAAATTGTTAAACATCTTCTTAAGAGAGAACTTACATCCCAAATCGAGTCGATAGCACCAATTCTAACTTCATAAGCTAGTCGGAGTATTTGTTTTCTGGAAGACATTGTTGTCAATTAGAATTTTGTCTAAGTAGACTAATAAGGGTTAGAATTGTTTTGTTATTATTAGAAAAAAGAAAGGGAGTTATTTGCGTTTTTTGAATAGTTTTGTTCCGTTTCGTTCTGTGACGTATTGGAATCCGTTTTCGATTAGTTTTGCGTCTTCTTCTAGTGTTGTTGATGTTCGGCTTATCCATTGGTCGTCTTCTTCGTAGTCTAGTATGATTGCTCGGATATAGTGCATTGTTGTTTCTAGTTTTTTGTGTCTAAAATGTTGCATTAAAAGAATTGGGTCACGTATTGGTAGGTTTTTGTAGTATCTTTCGCCTGAGTAGTTTCGTAGATTTCTTAGTGCTATGTTAAGTAGTTGGGGTCTGTTGAGTTTCTTTGATGCTTTTTGTCTGAATTGATACCACATTTGCGATTGTGTGTGCTTTTGGGAATGGATGTTTTTTCCGGTGTTTTGTTAGGTATCTTGTGAGAAGTTCTTTAGTTTGTGGTTTTAGCTTGTAGTTTTTGGATGCGTGCCCTTTAACTCCTGTGATGCTGATTTCTCCTTTCTCTAAGTTGATGTCTTTTCTTGTGACTTGGTATAGTTCTTCTGGGCAACATCCTATTTCTGCTTCTATGGTGAATATTGTTACGTAGTCTTCTGAACTGTTGTCTATGATTGCTTGTACGTCTTGGGGTGTTGGGATTAACGGTGTCTTCTGTACTACTTTGTAGTATGGTTTTCTCCAGTTAATGTTATTTGCTATGCAGTAGTGATTATATGCACTTGCGTATTTGTTCTTGGTTTGGTTGTCTGCTTTCTTCTCTTTTCCGTGTTTGTCTTTGACTTTCATTTCTGCTAAGTAAAGTTTAACGTCTTTGGGGTTGTCTAAATCACAGTTTTGTGCTAGTCTTGTTAATCTAGCTTCAATGCGTTTTATGGTGGTTTCGTTGGTTCTTCCGTCTAGCTTCAAATTTATTAATGTGTTTGCGATTTTAGAATCTGTTTTTACTGATGTCCCGAGCGGCCGTAGTCTAGTTTGGTTTAGGACATCAGCCTGCCACGCTGACGACCCGGGTTCAAATCCCGGCGGCCGCACCATGAGTAACCACGGATGATTTGTACAAACCAAGATAAATCCGCCCGATTTTTCCGCATGAAAGTATAGTCAATGGTAAGAAATTACAGTATCCAAGAAACACCAAGTTTTTATGAAAAGCCATCTTACATAACCGTCAATGTCTGGAAAAGAATTCTTTGTGGCTCGTTATGAGAAATTGGGCTGGAAATTCGAGGATGTTGAGCAAAGACAAGCTATCAGAGTAAACGCCATAAACGCCGAAGAAGAAGCTGTCACCAAGAGACTGCGGTCATTAGGCATAGAGCTTAAAAAGATTCCTTTTCTAGAAAACGGCTATTGGATATCGAAATCAAAGTTTTCCGTTGGGGCAACATCAGAATACCTCTTAGGCCTATACTCAATTCAGGAGGCAGCTGCCCAAATCCCTGCAACATTGTTTACAGATCCAAGAGACAGGATAGTGTTGGATGCTTGTGCGGCTCCAGGAGGAAAAACCGTTCAATTAGCGGATTCAATGCAGAACACAGGAGTGATCATCGCTTTAGACGTCGAGAAACGAAGACTAGCTGCATTATGTAACCACTTAGAACGATGCCGCGTGAAAAACACGATAGTCTATCACATGGATGCAAGACATGCTTCAAAGTTGAAATCGAGCTTTGACAGAATCCTTCTAGACGTTCCATGCTCAGGCAACTTCGTGACAGACGAGTACTGGTTCAAAAAAAGAACAGTCAAAGACGTGAAAAGAAACGCTAGACTCCAAAGGCAAATACTGGCCGAAGCAACCAAAGTCCTGAAAAACGACGGTGAAATAGTCTATGCAACGTGCTCACTGGAGCCTGAAGAGAACGAACTAAACATTGACTGGGCAATGAAAAATCTGAACCTGCAAACTGAAAAAGTCAAATGTCACGGAGAAAAAGCGTTAACAAGCGTTTTCGGCAAAAACCTTGACAGTTCAATAGAACACTGCAGGAGAATTTGGCCTGGACAGACCCAAGGATTCTTCGTTTGTAAACTCAAAAAACGTGGACTGGCACAATGAAGCAGATAAAAGACTTTGTGAGCCGATTCCAGACAAGGATTAGCTTAAACAAAAATCTGATAGCAAGAAGGGGAGACAGATACTTTCTTCTGAACGACTATTTTAAAAGGCTAATCTCAGAAGACTTCTTTTGTGCCGGAACCTATCTCGGGAAAACTATGAGAGGTAAGTTTTTTCCAAGCTTCAACCTCTTGAGACTGATTGCGGCGAAAAAAGCAAACAAGGTCATTGTTGACAAGAAGACCGAATGGCTTTTCATTTGCGGGAGAGACATATTCAGAAAAGGAATAACTGAGATGGTTGGGTCAAAAAAGAAAGGCAATTACACATTGATCCTAAACCGACATGGCGAATGCCTAGGTTTCGGCAAAACATTATGCAATCTGGACAAAGTAAAGGGCAAAGTCGCCATAAAAAATATCTCAGATATAGGAGACTTCCTAAGAAGGGAGAGATGACAGTTTAGACAGTGTTTAACCCTTTATCGTTTCTACTATCCTTTCAATTCTCACGGTTTTCTGTTCTCTTCCCTTCAAGTTTCGAATTACAACCGCTCCTTCTTTCAGTTCTCTTTCCCCCACAATTATTGCATAGTCCAGCTCTCTCCTATCCGCATCCTCCAAGGCTTTAGCTACTTTCCGTCCCATAACCTCAACCTCGACTGCCACGTCAGCTGTTCTAAGCGTCTGCGAAATCTTCAATGCCTCTCCCTTTAACTCCTCTTTAACAGGAATAACCATAACCGTTTTTTCTTCATCTTTCCCTAGCCGAGTCTTCTGCTTTTGCATTGCTAGCAGTATTCTGTCTATTCCATGAGCAACTCCAACCGCTGGCGTGGGCTCACCTCCGAATAGCTCAATAAGCTTGTCGTATCTTCCGCCACCGCCCAGCGCTATATCAAACTCCGGAACGTAAACCTCGAAAATCATGCCAGTGTAGTACTCAAGTCCTCTGGCAAAGCCAGCCTCAACAGTCATGCGAGGTTTTTGTCCACCTTCAGAAACAAGCTTAAGAATCTCCTTGAGATTCTCCGCTGCACGAACAGCCTTTTCGTAATCTTCAACCTGATTCTGCATACTCTGTAAGACGCTGAAGACTTTGCCACCCTTTGTTTTCACCAGTTCTCGAATGGTTGCCAAACCTCTTTTAGAGACTTCAGTCTCTCCAACCACCCTAAAAGCATCATCATATTGCCTCTTATCCATTAACTGCATGATTTCGTTTTGAATTTTGTCTGCAACCTTCTCTTGGTCCAGAAGCCCTCTTAAGACCCCAACATGCCCGACTCTGAAAACACAATTTCTCAATCCAACAGCCGTTATCAGACTGTTCGTTAGCGTCACAATTTCGGCGTCTGCCTCAGGCCTACTTGAACCCATTAGCTCGTAATTCGACTGCCAAAACTCTCTGAAGCGTCCTTGCTGAGGCTCATCGTACCGGTAGAGACTCCCTACAGAAAACATTCGCAGAGGCTTAGGCTCGTTCTTCAAAGTGGTTGCCACTAGTCTTGCTACAGAGGCTGTGAATTCCGGTCTTAAGGCGACTCGGCGTCCACCCAAATCTTTGAAAGTGTACATTCGGGAGCGAATTTCTTCACCAGCCTTGGCAGCCAAAAGCTCGTAAGATTCCAAAACCGGCGTTATAATTTCTCCATATCCGTGAAGTCTAGCTATTTTCCTAGCCTTGTCCTCAATGTATTTCATCATCTGGGCTTCTTGTGGCAGAAAATCTCTCATTCCACGAACTCTTCTGAAAGCGGGCAACTTGAACGCTCCATCATTTTAGGGTTAATTGTGAAACTGAATAGTAAACTATTTCCCCTCTGCGATTCATGACAGCTAAAACTAGTTCTTTCTTGAGGCTTTGACAGTGTCTCAAAACACGGCTTAAGTCCTCGAGTGACATGGGGTCTCCCTCCTGCATGCTCAAGATCAAGTATTTAGCTGCTTCTTCACCGTAACCTCCACGTTCATAAATTCGAAAGTCAACACCTAAGCCGAAACCCCCGCGAACAACGTAGCCACGACTTCTCAAATCACGGTATGCCAAATATTTAGCCCAAGCATTCTCATCAAGACCTTCATAACGTTTCAAAAGTTCTTGAAAATCCACCGTTTCACCTTTTCCACTCTCGACGTCCAAGTTTCCTTTATCCACAAGATACAAAGACTCATATAACGTAAGCAAGAACTCATCATTTTCAGCCACGCCGTAACCCTTTGACGAAAGCTCATCCACGCTCTTATTTTCAGAAACTTTAACACCTTTTTCAACAAGCAATCCTTTAACCTTAAGCTCTGAACGGGCAGCTGTCTTCTCCTTACCTTTACTCATGAAAACCCTCAACCAGCATAAAGCGATGTTTTCACTTATAAATTGGCTTCAAATTCGACGAGATCTTCCTTGTGTAAAACACCATCCTCACATATAACAGCGGTTACATATTCAAACGGAGTTATATCAAAGGCTGGATTTAGAACGTTCACGCCTTCAGGCGCAATGATCTGCGAACCTATCTGCGTAACCTCTTCCGACGGTCTTTCCTCAACAGTAATGTCTGCTGAGCAATGCGCCAAGTCAAATGTAGATCTTGGAGCCGCAACATAAAATGGAATGTCATGCTCCTTGGCTAGGACCGCTATGGTATACGTTCCAATCTTGTTGATCACCGCGTCTCTGACTATCCTATCTGCTCCAACTATGACTTTGTCAACCAGCCGCTTATACATGACGTATCCAACCATGTTATCAGTAATCAACGTGACTGGGATGCCATCGCGTTTAAGCTCGTAAGCTGTTAGCCTTGCTCCCTGCAATTTGGGTCTTGTCTCAGTTGCTGTAACCTTGATCTTTTTTCCTTGCTCCCGAGCAGCTCTTATCACGCCTAAGGCCGTGCCATAATCAACCGTTGCCAGAGCACCAGCATTACAGTGCGTCAAAACAACGTCTCCGCCGCAAATCAGTTCAGCGCCGTGCCTGCCAATCGAACGGTTCGCAACTGCATCTTCGTCAGCAATTCTCTGAGCCTCTTCAACAACAGAAGCCGCTAAACCTTTGGCATCTCCAGAAAAGCCTCTCACCCCGCTCAGAATCCTGTCGATCGCCCAAAAAAGATTAACACCCGTCGGCCTAGTCTCCTTGAGAATCTCCGCCGCTTTTTGCAACTCGTCAATTAGTTCTTTCTTCTTTTTCGCTTTTGAATGATATGCGACCAAAGCCAATCCGAAGGCTGCAGCCGCACCCATGAGAGGTGCTCCTCTTATTTTCATAGTTTTTATGGCCTCAGCAACTTCAACGACGTTTGTCATCTTTAGAAACACAGTTTCCTGCGGAAGTTTCGTCTGATCCATCGTTATTACTGTTCCATCACGCCAATATATCGTTCTCATATTCATGCCTCAATGAATCGTTTTATGACGGAAAGGATTTGTGCATATTGTGTAATGTTCACGCTATGACGCTCCTACGATAAAAGCTATTGTTAGCATTGCCGAAAGTATGTTTAAAGCTTCTGCTTGTCCTCATGATTACAGCAGAAGATGCAGATGTATAGTCAAGAAGGGTGCTGAAGCACTGGTTGAATGGTTTTATGCTGGAACGTGGTTCAACAAAAGAAGACTATACGCTTGACTATAGCAGAGGAGTCCTCAAAACCTCAGGCGTTTTTCTGCACTGCACCCTAATGCGTGCGAACATGGATTGATTTCCTGTGAAACAAAACGAGCGCAGCCAACATCGCTGCTAGGGCTCCAATTGGCCCAATGAGGTGTTCAGGTATCACCAGAAAATACGGCGTACAACAAAGCATTCGATATCTGTCGGTGCCCGGATCGGATTGTCCGTTCTGGTTTACATCGATCCAAACGTCATATTTCCCCTGCTTTAGAGGAGCACTCCAAATCAGTGTCGTTGGCAACGATTTAATTAAATAGTAATCAATCGTCTCTGCATCAACAGATTCTGTAACTGCGTTTTCCGGTTTGATTTCTTCGTGGTCGGGTATAACATATATCGTTACTTCGCTGTAACCTTTGCAGTCTCCGCCTGTGATATACACATTCTCATCTAACGAGAACGTAGACTTAAGATTTCCCGATTTATCGGTCGGGATAAAAGGAACCTGTAGAGCGCACGCGAACGAATCCTCTTCTGAAATGTCAAGATAACGCCCCTCCTTTCCCTATTCAATGCAACCAACGTGTAAAATATTAGTTTGTTGGATTATTGTTATAGAAGATTTTGGAATTTCCGTTCATAGTTTCAGAAGAAACAATCGTCGCGTATGTTTAAATGTTGCTCGGTCTTGTGTGGCAAGTTTCCAAGTAGTATTTGCATTGTCCTAATATGATTGCTGCTTCATTTGCGGTTTATATACATAGATCGGTACATGTGAGCCTTGATCAATACGTAAATAGCACGAAAGCCGCAGGAAATTGAAAAACCATGAAACAAAAAACTGTAGTCACTCTTCTCGAAAAAATTGGAACCAGATATTCTGAATATTTAGGCATAAATCTAGACAGTGGAAAGGATGAGGAAGTTTTCAAATGGTTTTTGGCGTCGATACTGTTTGGCGCACCCATAACTGAGACTTCAGTCATCAAAACCTACAAGCTCTTTGAAAAGCATGACGTTTTAACGCGTGCAAGAATCCTTGAGACTGGATGGAATGGCTTGGTTGAAATCCTTGATGAAGGAAGCTACACACGCTACGATTTTAAAACTGCGGATAAGCTTTTGGAGGTCATGCGGAATCTCACAGAAAAATACAACGGAAGCCTCAAACTTCTCTACAGCAAGGCTTCCAATTCCAAGGATTTGGAAAATAGGCTAAAGGATTTGGCCAAGGGCGTAGGCAACGTTACTGTGAGCATTTTCCTAAGAGAATTACGAGAGACCTGGGAAAAAGCTAAACCAAATCCAACAAGCTTGGTAGTCTCTGCTGCCAAAAACCTCGGAATAATAAATGAGAAAGCCGCTGAAAACGCTTTGGAACAACTAGAACACTTCTGGGAAAAAAATGAAGTTTTAGGAGAATCCTTCATCAATTTTGAAACAGCACTACTTAAACTGGGCAAAGATTTCTGTAGAAAGAAAAAATGCGCTTCTTGTCCGGTCAAGAACGACTGTTTGAACCCTAAGGCGTTTTAACATAAGTTATAACTTCTGTCGGACATCCCTCACGAAGCTTCAGCTGCTTATTCCAATTGTCTCCAACAGCTATAAGGGAGAAAATCCCTGAAATCTCAGCCTTCGATTTTCGAACTAAGTTAACTAATGCCGCTTGAGTTTCACCAGTCTTAATCATGTCGTCCACAATCAAGACGCTGTCCCTTCTTCTAATGGCGTCCTTCGGAACATAGAGTGTCATGGTTACCCCTGAATCTCTAAGCGCATAAGTTTCTTCCAGAAAAGCCTTAACTCCAACTTCTTTGTTTCTCTTCGCTATTACCAGGTTAACCCCAAGTGAGTTAGCAACCATAGTACCCAATGGAATCCCGTCCACAGCTGCCGTTAAAACCTTTGTGACAC
>Ga0209636_10006185_pt1 | contig 12235 bp, 10 predicted proteins | sample DeeMarSWOR152_54_FD_187464 | JGI IMG/M metagenome (GOLD analysis project Ga0209636, IMG submission 187464) | Marine sediment microbial communities from White Oak River estuary, North Carolina - WOR-1-52-54 (SPAdes) (version 2) | ecosystem: Environmental > Aquatic > Marine > Intertidal zone >...
AGCTATGGCAGAGCTTATCTTCCTCTTTCCTTATTTTCAAACCTGGGGGAGGAGAGGAGTAGCTTCAGCTGTAGGCACAGAGGGAACTGTAGCATCTTTATGTAATGTTGTTGCCGATAGCTTTGCAGTGACTTTGGCTGCTATCTTAGCTACCTGGCCAGTCATCGCCTACAATTTTGGCATCGTTTCCTTCGTCGGTCTACCAGCTACCTTCTTTGCTTTATTAGCTTTACCAGGCATCTTCATCACCACAGCTTTAGTCAGTGGGGTTGGCCTTTTCACCCCACTCCTAGCTCAGATTCTGGGCTGGGTAGCCTGGCTTTTCCTTAGCTATTTGATTCTGGTAGTGCATGTTTTCGATGCCTTGCCGGTCTCATCCGCTGAGCTAGGCAACATCTATATTTGGCAAATATGGTGTTACTATGCGTTAATGGCAGCAGCTATGGCAGCTATCAATTACCGAAGACAATTAGCCAACCTCCTTTCCCAGATAGCTTCCGAAATGCGCCAGTTAGCCAGCAAGGCTTCAGGGGTTGTCTCCAAACTACCCAAGAAATGGGTAATCTCCTCGCTTTTAGTCACAGCTATTTTAGTCTGGACAGCTATCCTAAATATGCCCGATGACAAGCTTCATGTAAGTATACTTGATGTGGGACAAGGAGATGCCATCCTAGTCCAAACGCCAAACCGCCAAGATATCCTCATCGATGGCGGGCCAAGCCCTCAAGCAATAAGTCTCGAGCTAGGCAAGAAGCTATCCTTCTGGGACAGGACTATTGATTTAGTGGTACTAACTCAACCTCAAGCCGACCATATCACTGGTCTAGTAGAAGTACTCCAGTACTATAAAGTGAAACAAGTTATTGAGCCAAGAATAGCCTATAGCTCAGCTATTTATCAGCAGTGGCTCAAGTTAGTTGAAGACAAAAAAATCGAGTACAAAATAGCCCATGATGGGCAGGAAATCGACCTTGGAGATGGCATAAAGATAGAGGTACTTCACCCTCCCTCGCCTTTGCTTCAAGGCACTTCCGATGATATTGATAACAATGGAATAGTATTGCGCTTAAGTTGGAATAAGGTAAGCTTCTTATTCACTGCCGACATCGGCAAAGAGGCTGAATGGTATCTTATCGCCCAGAGAGCTAATTTGAAGAGTACGGTATTAAAGGTCGCTCACCATGGTAGCCGAACCTCCACTTCCCCAGGATTTCTGGCTGTAGTTGACCCGGAGGTAGCAGCGATCTCAGTAGGTACCAACAATAACTTCGGCCACCCTCACACTGAAGTAGTAGACAGGCTAACCGAACGACTAGAAAGTGACAGGCTTTACCTAACCTCAGAGCATGGCACTATCGAGCTTATAACCGATGGCAAGAAGCTATGGGTAAAAACAGGATTATGATGTCGTGTATTAAGCGAGAACACTAAACAGTCCCCCTATCAGCCTATTGATTTACAGTCAATTTTAGCGTAGAGTATTAATCATCTTAATCTCGGGAATCGTAGGAGGCAAGGATGAAAAAAGTACTTTGGATAACATCACTAGCTTTAATGATATCCGTTGTCTTGGCTGTTCCCACTTTAGTCAGCGCAGCAGCTAGTTTTGAGATAGCCAACCTGTCTATTAACCCAACCTGTGTCAAAGAAGGAAACAGCATTACCATCAGCGCTGTGGTAACTAACACCGGTAACATAACTGGCAGCCACACTGTAGAACTGAAGATAAACGATGCTGTCGAGGCTACTGAAAATGTAACCTTGCCGGCTGGAGGCAGTGACACAATTAACTTCCAAGTGACCAAAGATACGGCTGGTGACTATTCCGTGGAACTTGATGGCTTGACCGGTACTTTCACTGTGGCACCATCCGCTCTTACCATAAGTAACCTGATTATCGACCCACGAGAGGTTAACGAAGGCGGAACCATAATCATCAGTGCTACAGTAGCTAATAGTGCCAATACAACACTTAGCTACCCTTTGAAATTAATGATAGATGATGTAGTTGAGGCTACTAAAGATATAAACTTGCCACCCGGAGGCAGTGACACAGTAAGCTTTACAGTGACCGGAGATATAGCTGGTGATTACATAGTAGAACTCGGTACTTTGACCGGTGCTTTTAAAGTAAAAACATCCTTTTGGGCTATGTTTCCACCTTATATATGGGCAGCCTTTGGTGCTATAGCTGGCGTATTAGTTATGTTAATTATAGTGCTAGCTATCACCCCGCGGAAGAAGAAAGAAGCTGGAGCAACCCCTAAAGCTGGAAGGTTTGGCAGGCAAGCACCACCACCAATAACCCCAATGCCAAAGCCAACACAACCACCGATTCCAACTGGGTTTCCGTCTGCAGGCCCTGTTCCTCCTGTAGCTCCTCCTGTAGCTCCTCCTCCTACTCCACCTACGACAGGAACAAGAGCTGTGCCCACAGCCCTATTCTCTGCAAGCAATCTAACCATCACCCCTAATCAGGTCAAGGAGGGCGAACCTATAACTGTCAGTGCTATAGTAACTAATAACGGCACAGAAATAGGTAAATATAGCCTAGTATTACGAATCGGCGGCGTGGTCGAAAATATCACTGAGTTGACCCTGTCTCCTAGAGCAAGCCAAACAGGCACTTTCACTGTAGTCAAGGATACTGGCGGAGAGTATTACGTAGAGGTAGACAGCTTGAGTGGCACATTTACTGTCATCCCCCTGATGCCAGCAGCTTTCTCTGTAAGCAACCTAGCCATCACTCCCGAACGAGTTAGACAAGGAGAAAGTGTTGCCATCAGTGCTGTGGTGACTAACACTGGTGAGGTCACTGGGAATTACAGCGTGGTATTAAAGGTAAAAGGAATAGCCGAGGGTATTGAGGAGATCAGTCTGGCACCAGGCAGAAGTCAGAGAGTAGCTTTCAACATAACCAAGGATGCCCCGGGGTTCTACCCAATAGCACTAGAAAACTTGACCGGTAAATTTGTTGTCGAAATGGATTGGAAAGAATAGACAAATAAAGATAAAAAACTAAAGCCCTTTCTGGCTTGCCTCTGGCAACAACTTCCATAACTTGTCAGGACTTTCTACATGGTCAATATACAAGATGCCATTGAGATGGTCTATTTCATGCTCTAGAGCTTGAGCTAGAAGTTCCTCACCTTTAAGGCGGATGTTCTTCTCTCGTCTGTCCTGTGCTTTGACCTTGACCCAAATTGAGCGCTTGACTTCTCCTTGATAGCCAGGAACACTTAAACAAGCTTCTTCTACCAAACGTTCACCTTGCCTTTTGATTATCTCAGGATTAATCAAGGTAACAACTTCCTCACCCGGTATCTCAATCACGGCTACCCGGAGCGGCACCCCCACCTGAGGTGCAGCTAAACCAACGCCAGAAACTGCCCGCATAGTGTCTATCATGTCATCAATAAGCCGTTGGATTGAGCTATCAGTAGTGGTTACCTTTTTGGCTCTTTGCCTCAGCACAGGGTCAGGTAAAACGCAAATAGAAAGAACTGCCATTTCATAACTTATTAAACCACACCTATTGGGTCAATGTCCACAACCCAGCCTTGCGGGAAAGTTATATCAGTTAAGAAGTCGGCCAACCCAGTTCCACAAAGAACTATTTGCCACTGATAACGCCCTCGAAGTCGAGGCATAAAAGCTGGCACCGGCCCAATTAGTTTCAAGCCAGGTATGCCTTTCCTATCTCTTTCTGTAGTAAGCAACTGGCTCATCCTCTCCACCCCCATCCGACAAGCAGCAGCATTAGTGTGACTAAAAGTGAGACGGGCTAAGCGGCTGAAAGGTGGATAACTAAACTGGCGACGATAACTTATCTCCTGACCATAAAAAGATAGATAGTCATGCCTTGATGCTGCCTGAATTGCGTAATGCTCTGGACTATAAGTTTGGATAATGACCTTCCCGGCTACCAAGCCACGCCCAGCTCTACCAGCTACCTGGCATAAAAGCTGAAAGGTACGTTCGCCAGCCCGGAAATCGGGTAAATTCAAACCAGTATCAGCACTAATTACTCCAGCTAACGTTACCTGAGGCAAGTCCAATCCCTTAGCTATCATTTGAGTACCGATAAGTATATCAGCCTCATGGGCTAGAAATTTAGCTAAAAGCTCCTCATGGGCTCGCCGCCCTGAAGTTACATCTCTATCCCAGCGGAGAAGTGGAGCTTGGGGAAAAAGATGCCTGACTTCCTCCTCCACCCTCTGGGTACCGATGCCTAGGAATTTGAGCCGATGGCTAAGACATTGGGGACAAACTTGAGGTAGTGGACAGGAATAATGGCAATGATGGCAAGTCAACTTCTCTGTTGCTGAGTGATAGGTAAGAGCCACCGAGCAATGCTGACAACTAGGAACAAAGCCGCAACCTCGGCATTGAACAAAGGTTGCCATGCCACGCCGGTTGAGAAACAAGATCACCTGTTCCCGACGAGCCAAAGCTTCAGCCATTGCCTCGGATAGAGAACGACTAAACAAGCTCCGATTCCCAGCTTTAAGCTCATCCCTTAAGTCCACAACCTCAACTTCAGGCAAAGGCGAAGGACCATGAGGCGTAATCCGCTCCTTGAGTTCAACAAGCCGATATTCCCCTTGCTTTCCCCGATAAAAAGTCTCCACGTCAGGTGTAGCACTGCCTAAAATAACCACAGCACCACCAAGTTCAGCCAATTTAATAGCTACCTCTCGAGCATGATACCGCGGTGATTTGTCAGACTGCTTATACGTCCACTCATGCTCCTCATCAATAACAATCAACCCGAGGTCAGGCTGAGGTGCAAAAAGGGCACTCCTCGGACCAATAACCACATCACAGCCGCCTTCCTTTATCCGATGCCACTCATCAAACTGTTCGCCTAAAGACAACCCACTGTGAATTACAGCCACGCGACCGGGAAAACGAGCGGCAAAGCGTTCTATCGTCTGAGGAGTTAGCGCGATTTCAGGAACAAGACAAATGCCTCGCTTACCTTGAGCAACAACTTCAGCCAAAGCTCGAAGATAAACTTCGGTCTTGCCACTTCCGGTAACACCGTGAAGCAGAAAAACTAACGGCGATTTATTCCGACTTCCTTGAGCTAAGCTACCTCGAATGCCTTGCCAAACTGCTTCCTGAGAGGCAGTAAGATTTGGCGGCACTGTTGAAGCAATTCTAAGACGAGCTAAAGGGTCACGCCTAACTTCAACTTCTACCACAGAAACCAAGCCACGACTCCTTAAGGATTCAATCACCGGCCGCTGGCGAGCAATAGACTTTCTAAGCTCAGCCAAAGGAACAGGTTGAGACCGCTTAGCCAGGAATTCAACCACTGCTGCCTGCTTGTAAGCTCTATCCTCCCTAAGCTGAATAACTTCTGCCTCAACCTTAACTCTGTCAACCTCCAACTTCAAATAGGGAATTAGCCTCGGCTTTACTTTAGTCTCCTCTAGCTGCTGACTCTTCACTACCAGACGGCGCCGCAGGAGCTGTTGAATAATCAATTCAGCTTTCCTTTTCCCCAATTTCCTCTCTAACTGTCTGAAGCTGACCTTGCCCTTACCCTCAAGAAAATGGATTGCTTGCCTTTGCTCCGAATTAAGTTGTGATAGATCCATGGAACATGGCAAAAGTTGCAGAAAAGTGATTAACCGCCGCTCAAAGCCCGGAGGCAACATCAAAGCTACAGCATCGAAAAGAGGCGAAAGGTAATGTTCACTTAACCATAAGGAAAGTTCAATTTGAGCCAGAGACAGTAAGGGATGAGATGTGATAAGGCCAGTTATTTCCTTGGTAACTTCAACTGAAGGATAATCGCTCAGCTTGACAACAATACCTTGAAGAGCCTTAGAACCGAAAGGCACCCATACTGCTTGCCCGACATCAACGGTTAGTCGGGGTGGTATAGAATAACAAAAACTACGGCGGTGAGCAATGGGTGAATTGACCGCCACCTCGGCATATTTCATTCGGCATCTTCAGCTTCCTCAGCTTCCTCAGCTTCTTCGGCTTCTTCAGCTTCCTCAACGGCAGCTTTTTCCACCACCTTCTCCCGCCTCTCTTTAAGCCGAGCTTCTTTAGCACTAAGTCGGCGCATATAATAAAGCTTAGCGCGGCGAACTTTACCATGCCGCGCTATCTCAACTCTATCTAATAGCGGGGAGGCAAAAGGGAAAGTGTGTTCCACGCCAACTCCGTGAGTAACCCGCCTAACGGTAAAACTGCCACCACCAGCCCCCCTCTTGACCCTGATTACCAGCCCGGGAAAACTTTGAAGTCGCTCCCTGCTAGCCTCCTTAACTTTAAAGCTAACCCTCACCATATCACCAGGGCTAATTTGAGATATATTAGGATTTGCTTTAACTTGACCTAAAGGGTTAATCTCCATATTCAATCACACCCGTTCTATTATTTGATTTCATGAAGCTTCACTTCACTTACCAATTTCTTATCCTCTTTAGAAAGCATGGTTCTTTCTAAGAGGTCAGGACGTCGCTTTGCAGTCCGCAGTAGGCTCTGTTGACGCTGCCAGCGAGCAATCCGACCATGGTTTCCAGAAAGTAAAACTGGTGGCACTGCCCAACCACGGTATGCCTCCGGCCGAGTATACTGAGGATATTCTAAAAGTCCCTCAGTATGTGAATCCTCCACCAGCGATGCTTCTGAGCCAACTACTCCAGGCAACAATCTGACTATACAATCCACCACTACCATAGCTGCTACTTCTCCACCGCTAAGCAAGTAGTCACCAATACTAATCTCATCATTGGCTAAGTGCTCCGCCACTCTTTCATCAACACCTTCATAGTGACCGCAGATAAGGATAAGCTGTTGGTAATCAATCATCTGCCGAGCAATTTTTTGATTGAAAAGCCGACCCTGGGGGCTGAGTAAGACGGTCTGCACTGATGGGGAACCAAGCTCTTTCTTGACAGCTTCCACAGCTTCGAAAATCGGCTCTGGTTTGAGTACCATGCCAGCCCCACCTCCATAAGGATAATCATCCACGACATGGTGTTTATCATGAGTATAAGCACGGACATCATGAAGCCTGATATCAACTAAATGACGCTCCCTGGCTCGCCCAATAATGCTATAATTAAATAAACTATCAAACATCTGAGGAAATAAAGTCAAAATATCAATGCGCATTCAACTACCTCCACCATGAACACCTTCCGATGCCTTGCCAGCAAGAATCTCCAAGGCATGGGGCAAGACAGGTAAAATAACCTCGAGGCATTCCCTTACCCCCTTAGGGCTACCTGGGAGATTAACAATCAGACACTTGCCTCGACTGCCAGCTACAGCCCGACTTAGTACCGCCTCAGGCGCCCTCTTCATTGTCTCCATCCTCATAGATTCAGTTAAGCCAGGAATGACCCTGTCAACTACTGCTAAAGTTGCCTCCGGTGTGACATCTCTAGAAGATAATCCAGTCCCACCGCTAGTAATGATAAGGTCGAGCCCACTTTCATCTACCCATTCTTTGAGTTTAGCCGAGATAACCTCCTTGTCGTCAGGCACAACCTCATATTTCACTATGTGCGATGGAAGTCGAGCGATACACTCTCGAGCAATCTGCCCACTCTCATCATGACGCTGACCACGCCAACCCTTATCACTAACAGTAAGTATCCCGGCAGCTAACATCCGTCTATTTTACCATACTAAAGACAAAGCTCAAAACCGCAGAAACTAACTAAACTTTAGTACTACCCCGATTGAGCCATTATCAATCATGGGAAGACAAGATATTGGGGTCAAAACAACTAGAGATACTATTTGTTGAGAAGCTGGAATTTTTTGTTATCAGGTTAGCAAAAATTTTTGCAAAAATTTCCGAAATTTTATGTAAAAGGTATTGACAAAAGGGATAAAATGTGTTCTATAATGGTAAGTAGTGGGGAAAAGTGGTAAAAAGAGGAAAGCGCCATGGTAATCGATTGCAGCCAAAACCGAGTAACAAACCACGAGCTCTTCTGCTTGCTCAAGGATAAACTTCACGACATGATAGGGCTACAGGTGGAAGAAGATGATCATTTCCTTATGTTGAAAGACAAAGACAAGGTAATAGCAAGATGGAGTGCTACAGGAGTGACGGTCGAGGAAATCCAAGATACTGCTAATTCGTATATTGTAAATAACTACATCGACCTTAAACTGAAGCTACTACTTTTTTGGGGACGGCATCCTCAGGCAAAGTTTAACCTCGACTGCATTGCTAGCGCCCTAGACACTACAAAGACTAGCTTAAGAGACACGATCAGAGTTCTAGTTGAAGAAGGCACACTTAAAGAGCAACTCAATGGCACTGGTATCACTAACTACTCACTAAATAATAACCAGCAGGCACAGGAATACATCAAGGAACTGGCTAGGCTGGATTGGAACGAAATTAAAATTTTGAAAAACCAATTACAAGAAGAGGCTATACCGGTCTAACTGCTAGCTCAAGGTAGATATGTTCCTCGGCGAATATGAATACAGAGTTGATGACAAAGGTAGATTGCCTTTGCCACCTAAGTTCAGACAAGAATTTAGGGATGGGATAATACTGACCAGAGGGGCAGAAACATGTATTGTTGTCTACCCAATAGCCGAGTGGCAAAAACTAGCTGATACCTTAGCCGCTCGAACTGTGACGCCGAGTAAACTAAGGAGGTTAAATCGAGTTATTTTTGGTGCAGCTTTCAGCCTGACACTCGATGGGCAAGGAAGAATAGCCCTGCCATCTCCTTTACGCCGATATGCTGAAATTGGTGATGTTGCTACTATAGTTGGCGCCAATAATTGCATTGAATTGTGGGACTCCGCCTTGTGGAACTCGGAGAAAGCCTCGGCTGAAGAGCAAGCGTGGCAAATTATAGAAAGCCTTGAGGGCCAGCCATGAGCTTAACCATGACTTTACCGATTCATATACCGGTTCTTCTTAAAGAAGCCGTGGAAGCGCTACAAGTCGAGCCAGGAAAACGCTATGTCGACTGTACTTTAGGCTCAGGTGGGCATACCATGGCTATCCTAGAGAAAAGCCTCCCTGGCGGGCAACTTCTAGGCATTGATACTGACCCCGAAGCCATCAGGATAGCTAAAAGCAGATTAGCGGACTACGCTGAGTCAACTATCCTAGTGAATGATAATTTTGCTAACCTCGAGACTATCTGCGAAGAAAATGATTTCTTACCTGTGCATGGAATTATTCTTGACCTAGGCATTTCCTCCCTTCAACTCGACACTACTGAGCGCGGCTTTAGCTTCCAGCACGATGCTCCATTGGATATGCGTTTTAGTCCAGCTCAAGAATTCACTGCGGCTGATATGGTTAATGTTCTCTTTGAGGATAAACTAGCTCAACTCATCCGAGATTACGGTGAAGAGCGTTACAGCCGACAGATAGCCAAGCGCATTGTTGAAAAGCGCCCAATAAATACTACTCTCGAGCTAGCCCATATAGTAGAACAGGTTATCGGCAGCCGACGAGGTAAAATCCACCCAGCTACTAGAACTTTTTTGGCACTGCGTATTGCTGTCAATCGCGAACTGAAGAATCTAGACATAGCCCTAACGCAAACCATTAATTGCCTCAACCGTCAAGGTAGGCTGGTGGTTATCAGCTATCACTCCCTAGAAGACCGCTTAGTTAAACAATTCATGAAACGGGAAACCAAGGGATGCATTTGCCCTCCTGGAACTCCAGTCTGTCGCTGTGGGCATATGCCCAGTCTGAAATTGATATCAAAAAAGGTAATCCCGCCATCGCTGGACGAAATAGAATCTAATCCCCGTAGCCGCAGTGCTAAGCTCAGGGTGGCTGAACGCCTTTAACAACCAGCTCAAAACTCCGGGAGGAAAAACAGAGTTTAAATTAAATAAAACCAAAGGAGGTAAGAATGATGACGAAGAGGATTATTTCAGCTATAGATGTCGGCACAACCAAGATATGTACCAACGTTGCCAATTTAGATTCAGGAGGTGGCATCCAAGTCTTAGGAGTGGGTATTGTGCCATCACACGGTCTACACAAAGGCATGGTAGTTAATGTAGACGAAGCCAAGGAGTCCATTGCTGAGTCGGTAAGACGGGCCGAGCAAGCTAGCGGCTTACGAGTGGAATCTGCCTATGTAGGTGTCACTGGCAGACACATAAGCTCGCTCAACAGCCATGGGGTAGTAGCTATACCACGTAACGACCGCTTGGTTCGACCTGAAGACCTCAAGCGAGTCCTGTCTTCTGCCCAACATATTAATATGCCCGATGACAGAAACATACTCCATGCTATCCCACGCCACTACGCCTTAGACAACCAAGAAAGAGTTAAAAACCCGGTAGGCATGCATGGCTTCAGATTAGATGTAGAAACCCACATTATCACCGCTGCCATAGCTTCAATACAGAACTTGGTCAAATGCATTCGTAGCGTTGGTGTTGAGATCGAAGATCTGATTCTGGAACCTCTGGCTAGCGGCGAAGCTGTACTGACACCAGAGGAAAAGGAGTTAGGAATCATCCTAGCCGACATCGGTGGTGGTACTACCGACATAGCTGTGTTTAAAGATGGCAGTATCTACCATACTGCGATTATTCCAGTGGCCGGCTATCAGGTTACCAGTGATATCTCTATCGGCTTAGGTTTACCCTTTGAGATCGCTGAAGCCATGAAGAAGAAGTATGGAAACGTTTATCCAGACATGCTCACTAAAAGCGGAGAGACTACCCTCAGTGTTGAAGACGGCCATAGTGTTTCCTGCCATGACTTGTGTAATATCATTAAAGTCCGCATGGAGGAACTGCTGAGGCTTATTCTCCTAGAAATGCCCGATTCTAATTATGCCTCGCTAGCTCCAGCTGGCTTGGTGCTTACTGGAGGTAGTTCCAAACTGTCTGGCCTTGAAGCCCTGGCCCGGTCAGCAATCCGCACTTCAACCAGGATTGGTGAACCTATGGGTGTTTATGGTATCACCGATATTCTCCACGACCCGGCTCATTCTACTGGAGTTGGGCTTCTTCTCTGGGGAACCAGAAATCAGGGCAAGCCAGCCTGGGAAACTAGGAAGAAAAGCGGTGCCTTCGGCAATTTTGTCAATTTAATCAAAAAGTTCTTCGGAGTCTGAAGTAACCCGAACCGAACACAGATAAGGAGGCGATAAAAATGGCAAAGTCAACATTCTCAACAGCACCAGCCCGAATTAAGGCTATAGGTATCGGCGGTGGTGGTTCTAACGCTATCACACGGATGGTTCGCGAAGGCATTAAAGGAGTAGAATTCGTGGCTATGAACACGGATGCTCAAGCTCTGGCACTGGCTGAAGCCCCTATACGCATTCAACTGGGTGAAAAGCTAACCCGAGGCTTGGGCGCTGGTGGTGACCACCAACTTGGTGCTCAAGCAGCCGATGAGAGCAGACAGGCAATTCAGGAGCTGGTTTCCGGCGTTGATATGGTCTTCGTCACCGCTGGAATGGGTGGTGGGACTGGCACTGGCGGTATCCCAATTGTTGCCGAGATAGCTAGGCAATGTGGTGCCCTCACCATTGGCATCGTAACCAAGCCTTTTGGCTTTGAAGGCACCCGCCGTGCTACAGTAGCTGAAGAAGGCATACTCCAGCTTTGTGACAAGGTAGATACTTTGGTTATCATTCCCAATGACCGCATTCTTGAGCTTTGTGATGCTAAAACTACCGTAGATAATGCCTTCAGATTAGCTGATGATGTACTCCGGTTAGGCGTTCAAGCTATCGCTGAAGTTGTTACTGTCCCGGGATTGATCAACCTCGACTTTGCCGATATTAGGTCAATAATGAAAGATGCCGGACCAGCCTGGATGTCAGTAGGTCGAGGTAATGGCCAGAACCGAGCCGTTGATGCGGCCAAGGCTGCCCTCGCTAGCCCAATGCTCGATATCTCTATAAGTGGGGCCAAGGGAGTACTGTTCAACGTTAGCGGTGGCAGCAGCCTCACCCTTTTCGAGTGCAACGAAGCTGCTGAAGTCATCGCTCAGGCAGTTGACCCTGAAGCCAATATCATTTTTGGAGTCGTTTTCAATCCACAAATGGATGATGAAATCCAAATTACAATCATTTCCACGGGTTTTACTGCTCGCTATGGAGCAGGAGTACCTACCGAAGCTGAGTTGCGACGCCTATTACGAGGCGTTGCTGAAGATAGCCTCGATGTCCCATCCTTCCTACGTCGCGCATCCCACTATCCCTCTACACAATCGGCAACCCCCTCTTCAAATGAGGCCAAA
>Ga0209636_10006186_pt1 | contig 12233 bp, 21 predicted proteins | sample DeeMarSWOR152_54_FD_187464 | JGI IMG/M metagenome (GOLD analysis project Ga0209636, IMG submission 187464) | Marine sediment microbial communities from White Oak River estuary, North Carolina - WOR-1-52-54 (SPAdes) (version 2) | ecosystem: Environmental > Aquatic > Marine > Intertidal zone >...
CCTTTACTTCTTCAATTGTCTTCCCTTGTGAATGGGCTCCAGGTACCTCTTTTACAAAACCTGCATACCATTTACCACTTTTGACAATTATGGCTGTATAATTCCTCATCGAAAAATCCTCTTTAAGTTTTATAAATAAGCTAAATTTAAAAACAAATTTTCTAATTTGCTTTTCTCATTAGGAATCTCTTCACCATGTGCTCTCAAACTTTCAAGATATAATTCAATTGCTTCTCGTGCCATTTCTATTGCCTCTTCGATTGTACTGCCGAAAGTGACACATCCAGGAAGCGAAGGAATGATGACAGTATATCCACCCTCTGGTTCTTTTCTGAGTAGGATTCGATAATTTAATATTTTCATGGTATTATCTCACAGTAATTTTCGCATTATAATTTTACATATTTCACATCATTAAATTCTTTTAGCCAATAAATGGTCAATTAATTATGCTCGCATCTTATCTGCTTCGACAAACACAACCTCCGCCGCCCTGTTCGCCGCGGCACTCGCCTGTGCCACTGACTCTGGAATATCAGCAGGACCCAAACAAAATCCACAGGCAAAAATCCCCGGTACATTGGTATCGGTCGGGAATGGCAATCCGGCGGCAACAAATCCATGTTCGTTTAATTTAATTCCCAATTTTTTCGCCAACTGATCTGAACCTTTCGCGGGCATGGCAGCAGTGGATAGAACAACCATTTCGACTTTCAAACTTTTCACTTCCTGCGTCTCAGTATTTTCATACCATAAAATTGGATTGAAATTTTCATCCTCAGTGATTTCCGCAACTCGACCTCTGATATAATTAATGCCATATTCATCTCTCCCGCGAATTTCATATTTCTGGAACCATTTTCCGACATTTCTAAAATCTGTATGGAAGATATATGAATCCGAATTTGGATCGTGCTCACGACCTAACATAGCATCTTTAATGGCATACATGCAGCAGACGCTGGAGCAATAATTACAGTAGTTAAAATCCCTTGATCCAACACATTGAACATAAGCGACTTTATGAGCCAGCTCGCCATCCGATGGTCGGTTTAGATGTCCACCAGTGGGACCAGTGGCATTGATCAATCGTTCATATTCCAAACCAGTGATCACATTTTTTAATTTACCATAGCCATAACAAGTCAAAGGCGTTGGATCAAAAACATCCAAACCGGTTGCAACAACAACGGCTCCGAGATCGAGCTCTAAAATCTCGTCTTTCTGTTCATAATCGATGGCGCCTTTCACACAAGCCTTCTGGCAGTTCCCACACTTGCCTTTGGTCAAATACATACATTGATCGGCATCAATGGTCATCACTGCGGGAATGCCCTGGGAAAAATAAAGGTAGATTGCCCGCCGGTTTTTCAAATCCATCTCAAAGGCATCGGGTATTTTTCTCACCGGGCATTTTGCCAGGCAATCGCCACAGGCATTGCAGATTTCTTCCTTGACGTAACGGGCTTTTTTTCTTACAGTTGCTGTAAAATTTCCGACCTGACCTTTCAGATCAATGACTTCACTGTATGCCATGATATTCACATTCGGATGTCGACCGACATCCAGCATTTTCGGCGCTAAAATTCATATTGAGCAGTCGTTAGTAGGAAAAGTCTTATCCAGTTGTGCCATGATACCGCCGATGCTTGGCTTCCGTTCCACCAGGTGGACTTTGATGCCCATATCTCCAAGATCCAGTGCCGCTTGAATACCAGCAATTCCGCCGCCGATGACTAAAACATCTCTCAATCCTAAGCTCCTTTGATTACTTGTTCTGAACTTTAAAAATCAACTATTAAAAATCTTCAACTGAGAAAAACAATTATACATTAAAGTACCATTACCTGTAAGAGAGAAATTCTTCAATAGTCAAACCGATATCCTTGGAAATCTGTCTCAACAAAATTGGAGAAATATCTCGCCCTGGATGAAATGTCACAGTAGTACATCGACCATCTGAATGGCGATATTGTTTATGTGATCCTTTCTGCCGCAGTTCTTCAAAGCCCAATAGCTTTAAAAGCTTTGCCACCTCTGGAGGTTTCAAAACAGGATATCTTCCCATGTTATCAAACCATCACAGTTTGAGTGCCAATAAATTCGGTCTCTAAAGTCGGTTCTCCATCCTCAAGTAACATTTCAATGACTTCACGAAGATTTTTTTGTAATTCATCAAGTGTTTCGGCCTGAGTATGGGCACCAGGAAAACCTGGTACATAACCAACATATAATCCTGTATCAGGGCATTTTTCAACAATTGCTGTGAAGATTTTCATCCGTGATCTCAGTATGCTATTCATTAAGAAAGTTGAATTATTCTATTTTTATGTAGATTCAAATATTAACCAAATTTTCTCTTAATGAATGGTTTAAAAAAATTTTTTTGACAAATTTTAATCTGCTTCTTATATTATTGATGCACGACCGAACCGTTTAGTAAAACGGTGTAGGCCGCACCAGTTGAATTTAATGGGGCTTCAGGATTTGTTTTGAAGCCCCATTTTAATTTTTAATGAATATCTCAAATGTTTGGACGATTAATTCGAATCAGTTGCATAACAAGATTTGGTTGTTCTTGAGTATAATTTTGCCATTTATGCTTCCTCATTTTCACGAATCTGCCGTTCGATTTCATCGCGATGGCTTCTGTAATACCCCCAGGCGTTTGTCAAATCTTCTGCACGTTAAGTCGAATAGCAGCGAAGCAAATCAGCTTCACTTGTACCTAATCTTTTCGCCTGAATTAATACCCAGACTGGAATCCGAGTACGAACAATACACGGTTCACCGCCACATACCTCAGGATTGCTTTCAATTCCAGAGTAAGCATCGCCCAGATCACGAACAACCCATTGCAGCAGTTGTGCTTTCTCTGCACGGATCATCTTGGATAATAGTTTTTCTGCTTGTTGGATTTTAGTCATAAAGTAGATCTAGCTGTTTAAAAACGCTTATGATAATAATTCAATAAACTTTTCTGTTTCGATACGTGCTTGTTTTAGTATATGTGCTAACGTGCTTCGCTTAACAGGACGATGGGCAGGAACAGTAATTTTCAATAAGTCATTCCCGATCCTTTTATGTAATCGAATATGGCTGCCTCGCTGACGTACAACTGTCCAGCCATCCCTTTGTAATGCATGAATAATCTGCGTGTAAGAAAGACTGGGTACTTTGCTCACAAGACAATCTCCTGAACCGTTGCTCGTTCGTCAAAAACAAGGTCATCTTCGACTGGTTCAAGATAGAGCTCAATCGCTTCACGGATATTTTTTAATGCCTCTTCTTTTGTTTCACCTTCACTAATGCAACCAGGTAGAACTGGGACATACACGGTGAAACCACCTTCATCACTCGGTTCTAATATGACTTTGAATCGCATAAAATTTATCTCCCCAAATTACTTTTTCATCCCTGAAAATTAACCATGTAAGTCGTTAATCTAACCTATATCCAATGCATCGGCAGCCATTGTCGCCAAATCCTTGATCGCCACATTAAAATGAAACCCATTATCATGCATGGTACAATTCAGATGAATATTGCACTTGGGACAGGCAGTGATCATCGTCGCGGCTCCCGTGCTTTGCGCCTCTTTCAATTTTTCAACCTGAATTTTTTTATTCACCTGGGTACAATTGATCCAGGTACTCGATCCACAACAGAGCGAATTTTCTCGGTTGCGAGGCATTTCCACCAATTCTAAACCAGGGATGGCTTGCAAAACTTTTCTTGGCGCTTCATATTCGCTTTCGAATCTTCCCAATCGACAGGGATCGTGATAGGTGACCTTCAAATCAGTTTCTTTAAATGACAACAGACCTGCCTCCACTTTTTCAGCGATGAATTGAGAAATGTGTTGCACTTCAAATTTCAATTTTCCAAAGAATTTAGGATAGACTGTTTTTAGAGTCGTATAGCCCTCAGCACAGGATAAGACTACTTTTTTTGCTCCCGATTTTTGAATCATTTCCAGATTCTTTTTAGCTAATTGCTTAAAAGTCTCCAATTCGCCAGTCCAATAGGCATCATGTCCACAGCATCGTTCGTCGGGTCGGACGGCTGGCTCAATTCCCAGTGCATTTAAAATTTTTATTGAAGATTTGGTCGCAGTCAAACTATTCACACCGATGTCATTAAAAATAACATTGAAATAAGGGCTGCACCCCACAAAAAATAAAACGTCACCTGTCTCTTTTATTTTCAAATCATCCGAAATCCAGCTTAAATCTTTCTGAACGAAATCATTTTGCTGTAAACTGGCAATTGCCTGAATCGTTCCCGCATGGGTGCAGATCCCCCGATTATCAATTTCAATGGCTAAATTCCTGGTCTGCCGCATGAAATCCTGGTAGTCGACTAATGAGGGACATCGTTTGCTGCAAGCCCCACAGGTCAGGCAGGTCCAGAGATCACTGTCCTCGATTAATTCATCCTCGGCTATTAAAAGTGATTTTTCAACAAACAGCCGGGGAGAATATTTGGGATAGATTCTGGAAATCGGACAACTGCCGGTACATATTCCACATTCAAGACAATAATAGGCATTGGTTTTTTCGATAATCGTGTCTAATTTCATGCAGCCTCCTTCAGCGACAGCGCTCCCAATTGCGTTATTTTTTCATTGAATTTTGTGACAACCGAAACAAAGTATTCCCCGCTGATATCAGAAAATCGCTCGAAGCCCAGGCGTCGAGAATCAATTCCAGTCAGTTGCAACAACTCGGCAGTTTCGTTGACAACATTTTCACCAGTTTTGTTGCCAGTCACATAGTGGCATTCCCCTTTACCGCAAGCACCAATAAGAACGGCATCTGCGCCGTATTCGAACGCATTCAAAATGAGTTTGGGAGTGATTCTGCCCGTACAATTGACCGGAATAATTTTAATATTGGCTGGATATTGAATTTCTTGCGCACCCGCATTATCAGCACCAATATAGGGATTCCATTCACAGCAATAAAAAATGATATTTGGTTTGAATTGTGGCATGTTTGGTTCCCAATTATGAGAATTTGATTAATTCAGATCTTCATTAGCTAAATTTGATAATTTATTTAACATATCAAAAGTTTTGAATAAAATAAGTCCCTCTATTCCTTCAAAATCTCTATCATCACTCCAGATAGGAGCTATAAATTTCAAAGCCAATGCTAAAATATCTACATCTTTTGGATCTCGTTTGCTGATTAACATTTCAGCAGCCTCACGTCTATCATAATATTCTTTCGGTTGGAAAGCTGTTATCGGAAAATTGTTAAAAGCAAATAGCAACTCTTCTTCAGCCACACCCGTCCTTTCAGAAACTTTGGGAATATATTTTTTTTCTTCCCAGGTTGTATATTCAGAGGTTATAAATTTAAATTTTCCTGATAAAAGGATAGATCGAGCTCTCCCACCCAATAAGGCAGAAAGGAGAGGATCAGCATCAACAATAATAATTTCTCTTGTATTATTCATCCTTCAATTTGTTTCTAAATCTGTCAAATTCCTCCTGTAAATCTTCTCCAGAAATACCCTTATCTTCTAAGCTATCTCTAACTCTATCGGTTATCTCCATTATTCTCATCCAATTTGATAATTCAGTTAGTTTCTCCTGAATTATATGGAGAATATAACCTTCGGTTTCGTTGTACCCCTCATATTGGGCTGCTTCCTCTATCTGTGGGATGAGTTTTTCAGGGATTTTAATAGTTGTTTCCATGATTTAAAACCTGTTTATGTGAAAGTTTTTTTCTTTCTAAAAAGTCTGTCACAATTAGACTATTATCTTAAAAAAGTTTGTTTTTTTAATAAATACCTTTTTCTCTACCCATTGCATCAAGCAACGCTTTCAAACCTTTCAACTTATCTTATCACAACAAATTCTTTTCCAAAAAATAATTGAAGGAACACCAATAATCCACCCATTATATTATCCTAGCTGAGCAACTGGAATACATTCGGTTCTTTCAGGAACTCGTTTACCCAGTGCAATTTCCTCTACTCTTTTCAAAATGGTTGAGTGGTAGTATGGATAACCACATTTATTACATATTCCTACTGGAACATTTTCAAACATAACAAATTCCGTTTTATGCCTGAATACTTATCTTTTTACCAATCGGTCTTCCACTGTTCCTTCACAGTATTCGCAGCGATAGCCATACATTTCCCTTACCTCTAATTAATTAATTTCATATACTGTTATGATCAAAAAAACTCCAGTTTCTTTGAATCGTCCTACAAGTCGAATTTAACTTAATAGCTCACTTCTTCCTGAAATTCGTATAAAGGCACCAACTCCTTCCGCTCCATACTATCTACAATTTTTTCCATTTCACGAATCACCTTCGCATGAACATAATGCTCGCCACAATTATTGCAAACACCGATAGGAACATCTTCAAAAATATAAATCTTGCCTTTATAATATAATTTCTCTAATGATTTCATGTTTTTGACAATTCCTGCTTTGCAGAAATCACATTTTATACCTTGATAATTAATTTCACTTGTATTCATGTTTTTTTATTTGTGAGCCTCTTTTCTCAACGGCAACACCCCCGCCATCTCTCCAATCACATTGATCAACTCTGTGTCCGACGGAATAACAATCTTGGCATTTTCTTTCAGCGCCCGTTCCAATGCCTCCAATTTTCGGAGCAGTTGAGCATTTCCAACGAAATATTTATTTGCCGCTTCATTTACCAGTCTGATGGCTTCAGCTTCTCCTTCCGCCTCAAGGATTTTTGCCTGTCTTACTCCCTCCGCCTTTTTTATCTCGGCTCTTTTCATACCGTCAGCCTCTCGCTCTCGTGCGTTGGCAAAGTCAAGGGCTGCGATTTTTTCATTTTCGGCTTTGACAACTTTATTCATTGTTTCTTGAACGTCAGTTGGAGGATCAATTTCTTTTAACTCAGTTCTTACGATCTCCATTCCCCAATTCTTCGTTTCCTGACTCAGAGTCGTCAAAAGCTCACTATTAATTTTGTCTCGCTCGCTGTTGGCAGATTTTAGAGTTAATGTTCCAATAATATTCCTTAACGTGGTTCGGGCGAGATTTACAATTTGTCGCTCATAATTATTGACATTATATTGTGAGCTTTTAACACTTTCTTCATCATCTTTAACCTTAAAGTACACCTGTGCATCAACTTTAGCGTTTAGATTATCATTGGTGATAATTTCTTGTGGTTGAGCATCTACCATTTGCTCGGTTATATTTACAGAAATCATTCTATCAATAATCGGAATAATCCAATGAAAACCAGGCTGGGCGAAATGGTGATACTTACCCAAACGTTCGACCAGTCCTCGATGGGTTGGACGGATGATGCGAATTCCCGCAAAGAAAAGAATCAATACAATTATGGCTATGCTTAACCAAATCATAGATAATCTCCTTGAAGAAAATCTTCATTTAATTTTTCTTAAAAGCTGTTTTTTTAACTTTTTGTTTAAACTCGATGTCAAATTCATCAACAACATTCAACCTTCCCAAAATTGCTGGTACCTCCTCAACGAGCGACCAAGCAATTTTTGCAGAGATCACAAATTCATCTATTTCTATTTTTATATGTCGATAAACAACAGGTATGCCGCCAGCTATGCCTCCCAGACTTTTAATATCTTCGTTTTTTTCTATTTGCAAACCAAGATAAAACCCCAACTCAAATGGAATGATGCTAATATCCGCCCCGAGTCAACAATCATCTCAGTCGGTACTTCGTTTTCAGGACCCTTTAGATTAACAGTAGCAACAGGACGAAAGATTACTCCTAATTGCTCTGTCTCAATCGACTTAAATGGGAATTCAATCATACCACTAACACCTCAGATTGTGGAACCTTTGATATTAACGGTTTTTTTTCAATCTTCTCAGCCAGTTTTATGACCTCTGCTAATTTTTTTCCATGTGCCACAACTTTTTCTCCAATAACGGCGACATATTCCCCTCGATATTCTTTAGCAATTTCTGGATGGGCACATAGCCAAATTTGTTCTTTTTCTCTCATAATTATCACTCCAGAAAATTTTAACAAAGAGTCTTAATTTTATGAGTTGGTTTTTCAGAGAATTCTTAGAATTTCCCTTATTATAATTAAATTACTCTCTCATAAAACTCATATAATAAAATTAAATATTTTCAATTTGGCTATTAGCAATCATTGTTATGGAATTAGATCAAATTAGTCCAACTCACGAACCATCACATTCGTCGCACCCTTATTCGGTTAAGCGTTACAGTAACGATTGCACCAGCCTCTAAATCATTACTGTGCGATTCCAGGACTTTTGCAATTAATCTCAATCGTTTTTCTCTTGGCACATTTGGAAGCCTAACAATACCATAGTGCGGTTGTTCTTCATGAAATATATAAAAGCCAAAATCTTTATCAATCGTGATTAAGATTCTTCTCTCATTAAAAGCCCAGGCTAAAATATCTTCGTCACCCATTTTAGGATTGCGATCTCTGACAAAACTCACATCATGTCCCTTGCTTATGAGTACTTCCCCAAGAGATTTGCCTGCACAAACGTCGATCAGAAATTTCATTAAGCAGTCTCCATTTGGAGACTCTCGATTTCTTCATTGGCTATTACCGTTTTTGCATAAGCTAAACAGGCACGGATATCATCAATTTCAAGATCGGGATAATCCTCAAGAATTTCCTGAATACTAACCCCCTGGCTCATCAAATCTAATATCATTTCGACTGATATTCGGAGCCCACGGATAATTGGTTTTCCTCCAAATATTTTGGGATTGAAACTAATTCTGTCCAGCAATCGATAACGTTCCATGATTACTCCTCATTATTTTTTTTCGATCCCTTCTTTTAAACTCCCATGCTAACCATCGCTTCCAACTGTCGATCTGTTAAATGCTTCACCTGAGCCGCCCCACAAATACAAACCACCGCACACATGCCACATCCCTTGCACAAAAATTCATTAATCTCAGCATGTTTGAATCCACCATCTTCTTCAATCATAGCAATTGCCTGGAAGGGACACTCCTCAATACATCTTCCACAGCCGCGGCAAATTTGCGGATCGATTGCTGAGATTACTGGCTGCCGTTCGATAATTTCTTGCTGAACCAATGAATAAGCCCGGGCTGCTGCGCTGTAGCCCTGGGAAATACTATCGCCGATCATTCCTGCCCAATGGACACTCCCTGCCACAAAAATGCCGTCAGGTGCAAATCTATCGGGGCGTAACTTGATATGCGGTTCGACAATAAAACCATATTCATCAACGGGTAATCGAAGCATTTTACCCCACTCTTTTGCTTCATCCCGTGGAATCAAAGGCGTTGCCAGTACCATCAGATCGAAAGGTATCTCAAATGATTTATCGGTCTTTTCGTCCTTTACATAAACGTAATTACCCTCGATTTCAGGCAGTTGCTTTGGATCGTATCGAATAAACAGAACACCCAGATCCAATGCCTCATCATATTCTCGTATGTATTCGGTCAAGCCTCTAAAAATTACGGTAATTTTTAAATCTGGATTGGATTTCTTCAGCCAGATTACATTTTTAAATGTGGTGGGACAGCAAAACCGGGCGCAATAGGGTCGTTGTTCATTGCGAGACCCAACGCATTGGATAAAAACAATTTCTTTGGCAGTTAATTTGTTTTGACTCAACATCTGTTCAAATTCAAGCTGGGTAATGATCCGATCATTTGATTCGTAATGATAAAGTCCTTCTGGATAAAAGTATTGCGCTCCAGCAGCAAAAATTATAGCACCCGCTTTAATGGTGTTTTTCTTGCCTTTTTCATTTATCGTTAAATTATAATCACCAACTGCCCCTTCGACATTTTTCACCTCTGCATTTGTAATGACTTCAATATTTGAATTATCATCTATTTGTTGAATCTTCTCTTTTAAAAACTCAGAGGCAGAAATATCACGAGGATATAAGATATTTATATTATTCAGTAATCCGCCCAGTTGGGATTCTTTTTCAATTAATTTGACCTTTGCCCCACGCTGCGCCAGGCTTAATGCGGCACTCATTCCAGAGATACCACCCCCGATAACTGCAACAGTGGGTTCAACTTTTTGGATCAGGTTGGTCTGCGGTGTTTTCCTGGCGACTTTCTGAATTGATCCAACAATGATCTCAATTGCCTTTTGTGTAGCCTGGCTCTTTTCTTTTTGATGAACTCGAGCCGCATGATCACGGATGTTTGCTATTTCAAAAAGATTTTGATTTAATCCCAAGTTTGTAATCGCTTTTATAAAGAACGGTTCCATTAGCCGGGGGGAACAGCCAGCAATTATTATACGATTCAAATTATGATCTTTAATAGCGGTCTGGATTTGGAATATACCATTTTTTGAACAGGGAAAATCTGAATCATTGACATGAACAACTTTATCAATTTTTTTTACAGCCTTAACAATTCGATCAATATTCAGAATGCTGCTAATCTGTTCACCACAATGACAGATGAAAATCCCAATTCGGATATCGTCTTTCACAAAAATCTCCTAATACTGATTTGGTAATTGGGTGATTGGGTAATTAAATATTCTTAATTGTCAATTGACAATTTACAATTAATTAGGTTGGGTAATTGAGTCTCCTTTGATTAATAAACAAAATGATCACCACAGACACGGCATTTTTCCTCATGATAGGGATCGGCATATCGATGCAGACTCGTTAATTGATCCACTCGTTCCAGGTGAAACGTTCCTGCCGGACAGATTGTGGTACAGGTGCCGCAACTGATACAAGTATTCGATGCTTTGAGGAATGGCGGCTCCACTTTATTCATGACGCCGCGATCCCCAAATCCGATAGCATTCACACCAACGATCTCTCGACAGGCTCTCACACATAAACCGCACAAAAAGCAATCCTCATCTTCACGAACAAACCTGATCTCTTTTAATCCCGCTTCTTTCGCCAGTTGATGGAGTATTTTTAAATCTGGGCATCTTGCCAGCAATAATTCCATTAACACTCGTCTTATTTTTTTTATTTTTTCAGTATTGGTGTGAACAACCATACCCTCTTCAACGGGCGTTACACAGGAAGCAGCGGTACGGCTTCTTCCATTCATTATAACTTCGACAACACAGAGACGACAAGCGCCAACCGATTCCAATGCCTCATGATAGCATAGCGTCGGAATGTGAATGCCCTGTTCCCTTGCCGCTTCCAGTACAGACAGGTCTTTTGAGATTTCGAATTGTTGATCGTTAATTGTTATTGGAATTATCAAATTTTCCCTCTATTCAATATAAATGGCATCCCCAGCAATGGCATCGAATTTACAGACTTCATAACAGGCGCCGCATTTGATACATTTTTCAATATCCAGATTGTGCGGCTGCGCTCTGGGACCTGTAATAGCGCCGGTGGGACAGGCTCGAACACACCGTTGACAACCGGTACATTTCTCCGCAATAATTCGATAAATAATCAAATCCTTACAAACTCGGGCGCGACATTTTCGCTGGTAAATATGTTCCTCATATTCATCGCGGAAGTATTTTATTGTTGTCAAAACGGGATTGGGAGCTGTGGCTCCCAATTGACATAACGATGCCTCTTTCATTGTCAGTGCAATGTCATCCAGCATCTCTAAGTGATATTCCTCGCCCTTGCCCTGGGTAATTAAAGTTAACACTTCTTTAAGTCGCTTTAATCCTTCACGACAGGGAGTGCATTTGCCACAGGATTCTTCCTCTAAAAATTCCACAAAATATTTCGCCACATCCACCATGCATGTATCTTCATCCATAACAATCAAGCCGCCCGATCCCATAATAGCGCCAGCTTCGGTCAGCTTTTCAAAATCCACTGGCAAATCGATCAGCTCTTCTGGTACGCAACCGCCAGATGGTCCCCCAGATTGAACTGCTTTAAATTGTTTATTCTTTGGAATTCCACCGCCAATATCAAAAACAATAGTGCGAAGTGTAGTCCCCATTGGCACTTCAACTAATCCTGTATTGTTAACTTTTCCGACTAAAGAAAATACTTTCGTGCCCTTACTTTCTTCGGTACCAATACTGGCAAACCATTCACCGCCCCTGAGAATGATTTGCGGTACGTTTGCCCAGGTTTCGACATTATTATTATTGGTCGGTCTGCCCCAGAGACCTTTTTCAGCGGGATAGGGTGGTCTCGGTCGAGGACGTCCGACTTCTCCTTCGATGGAAGCGATTAAAGCCGTTTCCTCACCACAGACAAAAGCGCCGCCACCACGTACAACGTTT
>Ga0209636_10006187_pt1 | contig 12233 bp, 11 predicted proteins | sample DeeMarSWOR152_54_FD_187464 | JGI IMG/M metagenome (GOLD analysis project Ga0209636, IMG submission 187464) | Marine sediment microbial communities from White Oak River estuary, North Carolina - WOR-1-52-54 (SPAdes) (version 2) | ecosystem: Environmental > Aquatic > Marine > Intertidal zone >...
GGAATCCACCAACCTGATTAATGGAGGCGTTTCCTCCTCCACCTCATCCAGGCTCAAGGCCTGGTTAAGGCTTTCCTCTATTACCTTTTCTGGTGAGATGGTCATTCCATAAAGTTCATCTATGTAGCTTAAGATCGTCTCCTCGTCAGCGATTCTGGGCTCAATTGTCAGGTCGGTAATTCCCCTTAGTTGATCTATGGCATTGATGTCATTGGGCTTTGCCATGGCCACGGTGAGTACCCCATCCTTCAGCTCCACAGGTATAAGTTTGGCGGCCCTGGCAACATCTTCGGGGATGAGCTTCACGGCGTCGGTATCTACCGGCTGGCGGGAGAAATCAAGATAAGGAGCTTCCCACTGCTGTCCCAGTAACTCCAGCACCTCCTCGTGACTTATAAATCCCAGTCTTTCGCAGATCTCTCCGAATCTCGCACCGGTACGGTTCTTTTCTCTCTGCGCCAGTTCGAACTGACTCTGGGTTATCCTGCCGGCCTCTAATAATATGTCGCCAAATGTCTTACTCACCTCCGACCTCCTTCTGCGAAACAAGGTAGCTCAAGCGATCACGCACTGCCAGCGTCAAACCTCTCTCCTTTTCCCCAGGGGTGTTCAGAAATGACCGATAATATTTGACCGCCTCTGCCAGCTCGCCCTTTATATCCCACACCCTCCCTAAGCGGTATAACACGCCGGGATCAGCCGAGTTAATGCGGTGGGCTTTCATGTAGAGCTTAAGGGCCTGGTTGATATCTCTTTTCTCCTCATAAACGCTCCCCAGAAGAAAATGAGCTTCCAGATGAAGGGGATCTAATTCCAGAAGTCTTTTGAGCTTGGTCTCTGCAGAGAACAACTCTCCGGTATTATATAGTAACAGCCCGAAATTGTAGAGTATGACGCAATCATTGGGCTTCAAGGCATAAAGATAAATGAGTTCTTGCTCTGCCTCTTTGAACCTCCCCGTCTGCAAGTAGGCTATGGCTAAGTTCACCTGAGCTTGCAGGTGATCAGGATTAAAGGTAAGAGCCCTGGTGTACGACTCAATGGCCTTTTCGTATTTTCCGTCCTTCTGGTAAGCGGCTCCCTTGTCGAAGTACTTCTGGGCTCTGGAGGCAGAGGTGTCTTTCACTGTGAGCTGCGCCTGCTCCTGTAACTCCGGAACATAAGATGGTCTGAACTCTTCTTGAGGTAATTCCTGGGTCTCAGGCCAAAAGGTCTCCTCATGGGTGGATGCCGCGACTTCGTCCCTGCCCCCTTCAGGTGGATAAGGTCCGGGCAGCGCTTTTTCTTCTTCATCCAATGTCAGGCTCAACAGAGGCTCAGATGATTCCGGAGTAGCTGCCTCGCCTGTTTCCGACTCTTCCTTGATGTCGCTGATTTCATTTTTGAGATCCTTGACAGGAGCAGTAGCTTGAGGTATGCTTGAGATTTGTCTCTGGCCCGGAAGTAACTCCAGCTTGTTTTCCTTGTCTTGCGTCGCAGTTGACCGCGCCAGAGCTCCCTGCGGGGTCGTCTCTGTCTGCTCAGCGAGTGCTACTGTGGCGCTGGTATCCTGTTTTTGTCCGGGCTTATCTGTTTTTTCTCTTTGGAGTTTCTCCCTGGCGCCTGTGGCTCTGCGGGCCATTTTGCGTGGAGGCTCTTGATCCTGTTTCGTGAGATAAAAATAACCTCCAGTCAAAAGAACCGCGAGCACGAGCAGAGCCCCCAGGGCCGCGACCATTCCCTTTTTCCGGCCGGGCTTAGGGGGCATCTCTTTTTGACAGGGCTTTTCCTCTTTTTCCTCTGTCTTGTTTATGGCTTTATCGATAAGTCCCACTTTGCCTCGCCTCGATACTTGAGTCAATTTCTATCTATAAGCTTTTCTTCTCCAATATCTGTATCCCCTGCAGGCTTTCCCAGCCCTCCAAAACATTTTCCACATCGATTCTTCTGGTGTTACCGGTGAAGGCAGACATCATGGCCCTTTCGCAGAGAACGTTCACCATTCGGGGCAGACCTCTGGTTATCTCATATATCTTGTTCACTGCCAGAGCCGAGAACTCGACCTGAGAGTCGACCTCTGCCACCTCCAGCTGGTGCCGGACATAGGGTTTTATCTCCTCTGGTTCCATTGGCAGCAGACAGTATCTTACCAGAATCCGCTGGTCTAGCTGCCTGAGGTTTTTCCCCCTTAACTTCTCCTGTAACTCCGGCTGGCCGAAAAGGACGATCTGAATCAGTTTATGGCCCTCCGCTTCGAGATTGGAGAGGAGTCTTAAACCTTCCAGGCAATCGAAGTCCAATCCCTGAGCCTCGTCCAGGACGAGAACGACTCTCTTCTGATCTTGCCGGGCCGAAAGAAGCAGGTGGTAAAGTTGTTCGTTCAGTTTCCTCTGTGTCGCCTGCTCCTCAGGGAATCTTGACGCCCCCAGGCTCTGCAGCAGGGCCACCAGGAGCTCCTTCTGCGAAAGACGCGGATCGGTGACGTGTGCTATCCACAGATCCTCTCCGGCCTTACTCAAGAAATAACGGGAGAGCACGGTTTTGCCGGTGCCCGGCTCCCCGATTATCATGGTAAAGCCTAATCCCTCGTAGATGCCGTATCTTAGATGGTTCAAGGCCTCAGCGTGGGAGCGGGAAAAATAGAAGAATTGAGGGTCGGGACAGACCGAGAAGGGTGTCTTTTTCAGGCGGAAGAAATTCTTGTAAGAATCGAGAAGATCCACTCGCAAAAGGGTCTGCCCTTTACTCCTGCCCAGTGACGGAATCAAGTGGCTGCGATCTAAAGACTCCGGAGTGATCTCTTCTCTGTCCGTTGATGACTGGTATACGAGTCTCATTGGTTTTTAGCCTCCCTTTTCGTCCAGAGAAGTAATTCTGGGCGTCAAGAATATGACCAGCTCTGCCCTTTGTTCTATCTTCTCTTTGCGTTTAAAGAAATAGCCCAGTAAGGGGAGATCACCCAATATAGGGATCTTGTGTTCCGTGTCCGCTTTCTTGGATGTGATTAGACCCCCGATTACCACAGTCTCCCCATCTTTTATGCCGACCAGGGTGCTGGCTTCTCGAATGTCGACATTGGGCGCTTTCAGGGTCTGGTTTTGAAATTGAAATTCTGACCAGGTGCTGACGTCTGTCACTATTGGCACCACCTGGAGGGTGACGTAGTCGTCCGACGAAATGGATGGGGTCACTCCCATTGTCAAACCCAGAAGTACCGTTTTCTGCTCGGGGAAAATGACCGGCTGGCCCACAACTCCGCCGGATATGCCGCCCGCTAAGCCAGTCAGCTCCCAGTAACTTATCACCCGGCCCACATTAATCATGGCCGTCTGGCCGTTCATCACGTTGACTTTGGGCTTGGATAGAACATTGACTTCTCCATATCTCCCTAAAGCGTTCAAAAGCAGGGAGGCGTCGTTCCTGGAGGCAGTGAATTCGACCACTGAGCCGGTGAGGCTCAATGTCTGGGTGGCAGCCAACTCGGTGGTCTTATCGTCCATCAAAAAGGAGTGAACTGCCGACCAGTCTATGCCGTAGGACTGACTTTGCTCCAGGGTGACCTCCACCACCTCGGCCTCGATTGTGACCTGCCTGTTTAAGTTACTCCTCAACCTTCTTATGAACCTTTCAGCCAGTTTCAGGTTCCTTTTGCGGTCCGTGACCGTCACCAGACCAGCCAGTCTGTTTATGAAGTATTCTCCTTCTGGAGAGATTATTTTTTCCATTCCTTCTTCCATCTGCTTCCAGAGATCCACCGCATCCGGGTCCGTATCTCCGGTGATCTGCAATTTTCCGGCAATCCCTCCGGCATCCTGAATCGAACCCAGCACGTCTCCGCCCACCTGCATCTGAGAGATGATCCTGTTGGGAACATGTCCCAGCTCAAAGACCTGAGTATCTATGAGTTTTACCTGAAGGGCGGGGCTGTTCAGGGAATGGATATACTCGGTCGGAGCAAATATTACCTCCAGGGCTTCCTCAAGCGACAAATCTTCGAAGGTCACGCTGACCTGAGTCATTGGATCGACTTCCTTGTCCCACATGATATTGAACCCCGCCTCCTTTGAAAGGGGTGCCAGTACGTCCTCCAGAGCTATTCCTCTTGCCGTGAAGGAAAAGAGTTTTTCCTCCTCAGGTTCGGCCTCTACAAGAGGGATCGGGCTCATGCCCGGGGGAATGGGGGGCGGCGCCTGATGAATTTCCTGTGCCGGTGAAAGCGCATCTTTGTGGCCATATGTGGCAAAATTGGGAGTACAGCCGCCAGCAAAAATGGCCATAAAAATCAGCGTGAGTATCCCCTTGTACAAATTCGATCTGGTCATGATTTTCCTTTCGTGCCAAAACCCAACCGGTCGTAGTAGAAGACGTAGGTTTTGCCTGCTCGAAGAAGAACCACGCTGTCGCTGTTGATCTGTTTGATGGACCAGCCGTCAAATTCTTCTCCCTCGCGCACCCAACTTTTTCTGCCGCCGGAAACAATCAGAGCGCTTTTCTCGTTGTCGGTGATCAATATGGCCCTGACTGTTGCCACCTTCTCTTTTGATTCGACGGCTCCTTTTTCCCCTACTGCCAGTTCTGGTTCTCTTGTCCCCCTGCCGGCGTTGATGGATTTCTCAATTTCTGTGATTTCCTGTTTTAGTTTCTTTTCCTCCAGAGAAGCTTTCAGGTATTCGATTTTTTTCTTGGTGGCGTCGATTCTATCCTGCAATTCCACAAGCTCCGGGTCCTCATTTCTGAACGGGTCCTTCCACTTCTTCAAAGTCTCAAAAAGCGGCGACTTCTCCGGCTCCTCTTTTTGGGCTTTGGAGATTGGTTTGGCATGCGTTCGCTGAGCCGACCGACTCTTTGCCGGCTCGACTTCAGATCCACCGGAGTTCATGAACATGAAGACAAAAAACCCCAGGACTATTACTCCTATTGCCGCTAACCCCAGGCGGATCTTTTTGGATTTGAAACGATCAGAAAGCCCCATTTAAGCACCTCCCGGGACTACGTAGTATTTGAGCTGCATTCTTAAGACCCCGGGCACAGCTACGTCAGTCCCCCCGATGGTGAGTACTTCGATAACAAAAGGGAAATTGCAAAACTCCTTTAATACTTTCATCACCTGGTCATAGGAAGAGTAATTCTTTATGCCAATTCTCATGGGCACCTCGGTTATGCTGATCACATCCGGGAAATCTCTGCTTTCGCGTTCATCCTCCACCTTAACCTCCGCTTCCAGCCCCATTCTGGACAAAAAAGACTGCAGAAACTTAGCCACCAGTACCTTGCTGGCAACCGGATCCTCGGCCCGCGGAATCTGGCAGAGCACCTTGCCGGTCTCCCTTCTCAATTCCAGCGATTGTTCCAGTTCTCTGAGAAAGTTCAGTCGCTGGCTCGATTTTTGTAAGTTTTCCCTCTGTTCTGCAACCTGTGTCTGAAGCGCTTTTATCTTTTTCACCCCGACAAAAAGCAGGAGTAAAACTGCAAAAGCGGAACCGATTACGATGAGCTTCTCTTTTTTCATTTCACATGTCCAGTTGATAACCTATTTTGAACTCCACCTTCTTGCCCTGCAATTCTCTTTCGAGTAGTCCAACTCCGTTGAAAAGCGGCGATTGATTGAAATTGTTTTGCAGCCGTTCTACTAGCAGAAGCGAGCTGATCTCGTCCGATCCCTCTGCCAGACCTGTTACCTCTCCCCTCCACACTCTTTTTACCTTTTTCAGGGTAAAGGATTTGAAAACCACCCCCGGCGGCACGACTGCTGCCATTTCCAGGAGGATCTCGGACCAGGGAGGCTGGGAGGTCTCGACGGAGTGAGACACAAACTCCAGACCCAGCTCCCTCAACCTGTCTTCCTTCATCTTGATCTCGCCTTTTATCCCTCCGTGGTAAGCATTAAGGTTCTTCAGATTCAGAGAGAGTCGAGACACGGCCAGGAGGATTATCAAGAGAATTCCCAGGGTGATAGTGGAAGAGAGGGCCAGGGTCTTTCTTATCTTCATCCTTTTCTGTACCGACACAGGAATGAACCCCAGACTGAAGTGGTCCGGGCGCAACAGAGCCAAGCCGAGACACCCGGGATGAACATGGGATTCATCCTTGAGTCCACGCGAAACGGTTTCCAGAGATAAAGGTAGAATTTTGGCCTTGGTTTTTTGACGTAAAGTCTCTATTGCCCTGGATATGCTTGAATTGCCAGAGAAAACCAGCCTGTCTACCACTTCATTGGGATAGGTTTCAGTGTAGAAAAGGAGGGTCCGGTAAATATCTTTGGCCAGGGCTGAACGGTCAGGATCTTTCTCCTCTTCAAGGACGTTGACCTCTCGGGCAAGCCTGATTTCATTCCCTTTGAAGATGACTATGCGGCTGGTGGGATGATCCAGCTCCACAAAGGCTGTGGCTTCCTCAGATGAAAGCCTAGCTCTCCTCAATAGCGCCTGTAGGGCAACGGGATAGGTCGTGAACAGGCTCGGTTTGGCAGGGAGACTCTCAAAGAGCTTTGACAATCTTTCCAGAGTATCTGCTTTGATGCCGACAGTCATTAACTTTCGATTCACCTTGTTGCCGGGACCAGGGACCTCGCCCAGGTCCCGGCATCTGAATTGATAGTCCTTTCCGAAAGCTTTTGTTACCTCAACTTCCAGGGCCTGGTCAAGCATCTTCTTCTTCAAATTGGGCAAGGTGAAGATTTTATGAAAGGTATTTTCTGCTGAAGCCGAAATCCTCACTTCATCGATGCGGCATGAACTCCGCTCGAATAATTCTGCCAGCCTCTTCGAGAACTCGGAGGAATTCAGTTCCAGTGATTCTACTATCTCAAGAGATTCTCTCTCTTTTTTCACACCTGCTATCTTGATTTTCTTGCTTGTTAAATCGATGCACAGTATCATGCGATTCCGCTCCTGGCTAAGGACAGATGTCGTCCCCGCCGCACCCTTCGTCGGTTTTGTTGGGACCGGCAGAATAGAATCTGTGATTGAGCGAATCCCAGCAGTAGCTCAGCCCCCATGGATCTACCGGGTGATCGGGGTTGAAGACAAGCCCTGCATTGACTAAGGACTGAACCCCGGTGACCAGGGCCCAATCGGTGCCTCCGTCGCAGTTACCGGATAGATCGTCAGGTGGACAGCTGCCCTCTCCGCCATCCTCATCCACTCGACCGTCACCGTCATCGTCGTTTTCCGCTAGTATCTCGGCGGCCTGATTGAGTACAGCTACCTCTTCTTCGATTTCCCTTATCCAGGCAACCGATGAGGAGAGCTCGTTGGACGAAAGGTATAATAGTATATCGTCGAAATCGGCGGTGGTTCCCTCCTGGCTATATTCACCATCGCCGAGATCTGTATTTTCCTCTTCGAATCTGGTGTTGGCTCCCTTGGATATCAAAACCATGGCCGTGCTCCCGATGGATTGCCCGTCGACTTTCAAATAAGCAAAAGGCGAGCCGTTGTTAGTTGTTACGTAGGCATAATATTTCCCCGTATAAATCTCGTCTGTCTGGGCCGTCGGCGGGAGGTCCAGGTCGTCGATGGGAAGAACGTATCCCCCCTCCGGAGACGGCAAGACCAGATAGTTGCGATAAAAACCCAGAACAGCTTCTCTGATATTCTCCATCTCCTGTTTGGTTTTGTTTTCTCTCTGGCGTTTGGACATCGCACCGTAAAGCCCCACAGCAGATGCGGTTAGCAATCCCAAAATGGCCATAACTATGGCCAGCTCTAAAAGGGTAAATCCCTTAGCGCCGTGTCCAGGAACTACCCTGTAAAATGATAAACTCATCCACTTGCTCAAAGATTAAGCCAAGCCTTTTGTGAAATTCGGGGAGGGGACACAGATAGGGCAGTGTCCCCCCCTCAAATTGACTATCATCCCTTAGTCTAAGAAGTAATAAACATGTATCTTCCCTGTGCCGGTATAAGGACTATCTGATGTCACAACACCGGTGCTGTCAATACCATCGTCGAGCTGCTTATCCACGTTCTCCGCCACGTCGACTGGAAGGCTCACCAGAATATAATTGCCATTCCTGTACGCGGTTGGTGTCGTAGCCGTGTCAGCGCCAAAGTAGTACTTGGCTCCGAACGGGCTTCTCTTTGCCTCGTAAGCCAGCTCCTCGTCCTCTATGGCGCCCCACACTGTGGAGTCGTGGTCAAAATAACCATCAGCATCCCCATCTCCTGGCAGCTGCAGGAATCTGTCGAAGTAAGTGTATACAGCGCCGTAGAGACCCTGGAGGTCATTAATCTGCCTTTTGATCTTGGCGTTCTTGATCATCTGAGCGCCTCCCAGAATGGCCCCGATCAAAAGACCGATGATCACCAGTCCGATGGCCAGCTCGACTAGAGTAAAACCGGCCTTGCTCTTAAACATTTTCCGCATGCTTCTCACCCCTTTCACCTCCTTTCATTCTTGTTTGGGTTCTCAATGTCTGGTTGAAGCGTTCCTTAACACTCTCCTGCTGATCAGGCTAAGTTCTGGAATACTTGCTCTTTTGACTTAAATTATCGGTATGCGGGGTAAAGAGTTAATGTTCAATATCTGACCACCGGCCTCGAAATTCAGCAAGTTTCCCCCATTCCGCCGCTTCCCCTCTTGCTGACAAAGAAACCCTTTATGGTCTGAAATTGAATGCGATTGGGATTTCGCCGAGTTTTAGAAGCGAAGGCGACGTATAAAGTGTCAATATCTTGATACTTGCTTAAGGAAATGCTTTGTCTAGCTTCTCCTTCATACGATCTATGTGGGTGGCGGGCCAGTAGATCTTGTCACAGCTCGAACAATAGACAAAATTATCCTGAGTTTTATAAACATAGGGGTAAAGCCTTTGCTTTATCTTTTCCTTTTCGATCCCTTTCAAAGGGGTGTTGCAGACCAGACAGCGGGTAAACAGCTTATCCTTGTCCTTTTTCAACTTGAAATGGCTGACCGCCTGTTTGAGCTGCTCTAAGGGCTGATCTGATTTGACAAGAAGATAATTCTGAACCGCTTTCATCTGAATCAAGTGGTTGTCTCTGGTCAGGATGATTCTTCCCTCATCCAATGCCCTTTTTATCAATTCCTGATCAGATATGGTGGAGTAGAAGAGGGTGTCATAGCCTAAGGTTCTAAGCCACTTGGCCAGTTTTCCTAAATTGTCGTCGCAGATAAATTTCATTAAACAAATTCACCCGCCCTCTGGCCGGGGCCAGGGGGCTACCCGTCTAGGATCAAGAGCCATCCAAATTTCAATATAATAAAACCTCATGTTGATCAGGGCAATTAAAAAGTTTATATTGGAGCGGTCAACCGATTTGAAATTATGACACAGGTGAAGGAATTCAAACAGGTCGCCATCCAGGCTGCTTTAAAAGCGGGAAGAATTCTCAACAAAAACAGGGGCAGGGTCAAGAAAGTCAATTACAAAGGCAAGATAAATATAGTCACCGAGATCGATCTTCTGTCAGAGAAAACTATCGTCAAGAGTATCAAAAAGAGCTTTCCCCATCATTCGATCCTTACCGAGGAAAGCGAAGAGCAGAAGACCGACTCGACTTACAGATGGATCATTGACCCTCTGGATGGGACCACGAATTATGCCCATGATTTCCCCTCCTACTGTATTTCCATTGCTTTAGAAAAGGAAGGCAGGATAATTCTGGGAGTTGTGTACAACCCACTATTAGATGAGCTTTTCACAGCCGAAATCGGAAAAGGGGCTTTCTTGAACAAAAGAAGCATTCAGGTTTCCTCAACGAAGCAACTGTCCAGGAGCTTCTTGGCTACGGGTTTTCCCTATGACATCAGGGAAAGCAAGATCACTAACCTGGATCATTTCGCCAACTTTGCCACCAGATCTTTAGCTATTCGCAGGGCAGGCTCTGCGGCCTTAGATTTGTGCTATCTCGCTGTGGGGAGGTTTGACGGTTTCTGGGAGCTCAAACTTTCGCCCTGGGACACGGCAGCTGCCTCGCTTGTAGTCAAGGAGGCAGGCGGAAAAGTGACAGACTTTGAGGGCAAGAAATATTCAATCTATTCCAAGCACATTCTGGCCACAAATGGCAAGATTCATCAGGAGATGATCGAGGTTTTGAAAATGGGGAAGTTCTGAGAGGCCCTACTCGCTCAATGTCATGATTTCCTGGTGGGACGGTGATTAGACTCTATGTTGAAGCAGTTACTACCCTCATAGGGTAAGAATAGACGTTCATTCGTTTGCCACGCGCAAAGGCGTTCAGGCAGTAGGGCACATGCCCTACGTACCTGACTGTGAATATAAGAAGAAGGAGCGGCAGGTCGCTCAAGCCGGGTGTTAGCCCACAGCAAGCAAGTCCAAGGGAATACCGGGTCGCACAACGCCACGCTTCTGCCCTTTCCGAAACAACCAACATCTTCCCCGAGCAAGTGTCACACGGGTATCTGTCGCACGCAAGTATGCTCCATCTTCAAGCGCCAGAATGGGGTGGTCGTGCAGGGCACAATGCGACTCCAGGAAGTGGTCGGGTTGAGCCTGCCCGGAGTCGTCGGTGGGGTAGTGGACGTTGAAATCGCAGGGAACCAGCTTGAGGCCAGAGAACTGGCTGGTGCCGCAATCGTTGGGGTCGTTACTGGTCAGAACGCTCAAACCACAGAACACGGTGCCAGCACTGAAGGCGACGATTGGCAGGCCAGCCATGGCATGCTGCCGAAGGAGTTCACAGTAGCCTTGGTTATGCAGCCGTTGTGACATGAGATACGTGTTTCCGCCTGGCAGACAAACCGCGTGAGCTCGGCTAAGGAGCTCTCTGAACTCACCAGGGCCCAAGGTTGTAGGGTCGATGAGAACCACATCAGCTAAGCCGTTGAATGCATCCAGGGTATATGCGTAGTAAGAGGTTACCACCTCCGCGGCTGCTGGAATATAGGCAAGGACCGGAGTAGACTTGCCGCGAAAGTATGGCCGACATGCATCGACTACAAACTCAATGCCGTCCGTGCCCGGGGAGCTGAATAGGTGAAGGTCCATTGCAGTGATCCTGTGGCGATGACCTAACGTACTGCTGAGCAGCAGGGCCAGCTTGCCCCACAGCTCCGCCGTGGGATAGCCGCTGCATTTTCGATTGTCTTCGGATGAGCTGCACCCATCATTTTACCACCAGTCACAACCTGAGTTATGTTGCTTCTAACCCGACCTCTAGGAAAACCTGTCCCATTTGTATTATAATTATAAGTCTTTGTGCAGGCTTATCAAGCACTATCCATGAAGATACTGAAGATTTGATTTTTTCGCCTTTTTTAAGACTTGTATTTATCTTTCTCGTTCTGTCAGGTTTTGCTCGTTGTGACGGGCGTGACCTGACAGCGTAGTTGCCTCGTAGCCGGTGTGCCCTAAAGGGCGACTGTAGGCCAAATGCACATGATAACATACCCTGAAGTTAAAACGCGTGTTTAGTCCTGGCTGTATCCAACTCCTCAATGAGCACTTACTGCGCTGCTAGCTGGTTGTAACTCGACAGCCGATAACAGCAACTGAAAGTGACGAATCTTGCGCTGCCTAAATCACGGTAATGTGTTAGCTTGGTTATGACGCTTAATACCTTAACGGACTATGCGATAGCGAAGTTGTTAGCCACCGCGCTACGCGATTGGCCATCTGTAAGCCTTACCACATGAGTGAGTGACGCTGCTATATCTGTTAAGAGGCAGCAACCATGCCAAAATAGTGTACGATGTCGCATTAATTTGCCTAATTACACCGAGTAAATGTGCCATCGCTACCGACAAACATGATTATTCGCCCGTCATTGCCAAATTGACAGTACGGGAAATGCAATTGTGCCCAATAACCGTAGCTTGCGATAATCAGGTGTACGCCATCAGTGTCCACCCAATAAAGACCTGGCACCCCGTTCTTTGTATAACGACCCCTCCCGTCAAACTCCAAGACTGTCTGGTAAGGACTATTGATGTCCTCCTCCGAAGAGCCGCAGTACTTTCCTCTGAGCAGACTTTGCGCCCATTCCGAAACTCTCTTGAAGCAAATATTGCCTGAAGGAAATTGTATCCAGAGGGAATCACCCCGAAGACTGTACAGACAGTCAAGTTTTCCATAGGGCGTCGCAAATTTGATGATGGTGGGCGAAACATCGTAAGTTCCTTCCCAAACAACATTGGAGAAGTAAGATCCAGTTGGGTAGAATACAATTTGAAGAAATCCCATTTCCGACCAAAACCACCAAGCTCCCACAAGCGGAGAATTGAAAGTGGATTTTTCGATTGGGATTTGAGCAGTAGATCTTACTTCATTCTTG
>Ga0209636_10006188_pt1 | contig 12230 bp, 11 predicted proteins | sample DeeMarSWOR152_54_FD_187464 | JGI IMG/M metagenome (GOLD analysis project Ga0209636, IMG submission 187464) | Marine sediment microbial communities from White Oak River estuary, North Carolina - WOR-1-52-54 (SPAdes) (version 2) | ecosystem: Environmental > Aquatic > Marine > Intertidal zone >...
CATCGTTCTGCTGACAGCCCCTGCCACCAGGACGCCGATCAAACCTACAAACAATGCACCTAACAAAATCTTCTTCAGCATTTCTTTCTATCCTTTCTATCTCGGCAATGATGAGTCTGCCTGCGACTAAACCCTGGCCTCTGCCGTCGACTCGCCCGCCCTGGGCTGTGGCAGCAGCGACAGGAAGAGCTTTTTGGTCACATTCTTAACCCACCGCCAATGAATCCAAAAGTGAACAGCTACCGCCCCGATCAAGGTCACCCCTGCCCAGGTATGGAACAGGTCCCAGGTCGTCCGGCTGAAGAGAAACGCCGGATCCCAATCGGGGTTGCTGCCGCCCTGGAAGCCACCCGACGGCGCAAACAAAAAATAGACGCCGGAGACGGTGGTGAGCAGGAAGCTGAGGGCTACGACCGCGTTGATGGCGATGTTGAACAGCACGAACCTGGGCATGCCCCTTTCCCTGGACATCACCGCCTTCGCGCTGCGGCGGACCATCATCTTGATCCAGTTCCAGTGGATAACCAGATGGATGGCGGCGGCTGCGATCATCACCATCCCACTCCAGGTGTGCAAGTCGTCCCAGGTGTGGCGGTCGAAAAGAACAGTCACCCCGTAGGTCGGGTTGCGTCCGCCCTGATACCCGCCGGAGGGCAGGTAGAGAAAATAGATGCCTGACAGTGCAGCCAGGACACCCCCGATAAAGACCGTTGCGTCAAGCAGCCAGTTGTTTCGGTTCTGCGCGGAAATCTTGACCCGCTTCGACATGGGTTCTTCTCCTTCACATGCTTTTCTCAGACAGAAACCCTGTTTCTGTCCAACTCACTCCAATTATAACCGCCAAATATGAAAAGGGTTTGAAGGAATTTTGAAGAAACTGTGAAGACGATTGACAAGAACGATAGGATCGGATAACATTGGACATCGCAATCGGAGAGAGTGGATCATGAGCCAACCCATCCTGGTCGTAGACGACGAGCCCAGGATCGCTCGTCTGGTACGCGACTATCTTGAGCAAGCTGGTTACCGTGTGACGCTGGCTTTCAACGGCCGTGAGGCGCTGGCTGCCTTTCACCACGAAAAACCGCGCCTGGTCGTGCTAGACTTGATGTTGCCAGAGGTGGACGGTCTGGACGTGGCCCGTGCCATCCGCAAAGAGAGCGACATGCCCATCATCATGCTCACCGCCCGCGTCGAAGAAGCGGACAAGCTCATCGGCCTGGAGTTGGGTGCTGACGATTACATGACCAAACCCTTCTCACCCCGAGAGTTGGTCGCTCGCGTGCGAGCCGTCCTTCGCCGCACTGAGGGGCACGGGCGCGCAATGCCGCCCCTTGCCGTCGGCGACCTGGAGATCGACCCCGAACGCCGGACTGTGACCGTGGCCGGGCGGGCGGTCGAATTGACACCCACCGAGTTCGACTTGCTGGCCGTGCTGGCCCGGCACCCCGGCCGGGTATTCTCCCGCATGGAATTACTGGAACGGGTGCAGGGTTACACCTACGAGGGATACGAACGAACGGTCGACGCTCACATCAAGAATGTAAGGCAAAAGATCGAAGAAAATCCTAAAAAGCCGCGCTACATTCTCACCATCTACGGGATGGGGTACAAGTTCTCGGAGGCAGAGCGTGCGTAGCCTAGCCGCCAAGCTGGCACTGGCCTTTGTGGCTGTCACGCTGGTCAGCGTAGCAATCGTCGCCTATGTCTCTGGCCGGGTGACCACAGAGCAGTTTGAGGTTTATGTCAGCCAAGGAGGGCGCTTGCGAGCCGAGGCCGCCGCGCCCGAATTTGCCATCTACTATGCGCACAACGACAGTTGGGACGGCGTCGAGGCGCTGGTGGAGAGGTGGGCCAGCGAGGCACAGACAGGAGAAAGCAGGCGAGGCGGCGATCGTGGGCGGGGAGGTCCCTCCGGTTTAGGCGGCGGGCGACTGCTCTTGACTGATTCAGAGGGCACCGTCGTCGCCGATTCTGCAGAAGAGCTGGTTGGCACACGCCTCGCCGAGAACGTATTAGCTCAGGGCAGCCCAGTGTGGGTCGGGGAAAAGCTGGCAGGCACGCTGGTGATCACGACCGGCGATCCGTCCAGTCACGGGGAGCTGGAGGAACAATACCTGGCCTCGGTACGGCGAGCGCTCCTCTGGGCTGGTCTGCTGGCTGGAGGGTTGGGCATCGGCCTGGGGCTGCTGCTGGCCTATCAGATCATCGCTCCGCTGAGGAAACTGCGGGCGGCGGCGGCAGCCATCGCTGGCGGGGATTTGAGCCAGAGGGTGAACGTGACGACCCAGGACGAAATCGGCGACCTGGCAGGAGCTTTTAATCACATGACGTCCGAGCTGGAGCGCCATCAAGCCCTCCGCCGCAACCTCGTCGCCGATATCGCCCATGAACTGCGAACTCCTCTCAGCGTCGTCCGGGGCAGCCTGGAAGCTATGCTGGACGGTGTGCACCCCCTGGACGAGACTCACGTGACCCCGGTTTACGAGGAGACGCTGTTGCTGCAACGGTTGGTGGATGACCTGCGCCTGCTCTCCCTGGCCGATGCCGGACAACTGGCTCTGGAGATGCGCCCCGTGGGTATGGGCGAGCTGGTCGTCAGCGTCGTCAAAGGGGCCGACGCGGTTGCCAAAGAGCAGAGGATCACGTTGAAAAGCCAGGTAGAACCTGACCTGCCATCTGTGCGAGGCGATGCGCAACGGCTGAGGCAGGTGCTCAACAACCTGCTGGGCAACGCTTTGCGTCACACCCCGCCCGGCGGTCACGTCGAGGTCTCGGCCCGACCAACAGGAAGGGGGATCGAGGTGACTGTGACCGACAGCGGGCCAGGGATTGCCCGCGAAGACCTGCCCCACGTTTTCGAGCGTTTTTACCGGGGCGATCGCTCGCGTACGCGCCGCAACGGCGGTACAGGACTGGGTTTGTCCATTGCCCGCAAGCTGGTCGAGGCCCACGGGGGGAACATCAGCGTCGGAAGCGCGCCAGAGCGAGGGACGTGTTTCACCTTCTGGTTGCCAGCCGATACGAAAGCATCGTCGCTGGGCAGTTCGCTACCTCATGCCCCCAGACGTTCTGGCCAGACGGGGTGAAACATCATCCACTGCTCTGGGTGGGCGCGCACAAACTCTTCCAGGATGACAGCCAACCGGCGGGCATTGATCAGAACATCCTGTCGGCGATCCCCGCTTCGCGTCATCTGGATAGGTCCTGTGGCCTTGAGGATGTATCCTTCGTCAGGTTCGTAGTGGCAACTGCCCATGATGACAGTTGCTTCAGTCATCAGCGCCAGACGTACCGGTCCGACGGGCAGATAGGCCGGCTGACCGAAAAACTCGATCAACTCTCTATCGCCGGGGACAGGCCGATCCACGCCAGTCGCGACAAGGCCACCGTCTTTCAACCGACGCACGGCCGCTCGAAGTGACGCAGGTGTGATCGGCGTGACTTCGAGGCCTGACTGGCCCCTGAGATAGTTCAGGATGTGAAACCCCGCCTCGGGGTTGGCCAACGACAGCACCTGGATGGGCAAACCTCGTGCCGCCACCGACAGGCCAACCAGATCAAAGTTGCTCATGTGGGCGATCAGCAGTAGTATTCCCTGCTTCTGTGCTATCTGCGATCGGATAAACGCCAGCGTGTCTGAAGAGATCCGCACTGCTTCGGCGAGTGATTCTTTCGCCCGCCCAATGGCGTTAAAAAAGTCATAGTAGGTCTGCCCAGCGTGGAAAAAGACGTGGCGCGTCATTTCATGTAGCTTCCCATCGCCGTCTTTTAGACCGAGAACCTGGCTCAGGTTAGCTTGTACCGTCCAGTAGACCTGGGGTTTCTTGCGGGCGATCAGGCTCGCCACGATCCGGGCCAGCCTATAACCGACCCAGCGAGGCATGTGCTGGCCAATAAAGAGGCCAATCCGCGTGACCGGCTTGCTGCTGATCAGATCTTGAACGCGCATCACCGCCTCACTCGCCAGCACGAGGCGGCGCTGCCACCTGGAACTCGGCCGACTGGAACAATCCCTGGGCCTCAATGATCACTGGCAGCCCGCGCACGATGCAGAACGCCAGGGCCAACCAGCTGGCTACCAAGGCCGCGACCCAGACGCCGTGCCAGGCCGCGTACTCGCCCGTCTTGAGTCCCAAAGCCAGGGCCAGGAGCGTAAAGGCGACCGCCTTGACGACGCCATAGCCGCTGCGCATGTAGCCGGAGGCCACCAGCCACCGGCCCCACCCGGAGCGCATCATACTGTGCGCCGACTGTCCATGCTGCAAGGCCACGTTGCGAATCGAATCCGTCAGCGCACCCCGAATGATGACGGTCAGAGGAATGATCACCGAGACCAGTCTCAGATGTGCATAGGTCACCCACAGGACGATCTCGACCGCCCGGTCGGCGGCGATGTCCAGCGCGCTGCCGATGAGGGTCTGCTCGTCGCGCCGCCGGGCGACGATGCCATCCAGCGAATCCATCAAGATCAGCGCCACGATGAGGGGCGCGTCAATCAGCTGACCTACCGTCCCGCCAAAATATAGTAGCACCACCACCACAACCAGGAGCGGAAAGCGCAGCACCGTGATCAAGTTTGCCAGGTTCATCCTATCTCTCCATCAACATAGTAGGTTAAGCGTCAATATCTTACCACAAACGCAACAGATGTCAAAGCGAATCAAAGCGAAAAGGAGGAGACACTATGAAAATCGTGAGATTGGCCTGGGGAGACAAGGCACGATACGGCCTGGTTGAGGGCGACGTTGTCTATGCTGCCAACGGAGACACGTTGAGGTCACTTGAGCGGGGTGAACGGCTCAGCACGCTCTCAGAGGTAAAACTGCTCCCCCCCTGCACGCCGACCAAGATTGTCGCTGTCGGCCTCAACTACGCCGATCACGCCGCCGAAGCGAACCGCGAGGTGCCCGCTGAACCGCTGCTCTTCCTCAAACCGCCGTCGGCCGTCATCGGGCCAAACGAGAGTATCGTCCACCCTCCCCTTTCTCAGCGGGTAGACTATGAAGGGGAGTTGGCCGCCGTCATTGGCCGCCGGGCCCAGCACGTCCCGCCCGACGAGGCGTTGGACTATGTGCTGGGTTACACCTGTGGCAACGACGTCACCGCCCGCGACTTGCAACGCAAAGACGGCCAGTGGACGCGGAGCAAGAGCTTTGACACTTTCTGTCCCCTCGGCCCCTGGATCGTCACCGGCCTCAACCCGGCCGACCTAGCCATTGAGAGCCGGATCAACGGCCAGGTCAGGCAGCAGTCTCGCACCCGCCACATGATCTTTTCCGTCGCCGATCTGATCCATCACGTAACCCAGGTCATGACCCTCGAGCCCGGCGACGTCATCCTGACCGGTACGCCGGCCGGTATCGGCCCCCTTCACCCAGGCGACCGCGTTGAGATCGAGGTCGAGAGTATAGGCATCCTGGCCAATATTGTGGTATAATATAAGAGGAGGATAACGATCAAGCTCGCGAACAAGCCCTCAGACTGATAGAAAACGATGGTTAATCGAAAAGACACCGTCAAACTGCATGCCAAACCAAAACTCAAACGCCCATATCTGGTAGCCGGTTGGTCCGGCATGGGTGCCGTGGCGCTGCTGGCCGTCAATTTCCTGCGCCAGCAGCTAAACGCAGAACCCTTCGGCGAGATCGATGCCCGCAAGTTCTTCTCCCCTTCCCAGGTGCAGATAAGGGATCGCCTCATCCAGACGCTTGATTTTCCGGAAACCAAATTTCATTTTTGGCAAGGGGACACCGCTCATGACTTGATCTTCTTTGTCGGCACAGAGCAACCCTCCCAAGCGTACGAGATGGCCTGCCTCATCGTAGACACCGCCGAGCGTTTCGACGTAGAGAGGATTTACACCGCCGCAGCCTTCCCCACTCTCATGCATCACAGCCAGGCTCCAGGCTTGTGGGGCACGGCCACACATCCAGACTTGCTGGCCGCGTTGGAAGCCTATGGCGTGAAAATCATGAACCAGGGCACCATCGGTGGGTTGAATGGGCTGCTACTCGCTGTCGCCAAGGAACGCGGCCTGGAGGGTCTCTGCCTCCTGGGTGAGATCCCGGTCTATACCACGCAGATGATCAATCCCCGAGCTTCCCACGCCGTCCTGACCATTCTTACCCAGATGTTTAACGTCAAGATCGACATGACCAAGCTGGTTCTTTGGGCCGAGGATATGACCTCGCAGATGGATCAACTCTACAAAATCCTGCCCAGCCACGTCAAGGAGGCGCTAGAGAGCGCCGACGAGGAGAGGATCACTCCGCCCACCGTTTCGGCCCCCGAAGCAGGTCCAGACCTCGTCGCCGACGAGGCATTCTTTGACGAGATCGAGCGATTTCTTCAGCAACACTGGCGGCGCAAAAGCGGCGACGAAGAAGAGGACGAAAGCCAGTTGTCGTAGGACCAGCGGGTGACAGGAAACCAGTTACAACCGGGTAGAGAAACTCGGGCTGCCAGTCACGTCAGCGACCCCATCAGTCTCTGCCGTCAGGCCTTTCCCTACCCTACAGGTAGTTGATCAGAGCCATCTCCCTACCCACATCTAGGGGTTCCCAACCGCCACAAGGCCTGCTTTCCTCAACACTGTAGCTCCCAACCCCCGTTTGACAATGATGAATAGCTATGGTATAATACGGGCATTAAAACAGACCGTAAAAGGTCTATATTTCAGACGGTCTGTTTTGGTCCCGAAGGGTAGGCTGTCGGTTTAGGAGGGTGACCATGTACATCAGCGGGCCAGTCACCGGTAAGAACTTTGTCGACCGCGAGGAGATACTCAACGCCCTGCGCCAGCACGCCGGAGATCGCCAATACTGCAGTCTCATCGGCCTGCGCCGCACCGGTAAGACCTCGCTGATGATCAAGACGATGGAACACCTGCCCCCAGAATGGCTCAGCGGCTACTTTAACGTTCAAACCAGTATCGCCGTGCCAGAGCAGTTCGCCGTCACCTATGCCGGTTCCATCCTCTTCTGGGTCCTCCACCGTCAAGGGTTGGTGGACGACACCACCCAGCCTCACTTTTTCGATCTGAACTACGTACAGCGCCAGGCCCTCCTGCTGGACAGCCGCTCAGTCACTGGTTACCTGCTGGACATGGCTGACGCATTGGATCGCCGCGAGGTCAACTACAGCCAGATCATCTCTCAGGCTTTTTCCTTCCCCCAGATTCTCAGCGATACGCTGAACCGCCCGCTGGCCATTTTCATCGACGAGTTTCAAGACATCGTCCAGATGGACGCCTACGGCATCGACTCGCTCAAGATCTTCCGCTCCATCACCCAGATGCAGACCGGCGTATGGTACTGTTTGGCTGGCTCCAGCATCTACCGGCTCAACGAAGTGGTCAACAGCCAGGGCTCGCCGCTCTTTGGCCAGTACAAGACCTTTGTGGTCGGCCAGTTCGACCTGGACGCCGCCCGCGAACTGGCCGGCCAACAGGCCGGCGTGCCATTGCCGGAATCGGTATTGCGCCTGGTGTACCACTTTACCGGCGGCTATCCCTTCTACCTAGCTGTGTTGTCTGGGGCGACGGCCAATATTGCCCAGCGGGAAGGTCGCCCCATAGATGAAGAAGCCTTTATCCTGGCCATCGCCGAGGAGGTCGCCACGCCCGGCGGTACCATCGCCATGCACTGCCGCGAGGTGTTTGAGACGAGACTGCTCCAAGCTACCCAAAGCACGGTCAGCCGCCAGATCATGCACTACCTGGCCCACAGCCAGCCCGCCAAGGCCTCCGATGTCGGCCGGGCCATCGGGCGTTCCACCGACTACGCCCGACAAATCCTGGTACGCCTGGTCGAAGGCGACCTGTTGCACGTTCAGAGACGCCGCTATGCCATCACCGACCCTATTCTCACTTTCTGGCTGGCCCGCAGCTACTTCGACATCGAGATCAACCCCTTGGCCATGATCAACTTTGCGGCGACCAAAGCCCGCTTGGTCGACATCCTGCGCCGGGAGTTGCTGCCACCGTTGAAAGCACAGGCTGGAATGCCATCCAACCCGGACACCTGAGCGCGGCGCGCTTGGCGCTCTGTGCCAAAAGAAAAAAGACTCGCGCCACCGAGTCTCTTTCTCTCGGACAACCTAGCCCAATGGAGTAGAGGTTGTCCGCGCAATCTGGATTTCTCGTCGGTCGAAAACGCCACTTCCCGACCGGCAAGCCGAGGGGTGCCCCTTCACTGGGGAGGGGGGTGTTGTGTCTTATACTCCTGCCCTCGACAGTCATATGATAGCACAAATCGGGTTTTGTGTCAACATGGAAGGCCTAGACCTGTTCGAGATCCACCAAACCTGGACCGACCTCCGCGAAGCACGCGTCAAAGACGGCTTTATCTTTCGCGTCTCGCGCTACTTCATCGACCACTGGCTCCGCCTGTTGGGACCCAAAGCCGCGTGGGCGGTGGTGGATCTGCAGCAGAGGTGCTATCTGGAAAAGGCTGACCATTGCCTGGCCTCACTAAAAGACCTTTGCGCCGCCACGGGCGTTCGCTCGACCACGACCATGCAAGCCATCGTCGACGAGCCCCTGATGCGCTGGTTCTTTGCCAAACGAAACACCCGCTACCGCCGCGCCGGCAAAGTGATGCGCGGCAAGAACTGCTACGACCTGCAGATGAGCGATCCCCTCACGCCCAAGCACCAGGGCCAGATCGCCCGCCTGCTGGTTGAACGCCTGGGTGACGACACGGTTCGAGCCATCCGCGGCGTCGATGACCTGATCCGCCTGGTGAGCGACCTCCCTTCCCTCTCCAATCTACCCGCCGACCGGCTGCCGGCCTGGGCCACCCGCGAGCCACTCAACCTGCGCCAGATCGCTCTCCGCACGCTGTCGGAAGCCGGAATAGATAACGTACACGCCAACCTGACCGACGAGACCGCGCTACGGCGGGCCTTTGCTGACGTCCAGGTGCGCATCACGCGCCCCACTCGCATCGCCCTGGCCACCCACTATTTCCGCACCGAGTGGGTTCCCCAGTTAGGCGCAACCAACGCCTGGCTGATCATGGCTCTCCGCAGCCGCTGCTATTGGAACAAGGAAAGCGGCGAGGTGCGCGATACATGCGCTATGTCAACAATGAAACTCGCCGATCTGCTGGGCTGCTCAACCCGCACCGTGATCCGGGGCTTGCAGGATCCGCTGGTGCAGAGGTTCGTCACTGCCCAGGGCCGCGTTTACGAGCCTCGCCCAGGCGACGGCCGTAAAACGCCTGCCCGCACCCGCTTCCAGGTACACCTGACGCTGGACCCCCTCACCCCACCCGACGAAGAGATCTTTGCCCAGATCCTCCTCTCCGACGCCACCCGCTACGGCCTCGACCCGACCACCGGCCAGATGAACATGCTCGACATCCTAGACATGATGGGCCAGATGACAGATGACGAGATCACCCGCAGGGCGAGGTCGCGTGACAGAACTGAAATCAGAGCCCCCGTTGCCGGCAAGTCAAGTGACAAAAATGAAATTAGAAGATCCGTGCTGCACGAGCCTGTTTTGGCATCAAGTGCCAAAAATGGATTTGGATCGCAGCTCGCAGAGCATGAACCGGTCCCTGAAACGGAATCAAGTGACAAAGCTGAAATTAGAACCTTAGAGTTTGAGCCACTTTTGCCCTCCGCCACCCCGCGAGAACGCGTCCTTGAAAACGAATCAGGTGACAAAAATGAAATTAGAGGGTCGGCAAGCGACAAAACTGAATTTAGAGCCGACGAACCAAGTGACAAAATTGAAGCGATCATCCCCCGATCAAGTGACAGAATTGAGAAACAGTACTTAAATACTAAAGTAAATACATTGGGCAGTGAAGATAGTTTGCAGCAACAACAGTACCCTGCTGCTGTTGACACTTCCCAACACACGCTGCACCAGATCCTGACCCGATATGGCATTGAGGAGCCTGCCCTCTCAAGGATCCTGGCAAATTCGCAGGTTACATTGGGGTTGGCCCGGGCTTGGATGTTGTACGCCGATGGCGAGTCCCGGCTGGTGCACAAGGCTGGCTATGTTGTCCAGCGGCTGGCCAAGACACCCCCCGACATGCCGTCGGACCCTGACCTGTTGCTCATCGCCGGACTCGACGACGACGAGTGGTCTGCTTTTGTCCAGCGCCGGGCGCTGGAGCAGCGCATGGGCGCCAGCGTTTCGTTTGCGGATCGACGGCGTGAAGCGCAGTACCAGGCTTGGCTTCGCTCCTACGAAAGAGTGGAAAGAGGAAAGGATATTATTCGTCAAGATGACCGTGGAGATGAAACCGCTGTGGAGCATAACGGAGGACGAACTTCTCGCTGGCAGCCTGACGTTGGCTAGGTGCCTGCGCTGTGAGGGACGGGGTGTCTACCGGCAGGCCCTGCTCGCCTGTGGCGACGACGATCTGCAAGAGACCGAGCGGTCTCTGCCTTGCGACTGCCGCCAGCGGCCGGCTGAACTGTGGCGCCGAGCCAATTTGCCCGATGGTCGCTTCAGGGGTCTGACACTGGCCGATCTCGATTGGGCCTGTCTGGAGCCGCCTGAAGTTGGTAGGGCGGTGCGCGATTTTGCCGAGCATCTGCAGGCATGGCTGGCCGAGGGGATGGGGCTGACGCTGACGGGCAATGTCGGGACGGGCAAGACCCACGTGGCGGTGGGACTGGTCAAGCTGGCCTGCGGCCTGGGCGTCGAGGCCCGATTTCTGACTATGGCTGAACTGCTGGGCGCCATCAAGTCCACCTACGACCGGGATCGAGAAGCATCGCATCGCCGTGGGAGGTCCGGCGCGACCAGTGAGGCCGATCTGCTTGACGATCTGGCAGAGCTGCCCCTGCTGGCGCTGGACGACTTGGGCTCGGAAAACCCGACGCGTTGGGTGCGAGACCGCCTTTACACCTTGATCAACAGGCGCTACTTGGCGGGGCGACCCATGATCGTGACGACCAACCTCAGCCTCGAGGCGCTGGCCGACCGCCTGGGGGAACGGACGGTGTCACGGCTGTGGGGCACGTCGTTGGTGATCAACTTTCGTGGGGCGGATTACCGTGAGCGAGCCAAGCGCGAGGCCTTGGCTCGCATCCGCGCGCGGACATCAGATCTGCGAATTATGCGCCCCCTGGGCTAGAAAAGGGCCAAACTGGTGGTGGGAGCACTTTATTAAAGCCCAAGCGCATTTGCCAATTCGTCAAGACAATGATCGAGGATTTCAAAGATGCCGGTGTGCTTCTTTGGTGCTGGCCGAGTTGTTCGAGTGACTTGGTCGTCTACCGCGCCATATTCGACTGGAATTCCTTCCCGATCAAGGAGGTACTGAGCCCAGCGGGCCTGCGCAAGACGCACGGTGATCCTTAGCTTTCGATCAATAATCATGAGGCCCCAGGTCTTGATGCCGTGGCTTCTTAGCATATGCTCGATCTGACGCCCGCTCCAGCCGCAGTTTTCAGGTATCAAGAATGTGTGCGACGGTCCATTTGCGATGTTTTGTACAATGGCTAGAGTGGGGCCAATCAGGTCGAAGCTTGCCATCAGGTGCAAGAGACTGTCAAGCATACTTGCCTCTCAGGGATGGGTGGATGGAAAGAAAATTCTCCTAGGTTTCTGAGTATAGCACATTTGTTCTAATTTGGCAAATCGTGTCATAACCGTTGCGCTATTGGGACAATCTTTGAGGTCAGTAACGCTCCTGCTGGAAGGGAGCGGTCATTTTGATTAAGCGCTCGTCAAGCTTGCCGACACCGATTTACCTATCGTGATCGCGGCAGAGGAGCGATTTTGAGCGTCTTTTGGGGCATTTCTTATCCCAATTCCGAAACGGTGTCTCGTGTCCTCATGTGGCGAACTCCGCTGGTGTTTTGGAGGAAACGGGGGAATCCGGTGGACACAGGAAGTTTTCTTGTTGGTTTTACACTGGGCTTCTCATTGGCTGCCTTCTTGGGTTTCACAGCTCAACGGATTCTACTGGCCAGGGATCAATCAAAGGCTTACAGGCGTCCGCAGAAAACGTCTGCGGATACAGAGAAAACCCCTTTGCAGGTGCTCCGGGAAAGTATCGTTGCCGGCTGTCGGTACGTTCTCTGGCTCTTGATCCTGATAGTGGGTTTAGTCATATTTGCATGGTTGGCTTTTATGGCATTTCGGTCTGTGTAGTAATGGAGTCTACTGGCTTGGTTGTGGGTGATCTGCCTTCTGTTGGATTTTGCTTCTCTGACTCGGGAGTATCTGGTACCTGGGAGAAGTCAACGCAAGTGAG
>Ga0209636_10006189_pt1 | contig 12229 bp, 8 predicted proteins | sample DeeMarSWOR152_54_FD_187464 | JGI IMG/M metagenome (GOLD analysis project Ga0209636, IMG submission 187464) | Marine sediment microbial communities from White Oak River estuary, North Carolina - WOR-1-52-54 (SPAdes) (version 2) | ecosystem: Environmental > Aquatic > Marine > Intertidal zone >...
AGGTGATATAGTCAAACCCAGTTTGGAACAACCATTGTTGAAAATACGCTTCATCCAATACTGTACCCTCAACAAGAGCTCTTGTTCCATGATCTTGCGGTTTTAACCTTAATAATTCCCCTCCAGTGTAAATATCTTCATCAGTATCAATTAGCACGGATTTTTGTAAAGAAGATATATTCGCAACAAACCCAAAGAAAATCATCGAAACGGAAATTAAAAGGACCAATAGATTCGCAGTTTTTACCCTCATCTAACTCCCTCCCTTACAGGTCTTGAGTTATCTATGTATAACCGTATATTTAATATTTTGCACTTCTATGTAATTATTTTTAAATGATTAAGACCTATAACCCCTTAATGAAAGAGGGAATGTCCAGCTTCGATATCGCTGCAATGGTCAAAGAATTGCAGTCACTAATAGGTGCACGCATCGACAAGGTCTATCAACTTGATAGAGACAGGTTACTTTTCCGCCTCCGCGTTTTTGAAGAAGGAAGAAAGGATCTGCTCATCGTGGTTGGCAAATGGCTTTACCTTGCTTCTCAAACTCAAGAAATACCAAAGGAACCTACTTCTTTTGCCATGCTTCTTAGGAAACATTTAGGTAATGGAACCATCACGAAGATAGAGCAGAAAGGATTTGATAGAATAATAGTTTTCCATGTCCAAAAAGCTGAGAATTATCTACTCATATTCGAGTTGTTCCAAGAGGGAAATATCGTTCTGGTTCAGGACAGCAAGATCATCCAACCCCTTATTCCCAAGTCTTGGAGTCACAGGAAGGTCAGAGCCCACAGAGATTATGTTTTTCCACCTGCAAGATTGGATTTTAAAGAAATAGACAAAGATGGTTATAATGATATTTTAAAATCTTCAAAAAAAGACATAGTGAGAACCTTAGCGATAGATATCAATCTAGGTGGGCAATATGCAGAGGAACTGAGCCTTTTATCTGGACTCGACAAGGGAAAAAAGACGAACCAGCTTTCAGATGATGAAATTATAAGGACATATGAGGAATTGAAAAAATTGTTGGCTTCTCTTGACGATGCTAAGGGAGGTTACATTGTATATGAGGATTCTCAACCAATTGACATGACCCCATTCCCCTTGAAAATCTATGAGGGTTATAAATCAGAAAAATTCGATTCATTGAGTATAGCCACGGAAAAATTCTTGGAAAGTGCAGAAAAAAAAGAACCCTTGGATGTTGAATATGAGGAGCTTGTGGCAAAGTATAAGAGGCAATTGGCTCAGCAGGAGAAGGCTGTTAAAAATCTCAAAGAAAGAGCAGAGGAACAAAAAAACAAAGCCGATCTTATCTATGTCTACTATCAGGAATGCGAGAAGGTGATAAATTTACTCAAAACAGGGATAAAAGAAAAAGACATAGCTGAGCTGACCTCACTTTTAAAGGAAGAAACTTCATTTAAAAAATTAAAGCCGGAGAAAAATGAGGTTATCCTGAGCCTGAAAGATAAGAATGATGAATCAAAGGAGATCATATTGAACTTCAAATCATCTGTCGAGGAAAATGCTGGTTTCTATTATGATAAAGCCAAGAAATCAAGGGAGAAGCTTGATGGCGCAAAAAAATCAATAATAGAGACTAGAAAACAATTGGATAGGATTGGAATCGCGAAAAAGGAACAGAAAAGAAAAGTAAAGAGAAAAACAAAAGAGTTCTGGTTCGAAAAATACAGATGGTTTATATCAAGCGATGGTAACATAGTAATTGCAGGCAGAGATGCAAAAACCAATGATAAGATCGTGAAAAAGTACCTGACAGAAAAAGACAGGTATGCACATGCCGAGATTCACGGCGCACCAAGCGTTGTCATCAAAAATAAAAACGGAGAAGTTATGGAGCAAACTCTTAAAGAGGCCTGTGAATTTGCTCTAGCCTACTCAAAAGCATGGAATGCAAAAATCGGAGCAGGAAAGGCATATTGGGTTCTACCTGATCAGGTGAGCAAAACACCGCCCTCGGGGGAGTTTCTTCCAAGAGGTTCATTTATGATCAGGGGTAGAAAAAATTTCGTCACCAATATAGAATTGAGACTTGGAATAGGAAAAATCGAATATGAGACTTCACAAAAGGTGATGTGCGCCCCTGTTTCTGCGATCGAATCACAATCTAAAAGCTATATAATTTTCGAACCAGGGGATATGAAAAAGAGCTCATTTATTCGTAGAGCATGCGAGATTTTAAATGTAGAGCACGAAGAGGTTCAAAGAATTTTACCACCTGGGGATATAAAGATCGTTAGAACAGTTGGTATTCCCGAGAACATGATATAAGCGTCCGAGCCGGGATGTAAAAAGTTCCACTTCTTGTGCCAGTGGAACCGAAGGTTCCACGTATGTGAATCGATATAATTATAAAAAAGATGCGCCCGAGCCGGGATTTCCGAGCCATGAAAGGAATAATAATGATTGTTTTCCAATCATGGCATTCGAACCCGGGTAGGAAGCTCCGCAGGCTTCTATGATATCCAGGCTACATCACTCGGGCTTTTCAAATGCAAGGGTATGTAGTCAGAGTTTAACAAAATTTCGCCTTGAGATAATAATGAAATTTTCAATTCTTTATAGTGAAATTGAAAAATCATCAAGTGACTAAAAATAGAATCGGACGAAATTTGTATTTGCCATTCTTACTTTGCCACCTTTTTGACTTTTATCTTCTTCATCTTTAACTTCTTTTTCTTCTTAAGACGCTTTTTCTTCTTGCCCTTCTTTTTGTCTTCTTCTTTTGGCTCTTCCTCTTCTAAAGGCTCTTCAGGTTCTGATTCGATTTCAAATTTTATTTCTTCGGGCAATGGAATTTCCTCTTCAGGTATTTGCTCTCCAATTTCCGTCTCGGGACCGATTTCTTCTGGCAGTGCAACTTCCTCCATGTGCTCAGGTTCCTCCTCCAACCCTCCTTCTTCCTCTGGTCCCTCTTCTGGAATTTCCTCTTCTATCTCACCTTCTTCCTCTGATTCCTCTTCTAAGACTTCCTCCTCTTGAGGTTCTAATTCCTCTTCTTCCACCAACTCCTCTTCCTCTAATTCCTCCTCCAATTCTGTTTTTGGTGTTGGTTCCTCGAATGGCGTTATCTCCTCAGAAGGTTCAATTTGAGGTTCTTGTTCCTCTTCCTCTAAAAATTCCTCTTCCACCTGACTTCTTGTTATTACTTCTTCGCTTGGTTCAGGCTCTTCAAGATGTTCTATGGGCCATTGACTTTCCTCCTCTGAAATCTCCTCTGCCATTTCTTTTTCTGGTTCTTTAGGAGGTATGAATTCATCGAAAAAACCCTTGATCAAACTATCTAAAACGTCTTCTTCTTTTGGCTCTTCGGTCGTTTGAGTCTCAGGTATTTGTTCCTCAGCGGGTGTGGGTTCCTCTTCTTCTATCTCAGCCTCTTCTTGAGGCATCTGAGGGGGTATTTCTTCGGGTGGTACGAACTCCTGGCCTAATGAGGGTTCCTCATGATATTCTGGCAAAGGTTCTTGTGGCGGCTCAGCCAAGGGCTCATGTAAAGTCTCTTTTTTAGCTTCCTTTTTCTTAATTTTCTTTAATCGCATCTTCTTTTTTACCAATCGTCTTTTAGGTTTCTTCTTTGGGATCTCTTTTATAGGGGGTATTTTTTCTTCAGGCAAAGCAAAAGGAACAGCAGATAATCCTTTCTCCTGAGGAATAAAGCTAGGTTTAGGGGTGATCGCCTTCTCAGTATCCTGATATTCTCCTTCAGGAGTTATTCCTTCTTTAGACTCAGCCCTTTTTATAGCCTCCTCAGCCAGTTCCTCCAGTGATTTTCCGGATTCTTCAATTTTACTGGGAGCAAATTCCTTGGGTATAGGCTCCTCTCCTAAAATCTCAGCCTCAACTATTTCTGCCTCTACAATCTCACCCTCATCCTCCTCAATGAACTGAAACACTGGTAACTCCTCCTCTGTTGGCATGGAAATTCCCCCTTCGGATATTTCCACGGCTTCAACGATACCATCTGAACCTTCATATACAGTCTCAGAGGGAATTAATTCCTCAGGTTCAACCTCGATTGGCGAGACTTCGATTACGCCCTCATCTGAAACAAGACTGAACATCATTTCCTCCTCCTCTGCGGTGAGAGCGGAGGGACTTCTGAAGATCGAGGGCTTTTCCAAGGAAAAGGTTTCGAATTCTTCTATACCAGGCTCTTCCAGAGGTCTAAAAGGTCTTGGCCCATGCTGCACAGGTATGAATCTTGGAAGGGAGCGTTTCGCCTCTTCAATAACTCTATCTGAGGGAACGAACTCTAAAGAAGTTTCTCCTTCCTTATAGGTGGGTTTATCCAGAATCGGTGTTCTTCTCCGAATATGCCTTGTTTCCTCAATCTCTTCTTCCCTTTCCAATACCTCTTTTTCTGGTTCTTCAAATTCCTCTCTAATTTCTCTTACTGGTCTTTGTGGGGGTTTTTTTGTTTCGCAGTACTCAGCCACTTCTTGATTCATTCTTCTGCATAGCTTACAGTATTCCTCTGGAAGTTTGGTAGGGCATGGTTTTTTGGGAAGATTGTCTAGAAAATCTCTTAGCTTGGGTATGTCTGATCTTTCGACCCCAGGATTCATATATTCACCTTAATATTGCACTGTATAGGAGTACATACCATTTTATGTACTTATAATTTATCAATTTATCGCCTACAATGGGTATTATGCATCTTAAATACCAAAAAGCTTTTTAAGACCAAATAACAATAAGTTAAAGGCAATAATTGAAGGGTTAAGTATGGAGGCGAGACCATTTAGAATTTTAAATAAGGGGTTGTTAGCTATATGTATATTCACCTTGTTGTTTTCCAGCTTTGCATTTGCCCTGGGCTACGAGCTAACCTATAACGATTCAAGGGGAGATGTTGAGGACATCGATGGGGAAACCCACGAGCTAGGTTATGAGTATTTGGATATCACCCAGATCAGCTCCTCCCAAAATATTCTTGGAACACAACTCATCCTAGAAATGGAGGTTGCTGGTGTTATTACAGATTCTCCGGATATTACATATACCTTTTCACTCATGGACGACGATGCAATTGTTTATATGATAATCTACACCGATGGTGCTTGTACAGGAATGGACATGGAAAACTTCGAATCAGATGTATTACAGGCTTCAGGATCGGGTACAAGCACTTTGGAGGTACGGGTACCCATGAACTACATTGGGGAAATATTCAATTTTGATTTCTATGGAGAGGCCATGTATTATGCTGAAGATGAATGGTTTTGGGACCGGGTACCAGACTCAGGCCCAGATTGGAACGATGATGACTGGTATTACGGATTACCTGTTTTGATAACCGAGCCAAAACCAGGTGCCACTGTAAGTGGAGTCAAAGTGATACAGGGATTATCCTATGGAAAGGCAGAAGGCATAATTTCAGTGGAAATACAACTTGATTCTACATCTTCAGGAGGATGGCAACTTACCTCAACCTCGAACAATTGGACGAATTGGGAGTATTTATGGGATTCTTCCAAATATGCGGACGGGCAGCATATAGTTAACGCTAGGGCATTTGATGGTAATGAATATTATTTCGATTCCGTAACTGTGTATGTGGATCAAAGCAATGCAGTTTCTCCAAGAACAATCGATGTTCCAAAGCTGAAGACAGGTTATGAATTAAATTACAAAGTTGAGATGTCAGATTTCTATACTGACCTGCTTAGCGAAGATATGGAAATGAGTATGGATGCCGAGATGATCTTGAGAGTTAATAAAAAAGAAAACATTGAAATAAATGGCACTCGTCACCTATGCTATGCAATAGACATGTCAATGAACTTGGAAATGCAAATGTCGTATATGGGCGAAGTTATGAGCACAACTACAGAAGGGAAGGGAACTCAATGGCTCAGAGTCTCAGATTTAGCTTCTGTTAAAAGCGTAATGGAAATTAAAACTACAACGTCAATGATGGGAATGAGCATGAGCTCATCTCAAAAATTAACGACTACGCAAGAGCCGCCCATGGATGGGTATAATTTCCCTATAAGTATCGCTGAATCATGGGCATCTTGCTGCACAGTCACAACAGAAACCATTTATACAGAGGATGGTGAACAAAATTCTGAGCAAGATTCCTACGAATCCATAATGGAATATGAAGCTCTACATGTAGAAATAGTAAATACTCCTTGTGGGTCATATGAGACCTTTGTTATCTGGTCTAAAGATACGTCAGAAGAATACAGTGAAGATATTGTTGATCCATTTGGCTCAGAGGTCGGATATTCCCTTGAATACTTTTCCACAGAAATCGGTTTACCAGTTAAGGCGGAATACTATGCTCCGGATAGACAACTAACGTCAACAATGGAGCTTGTTTCATACAAAAAGATCGATTCTGGGGGCGATCTTAAATTAAATGCATTTGGATATGAATTACCCATTTATTTCCTGTTTATTCCCATATTATTGATCATTATATTGACCTCTGTATTGGTTTTAAGAAAAAGGCGAAAAGAAGCCGAGACTTTAGAATCATGGGATCAATTTACTGTGGCCTCTAAAACACCAAGTCAAATTTCTCAATCTACGGCTTTTCCTTCGCAAATATATAATGCTCAACCCTCTGCACACGTTCAATGGGAAGCGCCTGCGCAAACAACCCAAGCTGCAAGACCCATTGCCGTACAATCACAAGGTTATCCTGTTCAAACAAAAGGAGCTTACCCTGCTCAAACCTCCCAAAGATATATCCCATCTGCACCCCCTCCAAAAACTCAGATATATTACACTTCTTCGCAGCCTTCAAAACCTCAGGTTCCTCTACCACCACACGTTGTACAACCAAGGCCTTATCCCCCGCCCCCTCCACCAGAAATACAAAAACAAACTCAATATCAAAGGCAATCACAACAACCAACACAACCCTCACAACCTGCAGTGCCGATGTTGCAAATCAAATGCCCGAGATGCTCCGGATTGTTTTCAGTAGCGGTAGGAACAACCAGTGCTCAATGCCCGCATTGTAAAGTAAGTGGAAGATTGGGGTGGAAGACACCAGTCCACTAATATTTTTATAATTTTTTATTCTTGTTTTACAAATTTTATTTATGTGAAAAAAATTATCTGCACTGCATGTATTATGTGATTTAAAAAAGGTATTGGTTATGGTAAAGAAAATAAGGATAGGGACCGGGGCAGGATATTCGGGGGATAGAATAGAGCCGGCTGTGGCCCTCGCAGAGCAAGGAAATTTGGATTATCTTGTTTTCGAGTGTTTAGCAGAAAGAACCATCGCCCTTGCACAAAAACGAAGACTGGCAGATTTGAACGCGGGATACGACCCTATGCTTAAAGAGCGCTTTAGAAAGGTTCTATCCCCATGTGCAAAGAACAAAACAAGGATAATAACCAACATGGGAGCGGCAAATCCAAAGGCGGCAGGTAAGATAATTTTTGACCTATTAAAGGAATTTGGCCTTACCCATTTGAAAGTGGGTGTTGTTTTGGGGGATGATGTTTTTGATAGACTGCTTTCCACAAACTTTTCCATATTAAAGAAAACCAAGGATATTCAAAAGATAAAGGAAAAAATCATCTCGGCGAATGTTTATCTTGGAACCTCAAAAATCATAGAAGCACTTAAAAATGATGCTGATATAATTATTACAGGAAGAACATGCGATTCATCCCTATTCTTAGCTACGATGATGTTCGAGTTTGATTGGAAGGAGGATGATTGGGATAAAATTGGAAAGGGCATTGCGATTGCACATCTTATGGAATGCGGGGCTCAGGTTACAGGAGGGTATTTTGCAGACCCTGGTTACAAAGATGTTGAGGACCTTGCGAATTTGGGATTTCCGATTGCAGAGGTTTTCGAAAATGGGGAAGGGCTCATTACAAAATTGCCGACCTCAGGAGGAGAAGTCAGCTTAAGAACATGCAAGGAGCAAATTCTTTATGAGGTTCACGACCCGAGTTCATACATCACTGCTGACGGCATTGCTGATTTTACAAAGTTGCGATTTGAAGAGATTGAAAAGGATAAAGTAAAAATCTCAGGGGGAATAGGAAAACCAAGGCCAGATGACTTGAAGGTTTTAATCGGTTTTAGAAACGGATATGTAGGGGAGGCTCAGATTTCATATGGTGGAGAGGGCGCTTTTAGAAGAGCTGAGCTTGCTGCAAAGATTCTGAGAGAGAGAATTAAAATCCTAGATCTAAAATTTGAAGATCTTAGGCTCGATTACATTGGTGTAAATTCTTTATGGCCTGATAACTCCCACTTTGAAAATCTAAAAGAAGTAAGATTGCGGGTAATTGGAAGGGCACAGACAAGAGAAGATGCAGAAAAACTCCCATATGAAGTCGAAGCACTTTATACAAACGGCCCTGCAGGGGGAGAGGGTGTTAGCAAGGGAATAGAGGAAAGCATAGCTATAATCTCAGCATTTATACCTAGGGAGGAGGTAATAGAGAAAGTAGAGTTTATAGGTGAGGAAAATGAAGAGGATTAGTTTAAGAGAAATTGCCTATGCAAGATCTGGGGATAAAGGAAATGTTCTTTCCATAGCAGTTATACCATACAATGAAAAAGATTATGATTTACTAAAAGAGAAGCTAACACTAAAAGTGGTAAGAGAGCAATTTAAGGGTATTGTAAAGGGGCAAATAAAAAGATACGATTTGGAAAATTTAAAGGCCTTTAATTTCGTTTTTTATGATGCATTGAGTGGGGGAGTGACGAGTTCCTTGAGATTGGACAAACATGGAAAAACACTCAGCTCAAAATTACTGGGTATGAAAATTGAAATTTAGCATTTTTTATTTTCATATGGAATATAGCTCGCGCTTTACTCTTTGCAGAACCGTAATTACATCATAATCTACCATTTTGATTCTCTTCAAATTCTCTGTAATGAATTTTGTCAATGCCTCTCTATCATCGAAATAACCGATTGCGATTATGGAGAATTTTCCAGTTATCAGATAGACATCAGTAATAAAACTAAAAGATTTTATGTACTCTATTGAGCCATTGATCCTGTCCGGTAGAACATTTAAATAGAATAGAGCCATAACATTTTTCCCGAACTTTTTTGGATCAAGGCGGATAGTGTAATTTGATATGTAACCTTCAGATTCTAATTTATCGATTCTGTACCGAACTGCATTTTCTGTGAGCTCATCGATCTCACGGGCTATTTCCGCAATTGTTGTTCGACTGTTACGATGTAAAATTTTAATAATTTTTTTATCAATGTCATCCAATTGGAATTCAGCCATAACTACACGATCCACCTACTACAACTACCAATAATTACCCTCATGATATAAAAATGAATGTTGCCGGTTAAGGTTGGGAAATTTTTCCGGCAACAAATCTATAAAGAATAATGGTTGATCGCAAATCAGATTCTCACCAATCTGTTTCTTCCTTCTTCTGCTCCATGGGCTCCTGTTTCATCTCTTCCTTCTTTTTCTTTTTTCCTTTCTTTGGCATTTTTTACACCTCCTGTATTTGATTAGGAGATTGCATGTGGTTCTTGTTTTTTCGGGTAGATTTCTTCGGTGTTAATCTACATTTTTAGGTTACATGCAATGTTCAAAAAGTGATATCTCCGAGGAGGTATTTAACTTTTTCCACAAAAATATCATTTTCATTTAGCTTAACTAAATAAAATATATAATAAATTAAATATAAATAAAAAAATATGAATATTTATCATGGAAAACGAAAAACTTAAATACCCTAGACTCATTAACCTTCTTTAGGCGGAAAAGCCCAGGATAGGAAATTAAAAAAAATGTATGTATTAAGCAATACTATTATCAATATTGATAACAACACCATAATTAGCATATACTCAATGAAGGGTTTTTCCACTCATAGTCGAATACGACTACTCATATTTCCAATATAACAGCCCGATGGTGAGGAAGTATGGAAACCGTAAATAGCGAGACTGAATTAGAAAGAAAAAATGGACCGACAACAATGTCAATGACACACTCAGGTTTGGGAAGACTTGTGGGTAGAAAGGCTCTTGTCACAGGGGCCTCAAAAGGTATCGGTAGAGAGATAGCCATCGCTCTTGCCCGGGAAGGGGCAGATGTGGCAATTAACTACCGCTCAAGCGAAGTGGAGGCTGAAGAGGTGGCAAGATGGCTTGAGGGACTTGGAGTCAATACCTGGATCTATCCTGCAGACGTAAGCGACATGAACAGTGTAAAGGAGATGAAAAACTCTTTGCAGAAGTATTTTGGCCCCATAGACATCCTTGTAAATAATGCGGGTGTAAATGTAGACAAGCTGTTCATTAAAATGGATCAGGAAATGTGGAACAAGGTAATCTCCGTAAATCTGACAGGTGTTTTCAACTGCACAAATGCATTTATTGACAAAATATTGGGATCGCAGCATGGAAGGATAATCAATATCACCTCAATAGTTGGTCAGATGGGGAATATTGGTCAGGTTAACTATGCTGCTTCTAAGGCAGGAATCATCGGTATGACCAAGGCTTTGGCAAGAGAGCTTGCAAGAAACAATGTGACTGTAAATGCCATTGCCCCTGGTTTTATAGAAACGGACATGGTTCGCGGTATTCCAGACAATATAAAGGAGAAGATATTGGTTCAGATACCATTAAAGAGGTTTGGAATGCCAACCGAGGTGGCAAAGGCTGTTGTTTTCCTTGCATCCGATGATGCGGCTTACATAACAGGCCATGTCTTGAACATAAATGGAGGCATGTATCTCTAATATATGGAAAATTACGAAGACTAAAATTGATGAGGATTAAAACATATGGAGGAATTGTATGACAAAAACAAAAAAAAGTATGAAGAAAGGGGGGAAACCCCGGAAAAATATAGGGACAAGAAGTCCTGAGAAAATAGCGCAGAACACGACTTTGGGCATCTTCGACTCCTGGATCGACTACTCCAAGCAGTTGGAGCACCAGATAGTGGGTGTCCTAGAAGAGAACAAGAGCCAGTATGAGAGACTTTACAATGGTTGGACCGACTTTTCAAGAGGAATGGCAACGAGAATGACAACCACAGTTGGAGAGGAAAGCCCAGAATTCAAGGAGCTCTTCAATGTCTGGAAGAACTACTCCAATAAAATGGGCACACGACTGACAAAGCTTGTTGAAGAGAACAAGAACAATGTGGAAACACTAACCCAGAGATATAGGGATTATTCCTCAAAAATTATCGAGGAAATCGTCAATAATGACGGACCAGAGATGAACGCGGTACAAGACCTATATACAGCATGGTTCGATTTTTCCAACGAGATGAACGATCAGATAACAAGATTGATGTCCACAAATCAACATGAGAATGTCAGGATATTGGACATGTGGAACGAATTCAACAATAAAATAAGCGAACTAATGGACACAATGACCACTGGAAACGAGACAAGAATCGGTGAAATATATAACACTTGGGACAATCTATCAGAAAGATTTGGAGAAACCATACTGGGCTTCCTAGACGGCTATAACAAGAATTATGAGAATGTCTACAATACATGGTTAACCGAGACCAAGGAGATAGGAAAACGCTTCAGTCAAGTAATGAAGGATTTAGGCACTGATTACGAGAACCTCTACAGGATGTACTTCGATAGAACAGCCTCGTTTCAGAGGAACATGATGATTTTCCCGTATCTTCGGGCACAGAACCTTGCAGATGAGGTCAAAGAGCTGAGGAAGAAAATAGACACGCTTGAGAAAAGGCTAAAGGACTGAAGTTCCCAGCCATTTCTTCTTTCTCTTTGACTTCAACTACATTTACTAATGGTAATTCTAGGTGTGTGCAATTAAACGAAGATTGGGCAAATATAGTTAAGATTAGAATCGAAGCATTCATTGCAGGACTGGTTGTTGATAGAACTCAAATATCGGTAGGTGATTGTTATGGTGAAAGGTAAAGGAAAAAAGAAGCGGAGTGAAAAAGAGCACAGCGACATCTATGATGCATGGATCGATTTTTCAAGCAAAATCAACGATAGAATACAGAATATTACCAAGGAGGGTGCAGGCGAATACAATGAATTGTACAAGATGTGGAGCGAATATGCCCAGAAAATGACAGAGCAGATGGCAAAAACTCCTCCACAAGACAGAGCTGGATTTGAGAACATACAGAAAATGTGGACAGAATATTCAAATAAAATAAGTGAGCGTTTTGTTGACATTTTAAAAAATGAAAACGGTCCCTATATCGAGCT
>Ga0209636_10006190_pt1 | contig 12229 bp, 12 predicted proteins | sample DeeMarSWOR152_54_FD_187464 | JGI IMG/M metagenome (GOLD analysis project Ga0209636, IMG submission 187464) | Marine sediment microbial communities from White Oak River estuary, North Carolina - WOR-1-52-54 (SPAdes) (version 2) | ecosystem: Environmental > Aquatic > Marine > Intertidal zone >...
TGAAGGAGGTTATAGAGCATGCCTTGCGCTCATTAGATGCCATGAGATTAAATGAAGGGAAGGTCGTAGAAAAGGATTTCTTAAAGAGGTTGAAGAAGATTACGGGGTATATCAATCAAATAAGCAAGCAAAGTAAGGTAACAGCAGAAAGTTATAGAGCTAAGTTAAGGGAAAAGATTCAGAGATTAGTGAAAGATCTTGAAGTACCGGAAGATCGATTAGTTCAAGAAGTAGCGTTTATGGCAGAACGCTCAGATATTACCGAGGAGCTGGTTAGGACACGAAGCCACCTCGAGCAGTTTAGAAACTACATGAATCAGGATGACGCAATAGGACGGAGACTGGAGTTTCTCCTGCAGGAGATGAATAGAGAGGTCAATACAATTGGATCTAAGGCTGCGGATTCCTTTATTTCGCAACGGGCAGTTGAAATTAAGGCTGAGTTGGAAAAGTTGAGAGAGCAAATTCAAAACGCGGAGTAGGCATTAAAGTGAGCTAAAGTACTTAAAGCCCGCCTTGGCGCTATCCGCTCTTATCAGCCAGTCCATAAGCCAGGATTGGGCGAGCGTTATAAGTGCCTAAAGTGCACTTTAATAGGATTGAAGACAAATAAGGCAGGGAACAATACAAAGTTTAAGGGTAAGATTAAAATTGCAGTCAAACTTTAGGTCACTTTAAGCCTTAGGCACGTTAGGTCACTTAAATATGGGAGAGAAGCGTTATGGATCCAAGTTTACTCAATATCGGGTTTGGAAACTTCCTTGTATCAAACAGAGTTGTAGCCATCATATCGCCATCTTCGGCGCCTGTTAGACGGCTTCGTGAAGAGGCTAAAGATGACAAAAGGCTTATTGATGCGACGCAGGGCAGAAGAACAAGATCAGTGATAATAACTGATAGTAACCACGTCATTCTGTCTGCAGTGCAATCCGAAACGATAGCCCAAAGGTTTTCTCCAAATGGTACATTACGGAGGGAGGACTTAATATAGCATACGCTCGTGAGATTGCTGTTATGAAGGAGCTATGGCCCAAAAAAGGACAGCTTTTCGTAGTCACCGCCCCATCGGGGACCGGAAAGACAACGATAATAGACATTATAAGAAAAAATGTAGAGGGAATTGGCTATTCAATCTCGCATACAACCCGACCTCCCCGGAGAGGGGAGGTGAACGGAGTGCACTATTACTTTGTTGCAAGGAAGGATTTTGAAAAGATGATCGAGGCTCATCAATTTGTCGAGTGGGCTAATGTCTACGGTCAACTCTATGGGACCTCCATAACAGGTATAGACAGCACATTATCATCTGGCAAGGACCTCTTATTGGATATTGATATCCAAGGAGCTCAAGAAATAAAAAAACAATTTCCAGAGGCAACATTGATATTCATTCTCCCGCCCTCATTGGATATTCTTCACGAGAGATTACAGAAGAGATCGGGACAAGATGACACAAATATAGGCTTACGGATGGAAAAGGCTGGGGAGGAAATAAAAAAATGTGGAGATTACGATTTCCTCATTGTCAATGATGATCTCAATCAAGCGGCAAGGGAGGTGGAGGCAATCATTATTGCCCAAAGGGCACAGACTAAGAGACGTCTTCCAGTTGTTCAAGGGATTTTCCACATATAGACATCATCTGTACTCGGCGCTCCACCTAGCTGCATAATTATGCGCATGAGAATCTCTCCAACTGATGGATTTACAGGTTTATTGAGACATTCGATTAATGTTGTCCCATGGGATGTCAAAGATCCCGCATCCCACAGGGATGGTGCAGGAGCAAAGCGGAACTAACTTGTCGCTTATTGAGTGATGCCCCAGGTTGTATTTGGCATAAACGCCGTGTGGGAAAACCTTAAAGAAGATAAGGGTATAGTCGAGCTGTTTATTGGCCGAGGAAGGAAACGAGAACGGTTGACGGAAATACTTGATCTCGCTCGAGAGAAGAACGTATCAATCAAATTCAAAGATAGGAGCTATTTGGATAAACTCTCACCCGGCTCCCCACACCAGGGCATAATCGGCATTTTGGGCACCTACCGTTATTTCCATTTAGAGGATCTGATTAAGATCTCCCGTGAAAGAAAGCACAAGGGGCTTCTCTTGGCTGCCGATCACATTACTGACACCGGCAATCTTGGCTCTCTCGTAAGGACCGCTGAATTTTTTGGGGTTCACGGTCTTATTCTGCCAAGGGACAGATCCGCCTCTATAACGGACACAGTTCACAAAACATCGGCAGGTGGATCTGCCTATCTCCCTGTGGCGAGGGTGGTAAATATGGCCAGAACTCTAAAGGACTTGAGAAATGAGGGTTTCTGGATAGTTGGAGCTGCGGGAGAAAGCACAACACATGTCTATGGGTTTGACTGGCGGAGAGATCTCGTTTTGGTATTGGGGAGCGAGGATAAAGGATTAAGTAGGATAGTCAGGGATCAGTGCCACCATTTGGTGTGCATACCGAGATTTGGCCATCTCAATTCACTTAACGTGTCTGTTGCAGCAGGAATTATCCTCTCTGAAATTGCGAGGCAAAGAGGGAGTTCTGAGTAAGCACTCAGGAGTATTCGACATGGAGAGTTTCAATAGAGAAAGTTTGGTACGTCTCTAAAGTCACGTCCTTTGGACGTGGTCTGGGCTCGATGGCTCTGCTTGGAAAGGGTCTTGAAGCCGCCTGAGATGGCAGGCACCACGAACACCCCTATGAGGAGTAGATTCCTTACTCTATGAAAGGGAAGCCTCTGAGAGCGCCGCATTTAATAAGGGCACGTACTACTTCACACACAGGTAATCCAACCACATTGGTGTAAGAGCCACTGATACGCTCTATCATAAAAGAGCCAATTCCCTGTATTGCATAAGCACCAGCCTTTCCGAAGGGTTCGCCTGTTTTTATGTACCCCTCGATTTCAAACTCACGGAGTTCCTTTACCATTACCTTTGTCATAACTGCCTCGAGATGTACTTTGTTTCCTGCGGGATCAATAACGCAAAATCCAGTAATCACGCTGTGACTTTTTCCACTTAGATGAACAAGCATCGCGTGGCACTCGTGAGCATCTTTTGGCTTACCAAAGACCCTCTTGTTTACTGCTACGAGCGTATCGGCACCAAGTATCCACCGGTTCCTATAGACTTTTTTCACTGATTCAGCCTTACGCGTTGCCACCTGGCAAGCGAAGTCTGCTACTTTCATCTGCCTACAAACGGTTTCGTCAGTCATACTTCCAACTGGCTCGAAAGGGATGCCAAGCTGGATTAAGATCGCTTTTCGCCTCGGTGAGATGGAGGCAAGGACAAGAGGGTTGTTTTTGCTAATAGGATAGTGGTTCATCATGTAGGTACAGGGAGGTTAAACAATTGGCAGGTATTGTTGCTTGTCCTTTGAGCTACTTCCTCAAAAGGGACACTTCTTAGTTCTGCTACTTTCTGTGCTATATGGATAACGAAGCTTGGTTCATTTCTTTGACCCCTATGGGGTAGAGGTGTGAGAAAAGGCGCGTCTGTCTCCAAGAGCATTTTCTTTAAGGGGATTTTGGCAGCAACATCTTGCATCTGTCTTGCATTTTTCAAGGTAATGATACCTGGGATGGAGATATAGTAACCCATGTCCATAAATGTTTTTGCCAAGCCATAATCTCCAGAAAAACAATGAATAACCCCCTTTGATCCATTCCTCTTGAATGAGGATAGTGTCTCAAGTACCTCCTCGTGGGCTTCTCGGTCATGAATCACTACGGGCAGGTCTAAGGAAAGCGCAATGTCAAGTTGCTGTTGGAACAGCTCCCTTTGTTTTTTTCTTGATGAGAGATTGCGGTAGAAGTCAAGTCCTATTTCGCCTATGGCAACCGCTTTTTCCCGCTTTGCTAATAAGGTTATGTGTTTGAGATCATGGTAATCAGCCCTATCAGCGTTATGGGGGTGAATCCCTGCAGTTGCAAAAACAGACGGATACCTTTCGGTTAAAGCAACTGCTTTCATTGAGCTCTTTGTGTCTGTGCCTATGGTGATGATCTGTCTCACCCCAGCAGATAGAGCCCGGCCAACCACCTGATCCCTATCCGTATCAAACTTTTTCATATCCAAGTGGGTGTGTGAATCAATCAAAATCATAACCTTAAGACACTCAGCAATCTTTTTTGGAATGCATACCTCTTTCTATGCGATCAGGGCTGCCATTTCAAATAAAAAATAAGATTAAATAATTTGTAAAAAACTTACGATATATGTTAAAAAGTAGTGTCAGTACTATTTAGCCTAGAGGTCAAATACCGTGGCGGCTCCCAAGGAAGACAGTACAAACAAAAAGATGGATAATATACAGGTCCTGCAACAAGAGCTTGAATTCAGTAAGCGCCTTAATTTTATCACGAACAAGATTCATTCTTCCAGGGACATCGATGACATATTGATCAATTTGCGGGAGAGTATTCTGAGTCTCTTTTCTGCAGACCGCCTCACCATCTATGTGGTGGATGGCACAAGTAAGGAGATCGTTTCGAGATTCAAGACAGGTACGGAAATAAACGAAATAAGGGTGCCAATTACCAATACAAGTATAGCAGGATACTGTGCCAGCTCCGGAAAAATGGCAAACATTGTAAATGCGTATGATGAGAGCGAATTAGAAAGGATAAATCCTGAATTAGTATTTGACCGCAGTTGGGATGAAAAAACGGGGTATAGAACAAAACAGGTCTTGGTTGCACCCGTTAAATTCAAGAAATATCTCTTAGGTGTGATTCAGCTAGTCAACAAGGTCAATGGCAAATACTTTTCACTGGAAGATCAGAAAAATGTAACAGAGATAGCTCAGGTCTTAGGAATTGCCTTTTACAATCATCGAAAGTTACTGCAACGTGGCAGAGCAACAAAATTCGATTATCTTATCAGAAGTAATATCATTACGCGTAAGAATCTGGAGGAGGCAATAGCCCTCGCGAGAACCAAAAAGGAGAGCACTGAACGTGTTCTCATGAACAGCTTTAATGTCACCAAGGAGGATATAGGGAAGTCTCTAGGAGCCTTCTATAATGCCGACTTTGTAGCGTTCAATGAAAAAATGATCATCCCGGGCCAACTCCTCAAAGGTCTGAGACCAAAGTATTTGAAGGATAATCTTTTTGTGCCTGTGGGTCAATCTGACTCGAAGATCGTGATAGCAATGGAAAACCCGGAGTATTTGCCCGGACAGGACGCGGTAAAACGGCTCCTCCCTGGCAAAGACTTTGAGTTCTGTGTAGCGTTAAAAGAAGATATCCTCATGATGATTGACCACTTTTTTGATGTCAAGAAATCGAGTCTTTCAGGGGATTCAGGGAGTATCGAGGAGATCTTAGGTCAGTTAGAGACCTCCGGGGATGAGGACGCACAGTATGATGAGGAACTTCAGCGGGTTTCTGAGGAAGATGGTGCCATTGTCAGGCTCGTGAGTAAGACGATCATCGATGCCTATAACCGGGGGGCCTCCGATATCCATATTGAACCGAGGATGGGTAAGGCAGATGCGGTTATCAGGTTCAGAATTGATGGAGCGTGCCATGTATACCAGACTATTCCCTACACGTATAAGAGTGCAGTTTGTTCTCGAATAAAGATCATGTCCGATCTGGATATAGCGGAAAGACGGCTGCCGCAAGATGGTAAGATAAAATTTAAGAAATATGGCCCGCTGGATATTGAATTGAGGGTGGCCTCAGTACCCACTACAGGAAGAAATGAGGATATTGTCATGAGGTTGTTGCCCACCGGTGAACCGATGGCGCTGGATCAGATGGGAATGAGCGAGAAAACGTACAATGCATTTGTCGACGTCATTTCGAGACCCTATGGGGTTGTCCTTTGTGTTGGTCCAACCGGTAGCGGGAAAACCACGACACTCCATTCCGCGTTGCGGTATATCAATAAGCCGGAGACGAAGATATGGACTGCAGAAGACCCGGTGGAAATCACACAGGAAGGCTTACGACAGGTTCAGGTTCATCCAAAGATAGGACTTAATTTTGCAACGGCAATGAGGGCATTTTTGAGGGCCGATCCAGATGTCATCATGGTCGGTGAAATGAGGGATCGCGAAACCCTATCCACGGGAATCGAAGCCTCTCTCACCGGGCATCTGGTTTTTTCCACCCTACACACCAATAGTGCGCCTGAAACAATCACCCGCATGCTGGATATGGGAATGGATTCCTTTAACTTCGCCGATGCCCTCTTGGGAATCCTTGCCCAGAGACTGGTGAGAACCCTGTGCAAGGATTGCAAAGAGGAGTACCATCCATCAAGAGAGGAGTACGATGCACTGGTCAGGGCGTATGATGGCGATTTCGACGCCCTGAATATTTCCTACACTGATGATTTGGTCCTTTACAGGGCCAAAGGTTGTTCAAAATGCCAAAATATCGGGTATAAGGGAAGAATGGGAATCCATGAACTACTGGTTGGCACACCCAAGATGAAGGCCTTGATTCAAACCAAGGCTCCCATGGCGGAAATAAGGAACCAGGCCATAGCTGATGGCATGGCAACCTTGATGCAAGACGGGATCAGAAAGGTATTCCTTGGTCAGACGGATATCAAACAAGTGAGGAGGGTCTGCATGTAGGATTTCGCTTCACGGGAATCTTCCGGGATGCATCAAACCAGCTGTTTCCTCGATGCCCATCATGATATTCATATTCTGCAAGGCGTTGCCTGCCTGACCTTTAACCAAATTATCAATGACGCTAATAACGATCAGTTTCTCGGTTCTTGGATCGATATTCAGCGAGATATTACAGAAGTTGCTGCCCCTCACATCGGTGGTACTTAGTGTCTCTCCATGACTATACACCCGGATGAATGGCTCTCTGCAATACATGCTCCTATAGGCATCTCTGAGCCTCTCCAAACCTACCTGCGGAAGAAGATTCGTATACATAGTAGATATGATACCCCTGGTTAGAGGAATCACGTGAGGTGTGAAGGTTATTTTGTTTTCTTGACCCGTTAGCAAGGCAAATTCTCTTTCGATTTCATAGACATGTTGATGACCTGTTACCTTATATGCATTCGCAGCCTCATGCCGGGCCGGGAAGTGAAAGCTAGGTTTTGGAGTTTTTCCAGCCCCTGACACCCCAGTTTTTGCATCGATGATGATATCATCACTATCGATGAGGCGTAACTTGAGAGCAGGTGCAAGCCCAAGGATGCAGCTTGCCCCAAAACATCCTGGGTTTCCAACCAGATTTGAGGTGGCTATTTCTTTTCTATGTAACTCCGGCAGGCCATACGTAGAGGAGGGAAGTATACCCGGGTCAGCATGCTCCTCCGCCCCCCCTATTCGCGCAGCATAGGAGGCATAGCTCTCTCTGTCCCTAAAGCGGAAGTCGCCGCTGTAGTCGATCACCTTGGTGCCCTCATTGAGCCACTTCCGGGCCTGTTTTTGAGCGACCCCATCAGGGGTGGCAAAAAAAACGAGATCAAATCCACCCGCACAATCGAGGTCAGCAGGATCAAGGACCGGCAGATCACAGAACCCTTTTAGGTGAGGATAAATCTCACTGATAGGCTTGTTGATATCTTGCTTATCCACGAGTGCACCTATGGAAACCGAGGGATGGTTTATGAGGAGCTCAATTAAACCAACGCCACCATAGCCTGTTGCTCCAATAACTCCAACGCGTATCTTTTTCTTAACCATTTTCTATACACTAAACCTAAACTTGATTATATCCCCATCCTGAACGACATAATCTTTTCCTTCCAGTCTGAGCTGGCCTTCCTTTTTTGCCTCGGAAAAATTTCCGTATCTGACCAGCTGATCGAACGGAAGGACCTCAGCCCTAATGAACCCCTTTCTCATATCCGAATGGATAAGATCAGCTGCCTCGAGTGCTGAAGAACCTTTGGCAATTGTCCATGATCTTACCTCATTTTCCACGATAGTGAAAAAGGAAATAAGATTTGACACAGCAAGAGAGCGCTTAATGACCCTGTCGAGCAGGGACCTTTCAATATGGAAGACAGATAAGAATTCCTCTGCCTCCTCTGGTGCCATCTCTGCTATCTCCATTTCCAGTTTTCCCCGAACCACCATAATCTCAACATTATCGGGAATACGCGGCATATTTGGCAGACCTTCGTCATCGTCTGAGTTGTTTGAAATTAGGAGCAGCGGTTTGGCAGACAAGAAGGTAAAACCCTTCAGAACAGGGGAAGCGGTGATTTCGGAATTATCCCTCAAGGGTTTTTCTTCAGTGAGAACAGCCCTGCATCTTTCCAAGAGAGCGAGTTCCTTTCTGTCTAGCTCTTTTCCTTTCTTTGCATCTAATGTTATTCTCTCGATCCTTTTTTCAGTCACTACAAGGTCGCCCAGAAGCATCTCTGATTGCAGCTTAAAGAAATCCTCCTCAGGTGTGGGAGCAGGGCTTCCAAACAGCTGAAAATTTCTCACCACCTGTATGAGCCCATCACAGGTTCTGACCGTAGTAAAAGATAAATTTTCCTTTTCTCTTGAAGGGGAATCGAGATCTCCAGTCCTTGCCGGGAGCAGATATCCTATTTGGGAATAGATGGTCTTTTCAGGCTTGAATGTCTTTGAAAGATAGTCTACCCTCTGATCAGGCACGTTAACGGTTACTAAAGGCCGATCTCCCCTCTTAGTCCTCTCTGTGGCTGTTACTGCCCGGGTGCCAGTCAGGGCCCGAAAGATGGTTTGTCTCCCCGATTGAGGCAGTCCAATGATACCCAATTTCATCTTTCTACCTCCAGTTGCTCGAAAGTTCTTTACTTTGCAAGGCGCTCGCTATGTTCCCTCTTATTTTTTTGTTTGTTTGATAGAGATTGGAAAGCATGGATCTGATCTGTGCCCTTTTCGACGATAGTGATGTGGGGCAACCACTTTCTATTGTGGGAAACCCCATTTCCTCAGCATATTTCTTGATAGTACCTCTGTCTAATAAATACAAGGGCCTGATAATGGTAAGTTTTCCATTAAACAATTCTTGACACGGGTGAAGTGTACTCATTGATCCTGCAAAAAGGAGGTTTAGAAAGAATGTCTCTATGAAATCGTCTTTTTGATGCCCAAATGCTATTTTGTTGCAATCAAGTTCTCCTGCCTTTTCAAAGATAGCCTTTCTTCTGAGACGGGAACACAAGAAGCATGGATTTTCTCTGTTTTCTTTGCTGTGGGCAAAGGGTCCAAATTCACCTCTGATTATACAGAAATTGAAACCATTTGCAGTGAAAAAGTGCTCCATTTTTTTTCCAGTCTCATTCCTGAAGCCGAGTTCTACATGAACGGCTGTGAGATCATAGGTAATTGGTATCCGGCTTAAGCGATCTTTGAGTAGCCATAACAGGGATATGCTATCCTGACCGCCTGAAACTGCAACCAAGATTCTATCTCCGTCTTCCATCATGTTGCACTGGTAGATGGCCTTGCCCATAAGTCGCCTCATCTCTTGAGCGGCATAACTCAATTGTTACTCCCTCCTTGCTCCAAATATCTTCGTTCCTATTCTAACCAGATTAGCCCCCTCCTCAATAGCAATCTCATAGGAATTCGTCATACCCATGGAAAGATGCTTCATCTCTACATTTGGAAAGTGAAGATCCTTAATCTGTTCAAAGAGCCTTCTCGTTTTGATAAAATAAGGACGCGATTCCTCTGGATTTCCAAAGCGGGGTCCCATAGTCATCAGGCCCATGATCTTTATGTTTTTGAGAGGAGAAATTTCCTTTATGAGATCTGGCAGATCATTGGGAAGTACTCCATATTTCTGCTCTTCCTCTCCGCTGTTTACCTCAATCAAAACGGGCATGATTTTATTTCGCCTCGCACAACACCTCCCTATCTCGTGGGCCAATCTGAGTGAATCAACCGATTCGATCATATCGAATATATCAATTACCTTCTTGACCTTCTTTGTCTGGAGATGCCCAATAAAGTGCCATTCGGCTTTTTCCCTTACGTCACTCAGCACCTTTTGGGCATCCTGAAGATAGTTTTCCCCTATGATGGTAATACCTGCCCTTATTGCCTCAGATATTTCATCGGCAGTTCTTTCTTTGGCAGCCGCAAGTAGTACGACACCTTCTGGAAGCTCACTCAAGAGACGTTTAACATTTTCCCTTATCACTGCATGTCCCTCTCTTTTAAGGATTTGGTATCTTAGAGCTATCTTTAACTAATAGGGCACCAACAGGGCAAATTTCTGTACAGGCATAGCATTCCTTGCACACATCTACGGCTTTATCCTTCTCGCCGAAGAAACTGATCACGGTATCAAATCCCCTCTTTGCAAAACTCAACATAGGTTGGCCATTCCTTTTCCGGCACACAAATACACATTTGCCGCACAAAACACACCTGGTGGGAATATACTCGAGGAAAGGGTGTTCGTGCTCTACCTCTATGTCCCGCTCAAGGGATTCAAGCCGCTTGAGTTTCAGGCCGAAATGCAGAAATTTTGCAATACGCTGCAGCTCACATCTTTTATTGGCAGGGCAATTTCGGCAATCCACATGATGGGTAGACAGAAGCAGTTCAAAGGCGGTCTTCTGTAATCTTCTGACGTGTTCCGTATTGGTCCTAACCACCATCCCTTGTTGGACGCGTACCCTGCAAGAAGTTGTAGGCTGATCATACCCTTCAATTTCAACAAAACAGAGTCTGCATGACCCAGGTGGATCTTCCATCCCGTTCAAATAGCAAAGATTAGGGATATAGATTCCGTTGTCCAAGCATGCCTGAAGAAGAGTTGATCCCTCTTGGGTTTCAATTTCTTTACCATCGACTATCAAGGTGACCACTGACTACCCTTCCTCCGGACGCTCAATTTTAGGTGCCAGTTCAGGTGGAGAAACCTTTCTTACAGCGTCATACTCTGATGGACAGGCCGTCATACATTCGCCACACTTAACGCACAATGTTTGGTCAATAGCCTTTTTTCTATCTCTGGTAGTAAAGATTGATTCTGTTGGGCAGCTGCCAACGCAGGCATCACAGCCCCTGGCACATTTATCTAAATCAATATAGTATGCTGTCAATGCCCTACACATCATAGCGGGACATCGTTTTTCCTGTATATGTTCCTCGTATTCATCCCTGAAATAGTCAATGGTTGTTAAAACTGGATTGGGGGCAGTTTTTCCAAGACCACACAAGGAGCCCTCCTTTATATCTATACTGAGATCTGCTAAGAGTTCGATATCGCCATCCCGGCCTTCTCCTTTGGTTATCCTTTCCAGGGTATCGAGAAGGTGCTTGGTGCCTATCCTGCAGAATGTACATTTGCCACATGATTCATGTTGGGTAAAGTCAAGAAAATAGCGAGCTACATCTATCATACAAGTGTTCTCATCCATAACCACCATGCCGCCCGAACCCATCATTGCCCCTGCTTCCGTCAAAGAATCAAAGTCAATGGGAGTATCAAGAAATTGCTCGGGCAGGCACCCGCCAGAAGGGCCACCAATTTGAACTGCCTTGAATTTCTTTTGATTCGGAATACCTCCACAGATGTCAAAGATAAGAGTCCTGAGAGTAACGCCCATGGGAATTTCTACTAATCCGGCATGCAGTATGTTTCCCACAACTGAGAATATCGCTGTACCCGGGCTCTTCTCTGTACCTATTTCTTTCAACCATTTTGCCCCTCTCTCTACGATAGGTGGGATAGATGCCAAGGTCTTAACATTGTTTATCACCGTAGGTTTCCCCCACAAGCCCATCTGGGCAGGGTAGGGTGGTCTTGGTTGAGGCATCCCCCTTTGGCCTTGAATTGATTGTATGAGCGCTGTCTCTTCTCCGCATACGAATGCCCCTGAACCCTGAAACACTGTTACATCCAAATCAAACTGTGTTTCCAGTATCCCTTTTCCCAATAGCCCCAGCTTTTTTGCCTGGGCAATAGCCTTCTGAACAATTTTCACAGCGAGGGGATATTCTGCTCTAACATAGATAATGGCCCGTTTGGCACCCACTGTATAGGCACAGATCGCTATACCTTCGATAACCTGATGAGGGTTGCTCTCGAGTATAGCTCTATCCATATAGGCGCCTGGATCTCCTTCATCCGCGTTGCAGATAACAACCTTGCCTTTTTCCTCGGCATCTTGTACGAATTCCCACTTTTTGCCAGTTAAGAAACCCGCGCCACCTCTCCCTCTGAGGCCCGATTCCAAAACTTCGAAAATTAACTGCTCAGGGTCAAAGGTGAGTGCTTAGGCAAGAGCTGAG
>Ga0209636_10006191_pt1 | contig 12228 bp, 13 predicted proteins | sample DeeMarSWOR152_54_FD_187464 | JGI IMG/M metagenome (GOLD analysis project Ga0209636, IMG submission 187464) | Marine sediment microbial communities from White Oak River estuary, North Carolina - WOR-1-52-54 (SPAdes) (version 2) | ecosystem: Environmental > Aquatic > Marine > Intertidal zone >...
TGAAAATTATTTGGCGGTTACCCGTTTCACAATGGGAGGCCTTATCTTTTTGAGAACTCGATAGCCACAGAAGGTGCACTTTATTCCTCCCCCCCTCAACTCCAGTTCATCAGAAGACACTTTGGCGCCACACTTCACACACTCGTAAACGAGTCCGATCACATTCTTCTTTGACAATGTCTGCGCCTCTAAACCTGTAGCATCCTCTACCGTATTTAAAAATGTTTTCTGAGCCGCTTTTCTATTTTTGGTGCGTTCTGCAGGGTCATATTCGTAACAAAGTTTCCTCTAAGGAAAAAAGACAAGTATAATAATCGCTAAGGGAGAGACACTGTTAGCGAGGGAAGGTGCAGGAGCGCGTGTTGATTCTGGCTGGTGGTTTGGGATACACGAGTTACGTGTGCGCTTTAGCTCAAGTCCTTCAGGAAAAAGCATCCTTATCTCTTCTTGCTTCTGAAGGGGGTGCGACCAAAATTGTAGGGGTATCGAAGGATGTCGAAAAAAATTTGGGTAGATATCACAAATAGCCCTCATGTCCTATTCTTTGAACCATTGATAAGAATGTTAGAAAAGCGAGGAGTAAAATTCTTAATTACTGCCAGACCTTATCAGCAAACAATTGCATTATTAGAGCAAAAGGAGTTAAACTATAAAATTATTGGAAAGCATTATGGAAAAAATAAGTTTAGGAAAGCTTTTGGTTTATTCTTTAGGTCTTTTCTTCTCTGGAAAGAAATAATAGGACAAAAAAATCGGATATCGTTTTCCATCAGTCATGCCTCACCTTATTGTTGTATTGCTTCAAATTTTGCTGGAATTTACAATTTATGGACTTTTGATGGAGATAGGGCAAAGGACATAATAGTTCCAAGCGTTAAGTTTGCGAATAAAATAATTGTTCCTGAAATTGTTCCAAAGGAGAATTATATAAAAATGGGGGCAAAAGAAGAGAAAATCATTCAGTTTCCGGGGCTAAAAGAAGAGATATATCTTTGGGATTTCAAACCTAACAAAAGATACTTAGAAGAGATAGGTGTGGAAACCGATAAGCCTGTCATTTTGATGAGGCCAGAAGCGTCCAAAGCAGTGTACATCAGGGAAACGGAATTCCTTATTCCGCTAATAGAAACGTTGGAAGAGGACTACTTCATAATTTTTATACCAAGGACGCCGGATCAAAACGTTCTCTATGAAAAAATCTTTGGGAATAGCATCTTCATTCCAAAGGAAGCATTGGATGGACCAAATGTAATAGCTAACTCCTCCCTTGTGATAAGCGCTGGTGGAACCATAAGCAAGGAAGCTGTTGTACTGGGAAAAAAGGCAATTTTGACATTTAGAGAGGATCTATCAACAGTGGATAAGTGGTTGATTGAAAATGAGTTTATGTTGCATAATCCGAATCCGAGCAAGAAATTTGTCGATGATGTTATCAATCGTGAAATTAGAATTAGAAAGTATACAAGATCAAATGAAGCATTCGAATTTTTCTTGAATTTAATTAATAATGTACAAATCGATTAGATTCTTGTAGAAGCCCGCGGACCCTACACCTTATAGATTTCAACATCGCTTGCATATCTAAATCTAAACGGCACAGCCTCACCTAAGCCTTCTATCAGAAAAACGCTCCCAAGATCGTGTATGTCACAAGCGTCATAGCTATGAAGATCGGTGTCGAGTTTCATATTTCTTAACTTTAAAGGTAGGTCTTTAGAAACTCATTGAAAAAGTTAAACAGCAGTTAAAGGTGAACGTTTTTATTTATTCTGATGCATTCTAGTAGTTGTGCTAGATGTTCAAAATCGACTAGAAGAAAGGCTGTTAGAGACCTTTACAAACATTAGACTTTTCATATTTGACCTAGATGGGACAATCGTGAAACTTCCAATAGACTGGACAGAGGTAAAAAAGAAAATAAGGAAGATCTTCAAAACCAATTCTTCACTTACTCCGCTAATTCCATCCATAGAGCAACTTGTTGCCAATTCTGAATTGAAGAGAAGAATCTATAAAGTAGTTGATGATGAAGAGATGAAGGCTGTCAAGAAGCTGAGATTTGATGAAGACATTGTGAGGCTTTTCAAAAAGTTGAAAAAACTTGGTTACAAACTCGCTCTAGTGACATTACAAGGGCGCAAACCTGCAATTGAAGCTTTGAACAGGTTGAAGGTTTGCGAATTCTTCGATCTTGTTGTATCCAGAGATGAAAAGAAAGATAGGGAAGAACAAATTAAGATTACTCTAGAAACAATGGCTGTTCCATCTTCCCAAGCTATGATTGTAGCTGACAGGTTGAGGGACATGCTAGTAGCCAAAAGACTGGGCTGCGTGTCAATGGCGATCACTGGCAAATTGGAGATAAATGGAGATTTCAAACTTAATAACATAAAAGAAATCCTGAGAATGTTGGAGGTGAATTAGTTCATGAAGATTGAGTTCAAAAAGTTGCTGTTTGTTGGTCCTCACCCAGATGATGTTGAATTGGGCTGTGGAGGTTTCATATCAAAATACAGCAAAAGTGCTCAGATGACGTATTTAATTTTGTCTCCATGTCTGGAAGATCCCAAAAACAAAAACATCGTAGACGAAGCTAGAGAGGCAATCAGCATTTTAGGACTTTCGACTGAAAGTTTAATAGTCGAAAACTTGCCTCGGCGAACCTTTCATGATCAAAGGAGAAAGATAAGGGAAATTTTGATTTCTATAAGAGAAAGGTATAAGCCAGACATAGCTTTCTGTCCTTCCATCAAAGATATACATCAAGATCATTCGGTAGTTGCTGAGGAAACGTTGAGACTTTTCAGGGACGTAGGTGTGATCTCTTATGAGGCCCCTCGAAGTTCGCTAATTTTTGAACCTAACTTATACATAGAACTGAGTGACGAAAACTTAAAAGCCAAAATTGACGCGTTGATGCGTTACAGAAGTCAGTTCGACAAATACTATTTCAAGCCAGGCGTGATCCGGTCCTTCGCCCGAATGAGGGGTAGTCAATGTAAGGTTAAGTATGCCGAGGCATTTGAAGCCTTGAGGATGAAAATATGAGGGCTTTAAAAGTCATAGTCACTGCATGTGGAGCCCCTGGTGGCCCAGGAATAATTAAAGCTCTTCGAGAAGTTAAAGAAAGGGAAATTCGAATAATAGGCACGGATGCCCGTCCAACAGCGTCAGGTCTACTACTTTCAGACGAGGCGTACATAGTCCCCCACGGCCAATCGGAACTTTACATCCCTGCTATGTCTAAACTGGTAGAGAAAACGAGAGCGGATGTGATTCTTCCCCTCTCAAGTATGGAACTTTTGCCTTTATCGAAGAACATAGAGGCTTTCAACAAAGTGAAAGTTATAGTTAACAAGGAAAAGCCTTTGGAAATAGCGTTGAACAAAAAGAAATGCTACGATTATTTGAAGACGAGAAAAATACCAGTCCCTAACTACATTGCTGTTCATAACTTTGAAGAACTAGAAAAAGCTGCGTACACTCTGGGTTATCCAGAAAAGCCTGTATGTTTTAAACCACCCATTTCCAAAGGACAACGAGGATTCCGGATATTGAGAAGAGACACAGATTTAAGGAAACTCCTCCTAGAAACGAAACCCAACAATACGGTTACGACGCTTGAATCAGTTTCAAGTATACTGTCTAAAGGTTTTGAAGAGCTTTTGGTCATGGAGTATTTACCTGGACCAGAATATAGCGTGGACTCATTGGTCAAAAGTGGAGAAAGCTTAATTATTGTTCCGAGGAAACGTGTGGAGACAAAGCTTGGAATTTCCAGCGTTGGCGTAGTGGAGAGAAATGAGCAAGTTATGCAAATTGTCAGAAAAATAAATGATTTGTTCAAGTTTGATTACAACATTAACGTTCAGCTCAAATACAGCGCGGATGGAACGCCTAAACTTGTTGAGATTAATCCCAGAGTTTCTGGGACGATATGTCTTTCTTCAATGGCTGGACCGAACCTGCCCTACTTGGCGATCAAACTGGCCTTAGGGGAGAATTTTTCGATACCGAAAATACATTGGGGAATGACCATGGTCAGGTGCTGGAACGAAATCTATGCAAAGGGTTTCCTTTCGTTTCCCAAGATAAAAGGTTAGATTCTGCGAAGAATTGCGCGCGCAAACAGAGCGTTTAAGAGAGAAGCTAGAGAAATTACTAAATCTGTTCAGACTTGAATGGGAAAAACTGTAAAACTGATTTGAACTTTTGTTATGGATAATGGAATGATAATAATGGTACAAGTGATGCATTGTATCTATTTAACAGAGAAAAGGAAGATCAATATTCTGTTTATTCAGTTCTATCCTCATTTATCGCGCGCGCGAGTTGGAGAGTATTGAAATTGATTTCCTCTAACTGCGCTATTGCCTGACCCTATGATGGAAAAAGCAACGCGCGTTCTTTGATGCTTCCAACAGTTTTGATTCTCTGTATGGGTCATTTACAATATGAAGCACTATTTCATGCTTGCTGTTGTCTAGCAATGTTAGTAGTTCCTTGTCAGGATTTGTCTTTGGCATAAAAAACCAGTAGGCTTCAACATTCTTAGTTGATGTTAGACTCGCGAAGTATTGTATTAATAACATCTGCAAATTTTTTTGCCCTTTCTCGGTAGCTATATTTGTTAACTTTTTCTGCGTTTCCTTGATAACTTATTTTGCCTTCGAGTTTGTATTCAGCGTATAGTTCTCTCAAGGCGCTCTTGATGTCTTCCACAGTCTGGGCATCTATGCCTGCACTGGTTTCGTTCAGTAACTCTCTTACGACGTCGTCTGTCCCCCCAGTAGCGAGGATGGGTCTCTTTGCCGCTAGGTATTCAAAAACTTTTCCAGTGTATATTCCGCGCTCTCGTGAGTCTTCCCACTTTAGAAGAAGCAGTAGCTGTGGCTCTCTTTGTTTTTCGAAAGAAATCTCTCTGGGTACTATCCCACACTGTCTGACGATGGCAGATAATTCGTATTCTTTGATTTTCTTCGCTAAGAACCGTTTCTCAGGACCGTAAAATCTAACATCGACATCATTTGGATCTATATCTCTTTCGTAAATCAAATCCTTTAAGGCAACGAGAAGCTTTGAGGGATCTTGTTTTTTGTAGATTTGACCAGTATAGGTAATTGTAAACTTTGATGTTAAACTAGCTTTTTCGTCACTCATCTTGTCGGGGTCAAAACCATGGGTGATCGTGTATATCATCTTGCCCTTATGTATCATCTTCAATTTTTCTGCCATGGGTGAAGAGACGGTTACCAAAGCATTTGCTAGCTGAATCGTCTTTACTTCCAGTCTTCGATCAAAGAATAGTCTTATGGGCCAGTAGGGATAATTAGCGTTCTGTGACCAGAGATCTCTAAAGTCTGCTATCCACGGAATCTTATGCTTACTTTTTAGTTCTTTAGCAATTATGTGACAAGTTACTGGGGGAGAACTACTGATTACCGCATCTATGCCTTCACTTTGTAACAATTCGTCACCCGCTTTAACAGCAAGTGATTTCCACCCTTTTTCTTCATCGGGATAATGAACGATTTCTGAATATCGCCTATAAAGAAACTTTAGCAATGGTCTGAGATAGCGATATTTTTTGGGGCTTAACCCTTTTTTTACGCGTACTCCAACATCTTTAGTTGGAGTGGATGTTTCTATGATTCTGTTATTTTTTCTGAAATCATTTGGAGGTACGAACCGTTCCCTAGGGGGGTCACTGAGAGGCGTTGTCAGAATAATAGGTTGCCATCCAAATTCAGGAAGGTATTTCGCTACGCCTGGTATACGCGGAGATGCATAAAATAAATTAGCGATAATTAGAACTTTCTTCACACGTCATTCCCTCGCATGAACTACCCTATCAGGTGTAACTCGAACTGTGAAGCCTCTCGTCTTAAGGAAATTGGAAACTTTTGGGTGAAGTGCTCTTTCGCCAGAGTAATGAGTTTCCACAACAAGCTTCCTTGTTTTTGTAAGCATTTCCTCTGCCCCCTCTAGGACTTGAAGTTCTGCTCCTTGCACATCTATTTTTGCGAAGTCAATTCTATCCCAAGCTTTGACGATGTTGTCCAAGGTATCCGCTTGCACTTCAATGTGGTCCTTAAATTGGTCAATTATTGAATTGCCGTTGGGAGTTTTGTGGACTATTGAGTGACCTGTAGGAGTTGAGTGCAAATTGAACCTAAGGGTTTCTTTGCGGTTCCACGCTGCTTTCTCGATTATCCGCACGTCGCTGAACTTAGAAGTGTTAGCTTTCAAAAATGATATGTTATTTGGTTCCGGCTCAACTGCAATAACTGTTCCTTTCTCCCCTGTTTTAATAGCCATTGGAACTGTTGTGTCGCCTATGCAAGCTCCAACGTCTAAAACGGTATCGCCCTCTTCGATTTTAAAAAACTTCTCAAATTTATTTTCAAATCCTTTTAAAGTGAACAACCCAAGAAACTTCGGCGTTGGACTAAGTAACGCTATACCATTTTCTGTAGCACACGCACGCTTTGTGACAAGCCAACAATTTCGATATTTCTGTATTCTAACTTTTTCCTTTTTAGTGAAATTTATCGTATAGTATAGATTAGCGAAATATTTGAAAGGATTGTTAGGTATTCTCTCTATCATTTTGTCCTTAAGTTTTCTGAGCATTATTCACCTACCTAATGAGACCGGTGATTCCACCACCTCGATTATTGCTCCCCGTCTTTGCCAACCTTTATCGTTCCACAGTTCCTTGGGAAGTTTAGTAATATTTACCTTTCCTTTTGGAACAGACTCTTCGAATAGAGTTCTGTAGTCTCTTACCCAATGTACTACGAAAAGACCGAGGGATGCCGATTTTGGTTTAAAAGAGCAGTTGAGACTTCCGAATCGCGCGCCCGTATTTTAACTTCAATAATATACCCAAACTTGCCCCAGTTTCCTCCCCATATTTCTGGCAGTATCTTTGTCGTATTAGTTTGATGACTAAAAGTTTGAAACAGTTTTGTATAGTTTCTTAACCATAAATTTCCCTTAAAACTTCCCAAATCACTTTCTTGTTCAGAATGATGTTCTACCAAAATTATTACTCTTCTGGCAACCCGCTGAATTTCTGTTGCAACCTTCTTGATTTTGTCAGGACCAATATACATCAACACTGCATCAGTGAAGGCAACGTCAAAACTTCTATTTTGAAATCTTTCAAGTTCGTCGGCTTTTCCAACGAATAACGACACGTTGCGAATACCTTGCTGTTTAAAGAACAAATCGCCTTTTCTTATTGCGTCGGGATTTATGTCAATACCAACAAAACGAGAATTTGGAAATTTCTTAGCCAACAAATATAAATTTGGGCCACTTGCACAACCTATTTCTAACACATCAGTAAAGGGTGCGTTGGCGGACATTTTTTCAACAAGTAATTGGCGATGAGGATGGGAAAATGAGTTCGAACTAATATACCCCTCAGCCCAACCTCGCTTGTAGACGTGCCGGTATCTCCATACCAGTTGACTGACTTCTGTGCCAAAAATAGTTTCTGAGATATAACGTAGACGGTGGTAAAATTCAATTATTAATTTCATCATTGTTAACACACGCTATTACCTGCATGTGCGCGCGTTGCCTTTGTCTATTGATGTTCAAAAAAATCACGTATGACATCTATAACGTAATGTATCTGTTCATCTGTCAACTCAGGATATATTGGCAGAGAAACAACTTCATTGGATAACCTTTCTGTTTTTGGTAGACTAAAATGTTTAAAGTTTAATGAAGGCTGAAGGTGGTTTGGTATTCGCCATGAAACCATCGTCTCTACACCTTTCTTCTCAAGGAATTTAACCAGTTCATCGCGGTCTTTCACGCGTATAACATAATTTTGATATACATCATAGTATGGGCCGGTCGTAGTGGGCGGTGGCGGCAATTTCACTCCAACTATATCAGATAGCCCCTCTTGATAAATTCTGGCAATTTCACGGCGTCTTTCAATCCACTTAGGTAGATATTTAATCTTTGCGTCAAGAATTGCTGCTTGAATGTTATCTAGTCTACTATTGAACCCATAAGAGAGGATTTTTCCTGTTGTTCTTTGTTGACCATGGTCCCTCAGGAGACGTATCTTCTCTCCTATTTCCTCATTGTTGGTTGTCGCAAATCCTCCATCTCCTGCTGCTCCAAGCATTTTTGCGGGATAGAGACTGAAGCAACCAGTTAATCCAAAAGAACCCGCTTTTCTGCCATTGAAGCTCGCTCCTAAAGCCTGGGCGGCATCCTCAATTACTATCAAATCATATTCATCCGCGATTGCCATCAGTTTCTCCATGTTACATAATCGACCATTCAGATAGACTGGTATTATGGCTTTTGTTTTTGGGGATACCTTTGGCTCTAATTGCTCTACATCCATATTCATGTCTTCTCCCACATCTACTAGTATTGGTGTGGCTCCGCAATGGACGATGGTTGCTATTGTGGCTATGAATGTGTGAGCAACTGTGATGACTTCATCTCCGGGGCCTATTCCAGCAGCTTTTAGAGACAGGAACATAGCATCAGTCCCGCTGTTGAGTCCAACCGCATATTCTACTCCAATAAATGAAGCTGTGGCCTTCTCAAATTGCCTCAACTGGCCACGAAGTATCAAGTCACCTTTAGATAATGCTTCTGAGATTGCATCAATAACTTCATTCCATATGCGACGGTAATGTTCAGGATAGTTCACAAAAGGAACTTTATATGCCATGGCTATATCTCCAAAATTTTTCTTACAGCCAAAATTATTTTTTCTGCTTTAGGATAATATACCTTCTCCAACGCTGAACTAGCAGGAGCAGGAGTATCAGGTAATGAAACTCGAATAATAGGTGCTCTTAACGACCTGAAAACGTCGATTTCTGTAATTCTAGCGGAAATTTCGGCAGCCACGCCACAAGTTTTCCATCCGCCATCCACAACTATCAATCTTCCCGTCTTTTTTACTGATGTAAGTAAAAGATTTTCATCCAGAGGTTTAAGCGAGCGTAAGTCTAACACTTCGACATCTATGCCTTCCCTATCAAGGTTTTCAGAAGCTTTGATTGCTTCATGAACCATGTAGGAAGTTGCTACCACAGTTACATCCTTGCCCTCATGTCTGACAACTCCTTTCCCTATAGGAACCGAGTATAATTCTTCGGGGACATCTCCTACATGCTGATACAGCCAACGGTCATCAATGTAGATAACTGGATTATCCTCTTCTATGCTAGCGACGAGAAGTCCCTTAGCATCATACGGTGTGCTCGGCATGACAACCTTAAGGCCTGGAAGATGCATAAAAATAGCCTGCAGTGCCTGTGAATGCTGTGCTGCTTGTTCTCCACCTCTGTTAACAATTGCCCAAAGGGTTACGGGGGCACTTAGTTGTCCTCCAAACATATAGTGCCAGTTCGCAGTGTGATTTGCTATCTGATCCATGGCATAATACATAAAGTCCATTCTTGGATAGCATATGATGGGGCGCATTCCTGCTAACGCTGCGCCTAATGCCACTCCTGTTATACAATTTTCAGACGTAGGAGTATCAACTATCCTCTTTGGACCAAATCGATTAACAAGGCCGACAGTCGTGGTTCCAACATACCATGGGCTGGTGACTCCTTGCCCAATCAAAAATACTTTAGTATTCTTTTCAATTATCTGGTGTAAAGCCTCATTAATCGCTTCAGCATAGGAAATTTTCCGCATTCATGCTCACCTTTTGACTTCAATATATGCCGAAACTTATCTTCAGATCATTTGTGAATTTTGCGCCAAGAATGGAGTATCTATAATATGGCGTGGACTGTGGTGATTTTTAGTTCTTGTTTTTCTCAAAGCTTTCACACATCTATTCAAGTTTGAATACATCGCTGAGAAGATCGCTCTCATCTGGATAAGGGCTTTCTCTTGCAAATTCAACTGATTCCTCTATTTCTTCTGAAATGGATTTGTTTATCTGATCTCTTTCCAACTCAGATATAATACCATGTTCCAGCAAAACCGTCTCCAATATTTTGATGGGACCCCTATCCATCCAATAGTCTAACTCCTCTTTACTTCTGAGTCCTTTGTCTAAATCATCGTAGGGTCCAACATGGCCTCGCCACCGGTAAGTCATGCACTCTATTAAAGTTGGTCCCTTTCCGTCACGAGCATCTTCTGTTGCTTTCTTTGCCACCTTATGAACCTCTATTACGTTGTTCCCATCAATTCTGATCCCAGGCATCCCAAAAGCTTCAGGTTTCTTGTAAATATTAGTGTCCGCGAGAGTGGCTTCTATAGGTAGATGAGTGCAATAAAGATTATTCTCACAAACAAAAATTACTGGTAATTTCTTAAGTGAAGCGAAATTGAGTGATTCATAAAATACTCCTTCGTGTGGTGCTCCATCGCCAAAGAAAGCAACAGAAACGACATCCCTCTTTTGCATGGAAAAGGCTAACGCTGCCCCAACAGCTACAGGTATTGTCCCACCAACAATTGCGGAACTTCCTGGTAATCCTATGTCAGGCGATGCAATGTGCATAGATCCACCTTTACCTTTTGAACATCCTGTTTTCTTGCAATAAAGTTCCGCCATCAACGCCTTTGGGTCGCCACCTTTAGCTATAAAATGACCGTGAGAACGATGGGTGCTGAAAACGTAATCATCTCTTTTCAAAGCAGAACACACTCCCGTGGCTACAGCTTCTTCTCCAATGTACAAATGACAGGGTGTGATAATCTCTTTTGGAGGAGTAACGAGTTCCGCTACTCTTTCTTCAAATTTCCGAATCTTTACCATTGTCGCATACATTTTTCGCAAAATGTCCGTGGGAATATCCGAAGCGAGTAAACTTTGTTCCTTTTCGTTCAAAGTTTAATTCTCTCCTCTTGTCCATACTTCTTGTACCATTGAATAAATGCCCTTAGCCCCTCTTTCAAGTCGTATTTAGGCTCCCATCCTAAGATTTTTTTTGCTTTTGTTGCGTCAGCGATCAACTTTTTAACCTCTCCAATTCTCGGTTCTACATGGACGGGTTTTATCTTCCCCTTTTTGCCGCATAAATTGATGATCGAGTTGGCTAGATCGATTATACTCACTTCTTTGCCACTGCCAATGTTGGTAGGCTCCAGTCTCGACTTACGATTGAGAATTAAATCGAAAGCTCTAATAGCGTCCTCTATATAGGTGTAATCTCTTGTTTGCATTCCGTCTCCAAATATAACCGGAGGCATGTTGTTCAAGACTCTTCTAGTAAATATCGAGATTACCCCGCCATATCCGATATCTCTTTGCCGCGGACCGAAAATGTTGAAAAACCTTGGTATGGCGATATTCATGCCGTATGTTATGACGTATGCGTTGCACATTCTATCAGAAGCGATTTTGCTAGCTCCATAAGGATGTGGAGCGTCCAGAGGATGCTTTTCATCTATGGGAACATATTGAGCCGAGCCATACACCTCGCTGGTAGAAGCATGAATCACTTTCTTAACGTCATATATCCTTGCTACTTCCAAGACATTCTGTGTTCCCATTACGTTTATATCGTAAGTAAGTTGAGGTTCAACGTAGGACCTATCCACATGGATCTGAGCTGCCAGATGAAAAATTACGTCCACATCGCGAATTATTCTCTGTAAAAAGTCAAAATCCCTAACCTCGCCTTTTATCAGCTTGAAATTTCGGTAATCCAAGAGGTGTCTCACGTTTAACAGGTTTCCGCTCAAAAAATTGTCCAGACAGAGCACTGTATGTTTCTCTTTAGTGTATTTTTCACAGAGGTAGCTTCCTATGAATCCTGCACCGCCTGTTACTAATATTCTCATTTTTCATGTCTCCGTGTTAGCTCTTCGTAAATGTCTTCCATTTTCTCCATCTCTTTGTAGTAATTGTTTCTCTCGTCGATTATTTTTCTGTTAGTCTTTCCAAACTTCTTTCTTATGTCCTCATTTTGCAATAAATAGATAATCTTTTCGGCTAAGGATTTCGGGTCTTTTACTGGAACAACAAATCCATTTACTCCATTGTCTATCCATTTTTTATTATCGGCGACATCCGTAACTACTACTGGCAGTCCACAAGCCATTGCTTCAGCAGTACTCGCGGCAATCCCAGCGTCTGAAATTGATGTGGAAACATAAACGTCCATGGTGATCAAATACTGGGGAAGCACGTCATTTGGAATAAAACCTACAAACTTAACGTTGTCTGAGACGCCTAAGGATTCGGACAATTTCCCTAGACTTTTTTCT
>Ga0209636_10006192_pt1 | contig 12227 bp, 11 predicted proteins | sample DeeMarSWOR152_54_FD_187464 | JGI IMG/M metagenome (GOLD analysis project Ga0209636, IMG submission 187464) | Marine sediment microbial communities from White Oak River estuary, North Carolina - WOR-1-52-54 (SPAdes) (version 2) | ecosystem: Environmental > Aquatic > Marine > Intertidal zone >...
CCGTGTGCCTGAGATCGTCGCCAAGAGCGGCGCGCGGATCGTCGAGGTGGGAACGACGAACCGCACGCACCCGCGCGACTATGAGCGCGCGATCGGTGCCGCGACCGGCGCGCTGCTCAAGGTGCACCGCTCCAACTTCATCGTGTCCGGTTTCGTGAGCGAGGTGCCGATCGAGCAGCTGGCCGAGATCGCGCACCGTCACGAGCGGCCGGTGGTGCACGATCTCGGCTCCGGGTTGCTGCCCGACTCGCGTGAGGCGCTCCGCCTGCCCTGGGAGCCCAACGTGCATCACTCACTCGCCGCCGGCGCCGATCTCGTGACTTTCAGCGGCGACAAACTGCTGGGCGGCCCGCAAGCGGGCGTCATCCTTGGGCGGGCCGAACTGGTGGAGCGGCTGCGAGGCAACCCGCTGACCCGGGCGGTGCGGGTCGGCAAGCTCACCCTGGCGGCGCTGGAGGCGACGCTGCAGTTGTGGCGCGACGAGGCGACGGCCCTGGCCCAGCTGCCCGCGATGGCGATGATCCGCGCCGAACCGGCGGCGCTGCGGGCGCGGGCCGAGCGGCTGGCGGCGCGCTTGCGGGAGCGCAGCCCGGAGGCCGAGATCGAGGTGGCCAGAGACGTGGCCGAGGTGGGTGGCGGCTCCTACCCCGGCGTCGAGCTCGAGTCCTGGATTCTGCGGGTCCGCGTCCCCAACCGCAGCGAGGGCGAGCTCGAGGCCGCCTGTCGGGCGGGTGATCCGCCGGTGATCGGCCGTGTGCAGGAGGGCGCGCTCTGCCTGGATCCACGCACGCTGACTGCCCATGATGAGGAGGAATTCATCCAGACGGTATCGAAGGCACTGGGCAAGGATGCATAGACAGGCGGACGGCCGACGGGCGGTCTTCGTCGATCGTGACGGTACCTTGATCGTCGAACGCGGCGACCTCGGGGACCCCGAAGGGGTCGAGCTGGTGCCCGGTGCCGCAGCCGCCGTCCGGCGATTGAAGGATGCCGGGTTGCTGACCGTCCTGGTGACGAACCAGTCCGGCATCGCGAAGGGCCTGTTCTCGTTCGAGGATTTCGAGGCCGTACAGGAGCGGCTGGTTGAGCTGCTTGCCGACGAAGGAGTCCGTCTGGATCAGGTCTACATGTGCCCTCACCATCCCGATGTGACCGGGCCGTGCGACTGCCGGAAGCCCGGCCCCGGGATGTACCGCCGGGCCGCCGACGAGCTGTCGATCGATCTGGCACGTTCCTTCTACGTCGGTGACCGCTGGCGCGATGTCGCGGTGACCAAGGAGGTCGGCGGTACGTTCTTCCTGGTGCAGACCGGCGCCGCTGGGCAGGGCGCACCGCCCGGGAGCGATCGCGTCGCAGACCTGGCTGAGGCCGTCGATCACATACTCGCCATCCTCAAGCATGAGGAGGTCGCAAGTGCCTGAGACCAAAGCCGTGGCTGTCTTCGCTTCCGGTGGCGGGACGAACCTGCAGTCGCTGCTCGACATCTTCGGGCGGGACGGCAGCCCTGATCCGTCGGCTCGGATCGCCCTGGTCGTGACCGATCGGCCAGGGATCCGCGCGCTGGAGCGCGCGGAGAAGGCGGGCGTGCCTACCGCGACGATTCCGCCAAAGGACTACGACAGCCGCGAGGCCTTCGCGCAGGCGCTGCTCGAGGCTCTCCGCGCGCATGGGATCGAGCTGATCGCGCTGGCCGGATACCTGAAGCTCGTGCCCGAGTCGGTGGTGCAGGCATATCGTGGTCGCATCGTCAACATCCATCCTGCCCCGCTGCCGGCGTTCGGTGGTCCGGGCATGTACGGGCATCATGTGCACGAGGCTGTGCTCAAATGCAGTGCGGCGGTGTCGGGCCCGACTATCCACTTCGTCGATGAGCGCTACGATACCGGCCCCATCATCGCCCAGTGGCCGGTGCCCGTGCACCCGGACGACACGCCGGACACGCTGGCGGCCCGGGTGCTCAAGTACGAGCACCAGCTCTACCCGGCCGTGCTCCGTGCACTCGCCCGCGGCGAGGTCGAGCTGTTGCCCGACGGCAAGGTCCGGCGCGGCGTCTTCGCTGCCGGCGAACAGGGATTTCAGCTGGCCACTGAACAGGCGGCGCTGGGCAGCGTCCAGCCTGCCTGGAAGCTATGACCGGAGTATTTGAAAGCTCTGACGTACCTGCCTGGAGGCTCTCACAGGAGGGAGGAAACCGTTGCCACGCGCCGTACTGAGTGTCTACGACAAGACCGGTATCGTCGAGTTCGCCGGCGGGTTGAACGATCTCGGCTTCGAGATCGTCTCGACCGGCGGCACCGCACGCACCTTACGGGAAGCGGGAATCGAGGTCACAGGGGTCAGCCAGGTGACCGGGTTCCCCGAGATCATGGACGGGCGGGTGAAGACGCTGCACCCGGCCATCGCCGGTGGCATCCTGGCACGCCGTGATAACCCGGGCGACATGGAGGAGCTGAAGAGGCAGCAGATCGAGCCCATCGACGTGGTGGCCGTCAACCTCTACCCGTTCGAGGAGACCATCGCCAAGTCCGGCATCAGCTTCGCCGACGCGCTCGAGCAAATCGATATCGGCGGGCCCACCATGCTGCGCGAGGCGGCCAAGAATCATCCGCATGTACTCGCCGTCTGCGACCCGGCGGACTACACGGAGGTGCTGCACCGACTGAGGACCGGTGAGCCGGATCCGGGTTGGCGGCGCCAGCTCGCCACCAAGGTGTTCCGGCACACCAGCGGCTACGACGCGGCGATCGCCCACTACCTCGCCGCCGATGTCGATGAGTTCCCCAACGAATTCTCGGTCCCGCTGCGGAAGCTCCAGGACCTGCGTTACGGCGAGAACCCGGACCAGCGCGCGGCGTTCTACCGGGTGGCCGACACGCCAGAGCGGCGCGGCATCGCGGCCCTGGTCCAGCATCATGGGAAGGAGCTCTCGTACAACAACATCCTCGACCTGGATGGCGCGCTCATGTCATTGGCACCGTTCGCGCGTTCCCCGCGGCCCGCCTGCTCGGTCATCAAGCACACGACGCCCTGTGGGATCGCCGTGGGCGATACGGTGGCCGACGCGTATCGTCGCGCGCTGTCCACCGATCCGACCAGCGCTTTCGGTTCGGTCATCGCGTTCACTCACGAGCTGGACGGCGAAGCCGCGGAATCGCTGGCCGAGCTGTTCGTCGAGTGTGTCGTCGCGCCCGGCTACGATGACGCGGCGCTGCAGATACTCACCCGCAAGAAGAACCTGCGCATCTTGAGCTTCCCGGAGGCGGTGTCCAGCTACCTCGCGGCGCGCGGCCATCTGGGCGCGGCACTCGAGCTGCGCGGCGTGCCGGGTGGGGCGCTCTTGCAGACGCGGTCCGATCCGCCCTGGCCTGGCGCGGACGAGGGCTGGAAGCTGGTCAGCGAGCGCAAGCCCAGCGATGAGGAGCTGCGTGACCTGCGCTTCGCCTGGGCCGCGATCTGTGGCGTGAAGTCGAACGCGATCCTGCTGGCCCGCAACGAGATGGCGATCGGGATCGGCGCTGGCCAGATGAGCCGGGTCGACGCAGCGAAGCTCGCCGGCTGGAAGGCGAAGGAAGCCGGCCACAAGCCGGAGGGCGGCTGTGTGCTGGCGTCCGACGCGTTCTTCCCGTTCCGTGACGGCGTGGACGCGGCAGCCGAGGTCGGCGTCACGGCGATCGTGCAGCCGGGCGGCTCGATCCGCGATGGGGAGGTCATCGCCGCCGCCGACGAGCACGGCCTGACGATGGTGTTCACGGGCCGGCGACTCTTCCGCCACTGACGGAATCTCCGGGTTGTCGGACGCTGCAGCCTGGCTCGGCCCCGGTGGGCGCGCTGGCTTAGACAGCTTGGCACTTCAGAGTGAGGATTCGTGGAGAGAATCACGGGCAAGAAGAAGTACGGTCACATTGAGATTCCCTTGCAGCGGGTGCACATAGAGCTGACGAATGTGTGTGAGTTCAATTGCGCCTTCTGTCCCAAGTCCGAGATGACGAGACCGTTCGGTTACATGGAAACGGATCTCGCCAAACGGATCATCAGCGAAATCAAAAAGAGCGGTCTATGTGAGAAGGTCACCTTTCATGTTATGGGTGAGCCCACGCTGCATCCCGATTTCTTCGACATCCTCCGATATGCCCAAGATGAAGGCGTCCCGGTAGGTCTTACGACAAACGGCGCACAACTGGGACGCAAGACAGGAGAGCGCCTGCTGGATTATGACCTTCATCAAATCGATGTCTCGCTCCAGACGCCTGATGCTGGGGCCTATGAATTGAGAAGGGCGGGATCGCTGTCATTTGAGGACTACTTCCAGGGTATTCTCGATTTCTTCTCCGCCTATTCGGCCAAGCGAAGAGAGACGATTTTCAAGTTCCGCTTCCTGAATACACGATTTCGGAAGAAAGGAATGGAGAGAAGGGTGGGCCCCGTCAGGGTCATTTCATCCACGGCAGAACTGCGCAGTACCTTTCGATACCTGGCCGGACAGATCTATGACATCCTTGGCGTCGATGGTGAAGTGCGAGAGAGAGCACTGAAGCGCATCGATCAGCTCGTATCTTACAAATGGAACGTTGTCGAGGTCCATCCTCGCGTCTTCTTCGAGACATACATGCTCGATGATTGGGGACATGCATTCGATGATGAGAGGATTCGCGATGCATGGGCAGGCTACTGCTTCGGAATGCGGGATCACTTCGCCATCCTCTACAATGGTGACGTTGTTCTCTGTTGCATGGATTTCGACGGCCATACGGCAATGGGTAACCTCCATAGCGCTTCTCTAGAAGAGGTGCTCTCTTCCGACGAAGTGCGTGAAATCGTTGACGGCTTCAAGAGATATCGGGTCCTCCATCCCTACTGCAAGCGTTGTCTGGGCAGCAAGACAGTATCGTCCTGGTTGCTCAAACCAGTGGCATCTGTTCTGGTTCTCAAGGTGTTGAAGCCCTTCTTCTACAAGCATACCAGGCTCTACACGTGAACACGGATAGAGCAGGGACGATAGGGTCAAGCGCATCACTTCAGCCTGTCTCATCTTCATCCGCTTGATGGCTGAGGCCGACATCCAGAGGCGTGCTGGTGTGGGGAAAAGAAGCGCGACCAAGCTAGCCAGCGCAGCGCTGCTGGTGTATTTCCTCCCGCTGGTCTGGAGCTGCGTGCAGCCGGCTCATCATGAGACGTCAGCCGGGACTGGAACGCTTCAGCTGTCATCCAGCTACGAGCCGCTGGTCGACGGTTTCAACTGGGCGAAGGATCAGGCCCTGGCGTACGTGTTCGAGGGAGACCCGGTAGGGGCGTGGTACGAAGCCGCGCTTCCGGGTCGCGAGGCCTTCTGCATGCGGGACGTTTCGCACCAGGCGCTCGGCGCGCTGGCGCTTGGCCTGGCGGAACACACGAAGAACATGATGCACAAGTTCGCCCAGAACATCGCCGCATCCAGGGACTGGTGCAGCTTCTGGGAGATCGACCGCCATGACCGACCTGCCCCGGTCGACTACCGCAGCGACGAGGACTTCTGGTACAACCTGCCTGCGAACTTCGATGTGATTCGAAGCTGTCACCGCATATTCGAGTGGACCGGCGATGAGGACTATCTGAACGACCCGGTCATCCGGGACTTCTACCGTCAAAGCCTCAGCGACTACGTGAGCGCCTGGGACCTCGACGGGGACGGCATCATGGAGAGCCCCGCGGACAACGGTTATCGGGGCATCCCGACCTACTGGGAGGGCGAAGGCCCCAGAGCCTTGACCGGCGGCGATCTGATCGCCGCTCAGTACGCCGCTAATCTGGCGTACGCCGAGATGCTCTCGCTGCGCGGTGAGAGCACTGAGGCACGCGCATTCAGGCAGGAGGCTGAGCGGCTGAGACGAATCTACAATGACACCTGGTGGAGTCCCGATCTCGGGCGTTTCTACACCTTGATCATCCAGGACGGCACGTTCGACACCACCCATATCCCGCTGCTGCAGATCCTTCCCCTCTACTTCGGGATCGTCGAGCAAGGCGAACGGCGCGAGCGGCTGCTCGACAACCTGAGGCAGGGGGCGATCGTCGAGGTGAACGCCTATCTGGCCGAAGTCTACTACGAGAACGGTCGGGACGAGGTAGCCTTCCGCCACCTGATGCGCCAGTTGGAGCCCGGGCTCGACCGGCGCGAGTACCCGGAGAACCCGTTCACCGCGATCGGCGTCATCGTTCGTTATCTGATAGGCATCAACCCGATCGCCTCGCAGTCCGTGATCGAGACGCGACCCCGGCTGCCTGCGGACGTGTCCTGGGCCCGGATCGAGCACGCTCCCGTTCTGCGGAACCGCATAGCCGTTCATCACGAGGGCCTGACCGAGACTCAACTCGCCAACGAATCCGGGCCCGCCATACGCTGGCGCGCCGTCTTTCCCGGCGCGCACGTGAGTCTGAACGTCGATGGTCGTAGCGTGGCGCCCGCGATTCGATACACTGACCGGGGCGACCCGGAGAGCTACGTAGTCATCGAGGTTGGCGAGGGAGAGGAAAGAATTGTGATGGCGAAGGACGATCGGTAGCGGAGGGCCGCACGATGGCCAAGCTCGAGAAGTCGATTGAGATCAAGGCCCCGGTGACTGAGGCTTTTGCCCTCGTCGTGGCCGAGTGGGAAGGTGATCTGAGCTTCTGGCAGGGCGGTGTCTACGACTGGGAGCCGTCCGAACGGCCAATGGGCGATGGCTTCGTGGTCAGCTACCTGGCCAAGATACTTGGGCTCGGCTACCGTATCGAGATGAGCGTGCAGGACTTTCAAGCGAACCGCGGGTGGACAGCGGTTTCCCGGAAGGGGCCGGAGACGACGGGGACCTGGCGATTCGAAGCGTTAGACGGGTCGACGCGCTTCACCTACAGGCTGGAGTACAGCATGCCGCTGCCGCTTGTCGGTGGCTTGCTGGACAAGCTGCTGCTCGCGCCACGCTGGGCGCGGATCATCGACAGGTCGCTGGAGCACCTCAAGATTCTGGTCGAGAGAGGAACGGACCGATGATCGCCCGGGCCTGGCACGACCTGGTCCCTGCCGATAAGGATGGTCACTACCACGAGTACCTCTTGCGCACCGTAGTGCAGGACTACCGAGCTAGCTCCCGAATAGACATGCCGGCACCGTTCCTGCCTGGAGGGCCCGATGCTCAAGATAGAAAGACGCGCGATCGACCCGGTCTGCCCGCACTGCGAGGCGCCATTGAAGAAGCTCATCCTGGTCAAGCGGGGTTTCTTCACGATCAACCGGGTGTTCTGCTGCCCGCATTGTAGAAAGATACTGGGGATCAGTTCAGGCACTCAGTGATTCGGCCCGGTCAGCACCGACGACGGCAACACAAACCGACGCCTAGCAGCTCATACGCCGAGCAGAATTGACATGCGCAGCACGCTCGGTCTCGCCGGTCTGCTTCTCCTGAGCGCCTCGCCCGACTGGGCTCAGACGCTCGAGGAGCAGCTCCAGGCAGAAGTTACCCGCTTCGTCGAGACGGTGAATCGCGGCGACCCCCGTGCGGTCGCCGAGCTGTATGTCCACTGTCCCGGCGTAGGGAGCATTGGTGACGGCCAGATCTCGCGCGGTTGGGAGACGGTTGCCGACCTGCTGGATCTCGCGTACGGGCAGCTGGGCTCGATCAGGATGACCGTCGATTCGCTGACGGTCATGCCTCTGGGGCCGGACGCCGGTCTAGCCTACTTCCGCTATCGCTGGCTGGTGGGCTCTCGGCATGCTCAGATATGGTGGGGCGCGATGACGCTGGTGTTCGTGCGGACGGCGGACGGATGGCGTGTGGCGCACGATCACACGAGCAGCTTGCCGACGGACTCATTCGCGGCTCTCCCGGCGCCCGCGCTGACGGACTCCGGGCCGCGCGCGCCGATCCGCCAGACGACCAGCTGTGTGGTGGGCCACATAGTCGACGGGGATACCTTCGAGTGTAGCGGTGTCGGTCGTATCCGTCTCATCGGAATGGATACGCCAGAGCTCAGTCAGGCACCCTTTGGCGCCATGGCGACGCAGGCGCTCGCCGCGCTCATCCCCGTGGGAGCGTCGGTTGAGCTCGAGCGGGACGTGGAGCTGCGCGATCAGTATGGCCGTCTGCTGGCCTACGTCTGGACCGACGGGCTGCTGGTGAACTGGATGCTGGTCCGGCAGGGTTGGGCCGTGCTGCTCACTTATCCACCGAACGTTCAGTATGTGGAGTGGCTCACGGCCGGCCAGCGGCAGGCACGCGAGGATCGAGTCGGACTCTGGGCGATCGACGCGTTCGAGTGCTTACCGGTCGATCGCCGTCGCGGTCGCTGTGACTGACCGAAGTGGAGCGGCCACTGGCGTTCCTCGAGCGAAGATACGGGAAGATCATCGACCTCGCTGTGACCTCTGAGTATCGACGCCGCGGTGTGGGAAGGGCGCTGGTCGAGCAAGCCTGCGAGTGGTTCCGCGGCCAGGGTGTGGATGGCATCGAGCTCAGCGTGGCAGCGTCCCACGACGTTGGGAGAGCGTTCTGGCGGAGCCTGGGCTTCGCTCCAACTCTCGAGACTCGCTATCAGAGGCTTAGGAGCTGAATGGCTATCATCTGTCCCAGGTGCGGCCGGCACTACGATGTGACGCTCTTCCAGTTCGGCCGCACTATCGACTGCACTTGCGGCTGCCGTGTCGGCCTCGAGCACCGGATTGGGCCGCCCGTCTCGGATGCGGAGCCCCGCTTCATCGCGGACGCCATGCTCGGGCGTCTGGCTCGCTGGCTGCGAACGCTCGGGTTCGACACGGCGTACGACGACGCGATCAGCGACGAGGAACTCGTGCGCCGCGCCTTCGAGGAACGGCGCTACGTTCTGACTCGTGATCGAAGGCTGCCGGAGCAGTGGCGGATGAAGAACTGCCTGGTCCTGGAGAGCGATGCGCCCGTAGATCAGCTCCGCGAGGTCGTCGCACACCTCCGGCTCGAGCCCAGTGAGCGCCTGTTCACGCGGTGCCGGATCTGCAACGCCGAGCTGGTGCCGGCAGGCAGTGAGGAGGTCGAGGCGCGGGTGCCAGCCTCGGTTCGAGAACGCCACACCGCCTTCGTACGCTGCCCGGATTGTGGCCGCGTGTACTGGGAGGGCTCCCACACCGAGCGGATGATGTCTGTACTGACACGCGTGTTCGAGAGCTAGAGGGCGCTCTCACCTTTCCGCGAGCTGAGCCCGCAGCCGCTCCAACGCCGCGATCCCGTTCGTGTTCTCCGAGTTCAACTCCACCGACTTCTCGTAGTTCACGATGGCCAGTTCCAGCTCACCGGCTGCCATATAGGCCTCGCCCAAGCTGTCGTACGGGTTCCAGGCGTCCGGGTACTCCTCTACGTTGAGCGTGAAGATCGCGATCGCCTCCTGTACGCGGTCGCTGCGCAGCAGCCGATAGCCCAGCGTGTTGAGCAGGTACTCGTCGAAGGCCTCTGGCGGCCGCGTCTCTTTCATCTCGTGGTACAGCGCGATGGCCATGTCCACGCCCTGCTCGTCGATCGTTGCCGCCAGCGTCTCACGGACCTGCCGCTTCGGCGAGTTGTATTGCTCGTAGTCCAGCCAGGCGACTGCCGGGTGCACGCCGCCGACGGTATGCGCGAGCATCGATTCGAGGATCGACTGGCCGTTCTCGCTGTTCGTGAACCAGACGACGCCGACGCCATGCTCGGGGTAGGCGAGTGTGTAGGCCTTGTACGCGACGTTGTCGCCCCAGTGCCAGAAGGCACGGCCGGCCGCGTTGTCCTGCAGGCCGATCCCCAGACCCCAGGTCACGCCCGTGTCCACTTCGATCTGCGGTGTCAGCATCGCCAGCGCGGTGCTCTCGCTGAGCCCCGCGCCGTTCATGAGCGCGATCATGAAGCGGGCAAAATCCACGGCCGTGGTGTGGAGTGTGGCGGCGGCGTGCCCTCTCCGCGGTTCCCGCTTCTCCAGCAGCTCGCCGTTCGTGCCATGCGGCAGCGCCAGGTTCTCGTCGAAGCGGTCCTGCCAGACATAGCTGCTGCTCGTCATCCCGAGTGGCTCGAAGACCAGCCGCTCCATCAGCTCCTCGAGCGTCTCATCGGTGACATCCATGACCGCGAGCTGCAGGTAGCCGAAGCCCTCGCCCGAGTAACGGAACTCGGTGCCCGGGTCGAAGTCGATGGTCAGTCGGCCTTCGCGTGGCCGCCAGTTGGGGAATCCCGTCGTGTGGCTGAGCACCATGCGCGGCGTGATCCGCTTGTAGCGCTCGTCCTCGCTGACCGCGTACTCGTAGTAGTCGGCGATGGGCGTGTCGAGATCGATGATGCCCTGGTCCACGAGCTGCAGGACGGCGTAGGCGAACACCGGCTTGCTCAAGGACGCGGCCTCGAACACGCTGTTCTCATCCAACGGCTCACCGGTCTCGACGCTCTTCACGCCGAACCCGCGGCTCCACTCGATCGCGCTGTCGCTGATGATCGCCATGGCGAGGCCGGTGACTCCGGCGCTGTCCATGAGCGGCGGGATCAGCCGCTCCAGCTGGGCCAAGCGCTCCGGCGAGGTCAGGGTGGTTAGCCGCTGGAATGGGTCGCTGGCCTCCTGCGCGCAGGCCTGCAGGCCCAGGACGATGGGCAGGGTGAGGACGAACAGACACGGGATTCGCCTTCTCATGATGAGCTCCAGGCAGTGCCGGTGATGAGGTCAACCTGTTGGATGCTGGCGGAGGTTCAAAGGTTGCACGATTTCACTGGCGGTCTGAACGGCCGCTACTCATGGCTCTCCGGGCGCCCGCTCGCGGCGCACGCGCTCCCTCTGCCGTGCCACGGCCCGATCCAGCATCCAGGTGACCGCGTAGAGCGTGACGATGAACAGCGCCACGCCGACCCACGTCAGCCGGCCGCCGTTACCCAGGAGCATGAGCACACAGCTAGCCGTCGCGACCAGCATCGCAGCCGCCAGCGGCAGCCTCTGCGCCGTCGTTTTCAGGCTGTGCTTACCCCACTCTTGCTCGGGCAACAGAACGCCCTGCTCGCGCAGATCGTCGATCGTCATGCTCTCGTCCAGGTGACGGCTCGTCGCGGCGTTTCACGGAAGAAGTCGATCGTGTCGAGAACCCAAGACTTCACGAAGCTGCGGCGATGCTTGACCAGCATCAGTCGGCCGGCGGCCAGGCTGGCGATACGCTCGGGTATGTAGCCGGCGACTTGCTTGCGGAACCAGCTCTCGCGCGACGCGCCCAGCATAGTCAGGCTGTAGTCTTCGGACATCTCCACCACGCGCCGCACCAACCGGTCCGTCTCCTCGATCAGGATGGTGCGGTGGGCTGACTCGTTCGTCTCCGGGCCCACGCCTAGGTCGGCCAGTCCGGTGTAGATCTCCTCCAAGCGTGCGGACCGTATGCGAGCGTCCAGTCCCGGTGGGATCGCGTGGTAGAGGTTCAGCGCGGCGCCCTTACGCTCTTCCAGCGTCTGGCCGATCTCCAGCATCAGGCGGGCCTGCTGTGGATAGGCTATGGGGATCAGGATCCGACCCAGATCGTCGAGGTCGCCCGCGCGCAGCACGACCACGTGACAATCAGCGCTTCGCATCACGCGATCGATATTTCGGCCGATGACCGTGCGCGGATGGCGGCCTGGGCCGCGCCAGCCCATTACGACCAGGTCGATCTTCCGCTCTTCGACCTCGTCGATGATCGCGCGTGCCGGGCTGTGCGCGATCCGTATGGTCGAGCTGAACGGTGTATCCTGCTCGGCGAGCATGTCGCTGGCCTGGTCCAGTACCTCGTCTCGCGCCGCCCGGATATAGCGGTGCCCGACCTGCAGCGGCGTCTGGCTCGGTACCGTGATCACGTGTAGCAGGATCACCTCGCCGTCGTGTGAGTTCGCCATCAGCGACGCGAAGTCGATCAGCCCGCGAGCCCGCGCCGGGTTCGCCACCGGCACCAGCACGCGATAGCGGTCCGCGCCGGCGAGCCCGTGTGCCAGCACCACGGGCGTGGCGTATTTCGCGCGCTCGCGTTTGCGAGCGTAGGTGCGATGGATCAGAAAGCCGGTACCGATCCAGCCGGCTACGAAGTACCAGGCGATCGGTGAGAAGTGGAACATGAACCCGGCGATCCCGACCATCAGCAGGATGGCCAGGACGGGAACGACGGGGAAGAACGGTGTCAGGAACCCGTAGTCCAGCATCGCGCCGTACTTCCGGCGGATCGTGATGATCGCCAGGTTCACCTGCAGGAACAGCAGCAGGAACATCACGTCCGCCGCCGC
>Ga0209636_10006193_pt1 | contig 12226 bp, 4 predicted proteins | sample DeeMarSWOR152_54_FD_187464 | JGI IMG/M metagenome (GOLD analysis project Ga0209636, IMG submission 187464) | Marine sediment microbial communities from White Oak River estuary, North Carolina - WOR-1-52-54 (SPAdes) (version 2) | ecosystem: Environmental > Aquatic > Marine > Intertidal zone >...
CTCTATTTTTTTAGTCTCAAAATCGTAGACCCAGATTTCGTCTGCCATTCCTCCTCTATAGCGCTTCCAGGTGCGAAATTCGCGGAATATGCGGTTATAGGCCAACTTCTTGTCATCAGGGGAAAAAGAACAAAATCCACCTCTAGGAAGAGGGACTTGTTCTGGAATCCCCCCATCCAATGATGCCAGATACAGCTGACCGTTGAAATCATTCCACTCACGCATTCGGGAACGGAAAACAATGTGCTTGTTATCGTGTTTCCATCCCATGACAAGGTTGTTAGGTCCCATCCTATCCGATATGTCGTCACGTCCAAGGGTAGGAGTATAAGTCAATCTTTGGGGAACTCCCCCTTGACTGGGGACTAAAAAGACCTCACGATTCCCATCATACTCTCCGGTAAAGGCAATATATTCCCCATCAGGAGAAAAACGTGCAAATGCTTCATAGCCTTCATGGGTGGTCAATTTTCGTGCAACTCCACCTTCTGAAGACACTGTGTATAGGTCCCCTGCATAGGAAAAGACGACCTGATTACCAAAGATAGTAGGAAACCGGAGCACGCGAGCTTCTTCAGGAGCAAATGAAATCCCGGATATCATAAGAAGAAGAAAAAAAATGCCTAACCAAACCTTCATTCTCATCGGCCCTCCTTTATCTAACCTGAATTACTCATAAAAATGCCGACTCTTTCTAATTCCTGAAAGATTCCTTTTCAAGAAAGAATCTTTATATTCATCGGCATTTTTTACCCTTCGGGCGAGCCGACCTACCAAGCTTCATGGGCCACTTCCTTGCCGCTGCAGCACCTGACCTGGCGACTTGACTCATGAATAATTCAGGCTCATAAAAAAATGAACAAAAGACTATAGCATACGCCGCAACTGGAAACAAGCACAAGTTGCTTTTTCGCCCTTTGCACACTAAAATAAACATGAATATTCCAGGAAAAGAGAGGTGGACAGACTCACAAAGGAACTCAGCGAAGCAACTCAAAAAAATCAATGACCAATGGATCGAGGAGGTCATTCTCATTCCTGTTGTTTAAGAACTTCCGTATCCTTCCCGTCCATCTCCAAGGACAGGATTTCATGTTCTGAAGAGAGACAAAAGGGGTCAATTCATGAACAAGCTTGAATCGATCTTCTATCCCAGATCCATCGCTATCATAGGGGCTTCGAGACACCCGGGAAGCGTAGGCCATTCCCTTCTTGCAAATATTATTGATAGTCGGTTCCAAGGAGTGGTCTATCCTGTCAATCCCCATGCTGAGGCCATTTTGGGCATCAAAAGCTATCCGCGAGTTCTGGATATTCCAGATGAAGTGGACCTAGCAGTTGTGATTGTCCCCGCGCCTCTAGTGTTGCAGGTTCTAGAAGAGTGCGGTGTTAAGGGCATAAGTGGAGCGATCACGATTTCAGCTGGTTTCAAAGAGATAGGCGGAAAAGGCATAGAACTTGAACAGAGACTCAAGGACATCATCAGCAAATACGGTATCGCCCTGGTGGGGCCGAATTGTCTTGGAGTGATAAACACAGCATCTGAATCCAGCATGAATGCAACGTTCGGAACTCAGATGCCCAAACAAGGGAACATCGCTTTTATATCCCAGAGCGGGGCCCTCTGTGTGGCTGTACTCGATTACGCTAAAGAAGCCAACATCGGATTTTCCAAATTCATCAGCATGGGCAACAAGGCCGGCCTGACCGAGAACGATCTTCTGGTTTATTTTAATGAGGATCCCCAGACAGATGTGATCCTGATGTACCTGGAGGATCTTGTCAACGGCAGAGAGTTCATGTCAATTGCCAGAAAAATCACCAGCCACCCCAAAAATCCCAAACCAATCATTGCGCTCAAGGCTGGACGGACAGTATTCGGAGCAAAAGCCGCATCCTCCCACACTGGCTCTCTTGCTGGATCGGACAAGGTCTATGACGCCATTTTCGATCAATGTGGAGTGATCAGAGGAGATACCCTGGAGGAAATTTTTGACTATGTCAAAGCTTTCTCCAGCCAGCCCCTGCCCAGAGGAAAAAACGTTGCGATCATTACCAATTCAGGAGGGCCAGGGATCCTTGCCACTGATTCTTGCATCCGAAATGGATTGAACATCGCCTCTCTCAACAAGAGCACCAAAAAAATATTGAAATCAATTCTTCCCTCCACAGCGAGTTTGAACAATCCAGTGGATTTGATTGCCGAAGCCCAACATAAGCAGTATGAAATCACTTTAGACGCCATGTTGAAACAGAAAAATATCCATTCGGCCATCATTATTCTCACTCCTACGGCCTTTACAGATGTGGAGAAAATCACCAAAACTATCATTAAAGTATCCAAAAAATTCAAGAAGCCTCTTGTGAGCTGCCTTCTCGGGGTTTACGATGTCTCCAAAGGAATCGAATTGCTGGAAGAAAACAACATCCCAGATTACAGGTTCCCTGAATCTGCAGCGAGGGCCTTGGCAGAAATGACAAAATTCACCTGGTGGCTCAGACGTCCCAAGACAAGAGTGAAAAAATTCAAGGTCGATACCTCCACGGCCCAAAAAATTATAGAAAATGTTAAAAAAGAAGACCGCTCTTTCCTTCTCGAACAGGAAGCCTACGACGTTTTGAAAGCTTATGGATTCCCTGTGATCAAATCTGCATTGGCGACCAGCGAGAGCGAAGCCGTTGCAGCCGCCCAAAAAATTGGATTTCCAGTGGTGATGAAAATCGCATCGCCTGACATTTTGCATAAATTCGATGTCGGCGGTGTCATCCTGGACGTAAAAAATGCCGCCGAAGTGCGTAAAGCTTACAACAGGATCCTTCACACTATTGGAACAAAGATGCCCAAGGCCAAAATAACAGGGATCATGGTTGAAAAAATGGCAGCTTCAGGAAAAGAAGTCATCCTCGGGATGAACTCTGACCCGCAGTTTGGTCCGATTCTCATGTTCGGGATGGGCGGCATATATGTGGAAGCCTTGGAAGATGTGATTTTTCGACTGGCTCCTATCCGAGAACTCACAGCAGAAATGATGATCACCAAGACAAAAACTCATAAAATACTCGATGGCTTCAGGGGAGGCCCTGTCTATGATACCGAATCTGTGGCAGAGTGTCTTAAGAGGCTCTCTCAATTTGTCACTGATCTTGAGGATATCAAAGAGCTCGACATCAATCCTTTGATTGTGTATGAAAAAGACAAAGGATGCACCGTTGTTGATGCCCGGATCATACTGAAATAAGACAAAAGATTCTCAGGGCTTTATCCGCAACTCCTTTCTCATAACCAAACCTCCTTTCCGATAAGGCTAGGTTATGAAATCATTCGCTCCTCCTGTCTGCCATGTTGAGATTCCTAAATGACGAGGCATGATTTGCTCAGGCTAGATTGCACGTGGCTTGATTCGCTCGGTTGACAACACAGATTAATTGGTCAATAATGGTTAAACATGACAAAAAATGTACGCACATTTTCTGTTTTTGCTTTTCTTCTGATACCCATCTTTTTCTTTTCCCAATGTGGGCGCTCCCCTAAAACTTCATCTGATCTTCGAACAGATGGATTGCTCCGGTTGATTGATCATATGAAAAGAGATCATGTGGAGGCGACTCCTTTTGCCGGGCTCCTGGAGAAGTTCGATACTGTTGAAGAGAAACTGACTGGAAAATTCGAGCTTTTTCCAGAACTTTCGACGAGCAAACAGAAGGTCTTTGCGGCCACGATGAAACATTCAATCGTTGGCAACGACGAAACAAAAAAGCCAAAAGAAATGAATGTGTGGAAAAATGATCATCTCATAGACTTCTTTGAAGAAGCTGAAGATAATTTCCAAGGCTGGAAATGGATAAAAACAAGTCGAAATATCGACCTAAGTAACGAAAAAAGTTACAGTAAACAATGGAAATGTTTAATTATGGATATAGATTCAGCTTTTTCGTTTGAAACAATGTTTCCTAACGGTCCTGTCGAATTCGAGATTCTTGCCCAAAGAAATTGGCATCCTGTCGACTTAGATATTTATATTAACGATACTTTTTTCAGTAAAAAGGCTATAGACAATACTGCCAGAACTTATAAAATCCAAAAAAATAATAACAACTTTGGATTGTATAAAATCACGATTAAGCCAAGTCTCTCACAAATAATGAAAGATAATAGGGGCCCCACACCCCCAAGGCTTCTCATTTTTAGCGTTAGGGTTAAAACACGTAATGACGTTGTTCTTTTCTTCATTCCCTCTACAAATCAAGACGAATTTCTAAAAAGTTACATCAAAGCGAAATATTTATCAGAACAATACTTGTCAGGCGCCGATAACGAGTACTTGGATCTCTACAGAATGAAGTACAGATTCACAGCTGATCAGTCCGATCAAAAAGAAAATCCTCAAAATATTAAGAAAATCATAGACCATGAAGATTTGTCCATAAATGTCTTGATGTCCCCTCCAACAAGCCGATTCAACTTCACGCTGAACCTACCTGAAGAATCTTTCCTAGAATTTGGCATTGGATTATACAATGAAAAGGGATACACGGATCAAAAACCTGTCACATTCAAAATTCTTGCTAAGACAGAAGGAACATCAAAAGTCGTTTTCGAAAAAGAACTCACTGTCATAGATAGAAGACTAAGAAACCAGATAGTCATGAAGAAAATCAATTTGGCTCCCTATGCGAGGAAAAAGATAACGCTCAGTTTCATCACGGAATTGCCCAAATCATTATCTTCAAACCATATTTTTCCTTTTTGGTTTAACCCCATAATCTATCGCCACGTTTCAAAGAGGCCCAATGTCATTCTCATATCTTTAGATACATTAAGAGCAGATCATCTCAGTTGTTATGGGTACGACCGAAAAACAAGTCCATACTTGGACGAATTCGCCAAAGATAGTGTCCTGTTCCAAAATACGTATGTTCACAGTCCCTGGACATTACCTTCTCATGTCTCCATGCTCTATTCACTCAATTCCGCAAATCACCAAGTCTATTACAGTACACAAAAAATTGATGTGACTCTCCCATCATTAGCATATTTTTTAAAAAAATATGGATATATCACCTATGCACTGACAGGGGGAGGGTTTGTAAGCAGCGTTTTCGGATTCTCGAAAGGATTTGACTGGTACGAAAATCCAGTGGGTGGACACGTTCCTGATGAGGCCAAAAGATTATACGGCTACGCATCAAGCTGGCTCACTGAAAATCAAGATAAACAGTTTTTCCTTTTCCTTCATACCTTTCAGATACACGGTCCTTATAATCCTCCCCCACCCTGGAATCAGGCTTTCCTTGATGATACAGCAAAATGGGGAAGAATCGGCTTATTCAATTTTCTTAACAGACATGGCGAGGATTACAAATTTACTCCAGAGGAAAAGGCTAATATCATTGCACTCTATGACGCAGATATTCTATATACCGATGAAATGCTGATAAAACCGCTTATTTCCCATCTTAAAGAACTCGGGATTTATGACAAGACTCTGATCGTTATCACTTCTGACCATGGCGAAGAATTCTATGAACACAACGGGTGGCTCCATTCGAACACTCTTTATGAGGAATTATTGCGCGTTCCTCTGTTCATTAAATTTCCAGGCTCTGAATTTAAAGGAATGCAGATCAAAACGAGATGCCGCTCGATCGACATCATGCCAACGATTCTAGATATCGCGTCTGTGAAATATGATGATGACTCACTCGATGGAAAAAGCTTGATGAACCTCGTTTTGGGAAAGGAATCTAAAGACAGAATTTATATCAGCGATGTTGCCTTTAAAAATATCCCAGTTCCCTGTCCTGCTCTTGTGGCCTCAAACAGAGAAAATCTAAAATTCATTTTTGAAAAATCTAAAACAGGCATTAAAGATATCGAGATCTACGACCTCATAAAAGACGAGCAAGAGAAAAAAAATCTTTATCCAAGGCTTGAAAAAATTGGAGAGGAAGTCAGAATGTCCCTTGACGACTACTACAAAATCAGGTTGAAAACAAAAAGGAATATCGAGAATCTCAAACATGACGAAAAAATGAAAGAAAAACTTAGAGCGCTCGGATATCTTAAATAATTTCAATGAACCTTTTTGCAAATACACCAAAGTCAGATCCATCTTGTTTGACAATATCATATGCCCATTAATTTATTAACAAAGAAAAATTTCAATCAAAAAATCATTGTCTTTCTCATGATTTCCATCATTATTGTCTTGGCAGTCATCCTGTTTTCCTGCCGTCGGTCCCAACCGCAATTTCCAGCCTTATTCCGCTTCATTGATCATCTTGAAGAGACTCAAGTAGTTCTATCCCCTTTGGAAAATCTGAAAGATAATTTTGTGCCGATCCAAGAAGATTTATCAGGGAAATGGCTCCAAGTTGCGGAATTGTCCAATGGAGAACTGAAGATCTGGGCTGCTCCCACGAAACATCCAGTCCTTTCTTTTTATGAAACAATACAACCAAAAGGAGTGCATCTTCTCCAAGATACGAAAGAAATGGTCTTTTCCGAAAGCGGAGATAAGGAGAGCCTGACCTGGAAATGGGTAAAAGTCAACAAAACCAGAACATCACAAATGCTTCCCAGCTATAATAAAAAATTGAAGTGTTCGATTCTCAACCCGAAAAAGACCATATCATTTTATCAAATTCTCCCCAGCAGTGAGATAAGAGTAAGAGTTTTAGCTAAAAAGGGAGCTAACCTCCCAGAAAATCCGGCTGTAGCACTCTATATGAATGGCCAATTCATGCAATCGCATCCCGTCAAATCGTGTGAATACACTGCTTTGCATTTCCATACCCAAGGGGAACAAAAACTCTATGAAATCGAACTCAGATATTTAAGTCAGAGAAATCCGGGATATAAACCAAAGAATATCGATATACACATAAAAAACATCAGAATATCAGCCCCGCATGACTTAATTCTTCTGAGCGTTCCCTCTAAAGAAATATCTTCAGCCCAAAAAAGCTCTTACCAGTTGAGCTACCATTCTCAGCAGCTTCAAAAGGACCGAAACAACAGCTTCACTTTAGATTTCCTGCTTTCTTTGTACCGGATTGTTTCGCAGGATCTCATTCATGATCTGGGAATCACAAAAAATCCTCATTCCATTAAGAAAAAACTGATCTTCAAAGACTATGCTTTAAATTCTCTTCTTGCCCCGCCGGAAAGCGCTTTTGTTTTCAATCTGGAGCTTCCTCCTGACCATATTCTTGAATTCGGCTGCGGAATCCTGGAAAAAACCTGGGATATGCCTAACCGCAGTGTCAAATTTCAGATTCTTCTAGAGGAGGAGGGGAATCAACATGAGCTATACTCTAGGATTTTAGATCCTTTCCTTTGTGCTAAGGATAGAGAGGTCATCTCCCAAAAAATTGATCTATCTCCATTTGGAGGAAAAAAGGTTAAAATATCCTTTCTGACTCAAGCACAAAATTCCGATACAGGGCAGAAGGGACTATCTTTTTGGTACAATCCCCTGCTTTTCCAGAAAACAAACTCCAAGAAACAAGGTAAAATAAATGTAATCCTCATTTCGCTGGATACACTTAGAGCTGACCATCTGGGATGTTACGGATACACAAGAAACACAAGCCCGAATATCGATTCTCTGGCTCGAGACAGTGCTGTTTTCCAAAATGCTTACTCCCAATCTCCTTGGACCCTGCCATCCCACACTTCAATGTTGACTGCACTCAATCCTTACCAGCACCAGGTCTATCTGGCCGAAGAGAAGATGCATCCCTCTATCATAACCGTGGCGGATGTCTTGAGAATCAACCATTATCTCTGCGGAGGCATAACAGCCGGCGGTTATGTCAGTGAAAAATTTGGTTTTGCCAAAGGTTTCGACAATTATAAAGGCGAAAGATACATTGCTTACACCGCAGATGAAGCCCGACAGATTTCCTTGCATTCCCAAGAATGGCTGGAGAAAAATAAGGATAAAAAATTCTTCCTTTTTCTGCATACCTATCAAATCCATGATCCTTATTTTGCTCATGAAAACATTACTGAATCCTATGTGCAGGGCACTTTGATATGGGAAAAAATGCCTTTGGCAGAATTCCTGCGAAACCAGCCGGAAAAAAGAAAATATCCATTTTCAGAAAAAGAAAAGGAAAATCTTTTGGGCCTTTATGATGGAGAAATAAAATACACAGATGAAGTCCTCATCGGCCCATTGATTCAAAAATTAAAAGATCTGAATCTCTATGACAAGACCATGATCATTCTCACCAGTGATCATGGAGAGGAATTTTATGACCATGATAGCTGGCTTCATTCCCATACACTTTACGATGAATTGATCAATGTTCCTTTGATCATCAAATTTCCCGAATCAAAAAACAAAGGAAAAAGAATAAATCCAATTGTACGCTCCATAGACATCATGCCTACTCTCCTGGAAGAGGCAGAGATTGACTATTCTCCCTTCGAGCTTGATGGGAAAAGCCTCATGCCGATTGTGAAACGCAGAGAGACACAAAACAGGACCTTTGTAAGCGACTTCACACATAAAGGCATGGAAGAGCTGCGGCCGGCATTGGTTGCAACCAATAAAGATTTTTATAAAATTATTGTGAACAGACGAATCTCTCCACCAAAAATCTCTCTGTTTAACCTGGAAAACGATCCCTTGGAGAGGACGGATCTGGGAGAAACCTCCAGTCAACTTGTCCGGGAGCTATTCAACTCGATTTTGGAACATTATCAAAACTTCAAGCCTGTTCAGGGTAAAATCCAACGGGCAATTATTGATAAAAAACTGGAGGAGAGGCTAAAAGCGCTCGGCTACATTCAATAAAAACAGAAATTTACTTCCTTTGATAAAAAGCACGATTGAAGTCAAAAGCTAAGGCAAAAAGCATTATTCTGGTCTCACTGGCCTATTTTTTTATCACCTTAATCTTTACATATCCTCTGATTCTTCATATCGACTCCCACTTCCCTGCCTACGGAAAAGGAGGAGATGCTCACAGCTATCTCTGGAACAGTTGGAACTTCAAAGAGGCACTGGAAGATCCGACATTTAATCCTTTGACGGCCACCTCACTCCTGTACCCGTTTGAACCAAATCTGGCATTTCATACCTACACCATATTTAGAAATGTTCTTGTTTTCTTACTATCAAAATTTATCCCTTTTATCACTTCTTTTAATTTAGTGACCATATTGATGTTCACCTTTTCTGGAGTTGGAGCCTATCTTCTGACTCTGCGTTTCGTCCGTGCCCATTTTGCCGCCTTTCTAAGCGGCTTCATTTTCAGCTTCTGTCCCTTTAAAATGGCCCGGCTTATGGCCCATTATAATTTTGTGGATACCGTCTTTATCCCATTTTTTTTAATCTTTCTTTATATTGCCTGGAGCAAACGCAAAATACTGCCAGCTGTTGCCGCCGGTACGTGTCTCGCACTCATCGGCTACTGCAGTTTTTATTATTTGGTCTATGCTTTTCTTTTTATGGCTGTCTTTATCCTGTATCATGTTTTCCCGCCTTTTGCCCAATTCATCAGCAAAAAAATCTTATCAAAGGAAAAAAGGCGAATCTTAAGTTATTCTCTATTTTTTTTCGTCAGCTTATCAGTGCTTCTTTTCTTGGTGATTCTGGTCCGCGGGCATATCCGTTTTTATGCCTTTGAATTGAAAAATGCCAATGGAATCTATTTGCTTTTGATTTTTGCTCTGCTTCTGGGCCTATTTTCCCGCTACCGGATCAATTTCCGCAATTTCATTTCATCTGTAAGAGCAAAGCTTCATTCTTTCTATCGAGATAGAACTTTATTCGAAGCGATCATAATTATCTTGGTTTTCTCCATTCTTTTTATGCCTATTATGATGAATCTGCTTAAACACCATAAAGCTTATCTAGTTACAGAAGGGACTTACGGCAACTCTCCAGAAATCACGAATCTGGTCACACCCAGCGCTAATTCCCAGCTTTATAAACACATCTTCGAACTTAAAAAATACGGGACAGAAAAAATGATATTTCTAGGCTTTACTGTCCTCCTAGGGGGAATTTATTCTATTTTCTTAGTCAGAAAAAAGCTGGAGATAAAATTCTGGCAGCTTATCGCCCTGATATTTACGGTTCACTCTTTAGGTCCGTATCTGTTAATTGCAGGTAGAAAGATGATGTGGCTGCCCTTTCAAATCACACATTCTCTCCCTTTTCTTTCGGCAGCACTGAATCCCTCTAGGTATATCATTTTTTCCATGCTGGCAATGGGAATCCTCACTGCTTATGCAGCCGATGACATTCTTTCTCGGCTCAAACAAAACAAGCATAGGATATGGCTTTCCATGGGATTTTGCACACTCACATTAGCTATGATCGGAGGGGAATACGCAACCTTTCCTCTAAGTCTGTTTAGTCTCCGCCCTCACCAATATTACCAGGAAATGGCCCAGGACGAGGAAAAATATTCTCTATTAGAACTTCCCTTCTCCATTTCCTCCAAAGGTAAATCTTTTGGAATAAAAGAACGGCTGGGTTTGTATCAATATTACCAGACCATCCACGGCAAGAATCTCCCCTCAGGGTGGCTGGCCAATCTTCCTCACAAAATTTTTGATTATTACAAAAATGTGAGCTTTATTCCCCCTATAACTTATCTTCAGGAGAAAACCACATCAATTTCCCCTGAGACTCTGAACTCTCTGATCATCCCAGATCCGCAGTTCCATATGTTTCTGAACCTCTACAACATAAAACAGATCAACATTCACCGCGGTGCCGTCAAAGCCAATGGAATCGAATATTTAAAGAGCTATTTTAACAGCCAGTTTCAGGGTGTAGCAGAATACAGCATAAGGGAAGAAAACAACCTGATCAATCTCAGGATTCATTCTGATTTAGTAAAGCCTTATCTAGGGGAAAACCTTCTTGCTCCAGATAAAGCCCTGGACTTGACCGAAGGATGGTCCAGATGGACCCGGCATCAGGGTAGATCCGGAAGATGGGTCACAGCGAAAAACGCCAATCTTCTGTTTTCAACCCCTATCAAAAGAAGCTTCCGACTGGAAATCGACTGCGATATTCCAGAATTCGCTCCAAACAAGAACCAAGTGCTGGAAATCCGGCTCAATTCCTCTCTAGTGGATAAATTTTCATACTCCCATCATGTGACCAAGAGCATTACATTGCCGCAAGGACTAGTGATGCCCGGCTCAAACATCATCACCTTCCATTTCCAGAAAATGTCTAAGGTCCGTATTACTCCCACTCCTGCATACCAAATCGGCCAAACCAGCAACTATTCTCCAGTGGATATTGAAATCTCCAGCAGTTCCCGGAGAATTGGCTTCCGGGGAATGATTGTGTTATTTCCTTTGAGGGTAGGTCAGCAGCGAATATATAATAAATTTAATGCTGGTTATAATATTTTTGTTGTGAATGAAAAAACCGGGAAAATTCTTGTCCATAGAGCCTTTGCTACTCACACTCATGCAGAAAATTCCCAAAGAATGTCAACCTTTATTGATAAAATTAGGTCAGGCAGAATTGTGCTCGCTACTACCTGGGGAAACGCCTCTGCTTCACTTTCAGATGAGGCGGTCGCTGCCTTGAGGTCTTTAGGAGCAAATGAGGATCTAAGAGATTGGCCAGGATACTGCCACACTCTTATTGGAGTAAAAGGAGCAAATCCTGGAGAGGCCATGGAAAAAATAGATCTCCATAAGGCGACACTCGTGGTCGGTCAGTATTCCAATGCTGATAAAGTGGCAGCCTGGTTCAGCTCTATCAAGATGTTTTAACAGTCTTTTCTAAAGGCATAATGGGTGCATCCACGGTTCTCAAACCATCCTTGACTTCTTTTTGCATCGTAATTTACAATTGTCTGCAATTGTTGGATGAGAAAATCGAGACAAAGGCTCACAATCGGACATCTCCCCCAAAAACAAAATTGTTATTCCCAAAAGTGTAACTATGCGAATTGAAGAATTTACTCTCATTGTTAACGGAAAAAAACGAAAAGTAAGAGCAAGTCCTGATGAACCTCTTCTTTGGATTCTCCGAGACGACCTTAATCTTACTGGAACAAAATTCGGATGCGGCGTTGGGGAATGCGGTGCCTGTACGGTTATTATCGATGGGATAGCCCGCCGTTCCTGTCAGGTATTGGTGAAATATGTATCATCTGGTCAGGAAATCATTACTATTGAGGGCCTCGGAACGGTAAACAATCTTTCACCTCTTCAGCAAGCCTTTATCGAACATAC
>Ga0209636_10006194_pt1 | contig 12225 bp, 6 predicted proteins | sample DeeMarSWOR152_54_FD_187464 | JGI IMG/M metagenome (GOLD analysis project Ga0209636, IMG submission 187464) | Marine sediment microbial communities from White Oak River estuary, North Carolina - WOR-1-52-54 (SPAdes) (version 2) | ecosystem: Environmental > Aquatic > Marine > Intertidal zone >...
CATCGGTCAGAAGCGCAACACCACACGCTATCTGCACACGCCGCCGGTGCTGGTCCAGAAGGTCGAGGAGATTTCATTTTGACGTTAGAAGCGGACCGCAAAAGTCACTTGTATATTGGGTCTGTGATATGAAAGTCAAAACACTCGGGACTTTCATCGTTGCAGTAGCTGTTGTCCTGATTGTAGGTCCTTTGGCCATGTTTTTTGCGAGCATAAGAATTAAAGCAGATACGAACAAGATAACGCTGCCGTCGATTGATGATGTGCCCGCCGAATGCTGGGCGAAACTTGCCCGGAAGAAAATTTTCTTCGGGCATCAGTCCGTGGGGTACAACATCATTGACGGAATAACAGATATCATAAACGAGCACGACTACATACAGCTCAACGTTGCTGAAGCGCGCGAGCCGGCGGCATTTGACCGGCCGATTTTTGCACATTCGCAGGTCGGGAGGAACACGGATCCCATCTCGAAAATCGAGAGCTTCCGGAACATTATGGATGCCGGCGTAGGCAACAAGGTCGATATCGCATTTTTCAAGTTTTGTTATGTTGATATGATGCGAGATTCGGACCCGCAAGAAATTTTTGGCAGTTACAGCGCCGCGATGGAAGATCTGAAGGGCAGGTATCCTGAAACAACGTTTTTGCACGTGACTGTCCCGGTATGTTCGGTACCGAAGGGAGCCAAAAAAAATCTGAAGCAGTCTGTTAAGCGGTTGATCGGCAGACCGGGGATTTTAGATGATAACCTGGTGCGCCAGAATTATAACGCGTTATTGAATGACGCTTACTCCAAAACAGAGCCTGTCTTCGATCTTGCTCTGATCGAATCGATCCGACCGGGCGGCTTTAGATGCTATGCCGCCAAAGGGGACGAAAAAGCTTTTGTCATGGCACCCGAAGACACCGAAGACGGCGGGCATCTTAATGGCCGGGGCAGGAAAAAAATCGCTGCCCAACTGCTGATAATCCTTGCTCAAATAGCGAACGAGCGATAGCGAATAACACGCGGGGACCATATTGAGCGAACAACCCATAAGAAAGGACCAAATCAAAGCGGTGATTCTTGTCGGTAGTCGTGATTTCGGCAGGTATCCGTTAGCATCCCGTCTGCCAACGGCCTTGTGGCCGGTAGCCGGAGAATCCGTCCTGGAACGGCTGCTGAGCCATTTGGCCGATCAGGGGATAGAACAGGTGGTGATCTGTTCCAGTTCTGAAGGCTCGTTGCTGGCCGAGTCAATTGCTGCAGATCATCGTCTGAAGTTGAAGTTCTTGGACGAACCATTGCCGGTGGGCCCGGCGGGATGTATTCGCGACGCCATGAGCGATGGGACTAACGCGTTAGTTCTGGTATTTCCTGCCAGTGTGATGTGTCCTCCGAAGATCGACGTGCTGATAAGCGCTCACTGCGATGGTCAGTCTGATTTGACGGTCATGTTGAATCCCGGTCACGCAGACCGTGCACAGATGGGGCAAATGTCCGGGATCTACGTCTGTGACCCCGGTCTTTTGGAGCACATACCGAAAGCCGGTTATTTTGACATCAAGGAAGGCTTGATTCCTGAAATGCTTCGTGCCGGTAAGACGGTCCATGCGGCGAGCTTACCCAGACACGCCGGGAATTTTCGGGATCGCCAGGGATACTTGGGTGCCGTGGCCAATTATCTTGAATCTGCTCCAAAACTCAGTGCGGATTTGAAACCTTACAAGGGCAGCGATTCGCAAACCGTGTGGGCAGCAGCGAGTGCTCAGATTGATCCGGCCGCTCAAATTTGCGGGCCGGCTGTCATCATGGACGGTGCCCAGGTCTCGGCCGGCGCGGTTATTCTCGGACCGACGATACTCGGCAGAAATGCTGCTATCGGTAAAGGCAGCGTTGTCGTAAATAGTGTGCTGTGGGACGATGCACAGGTCGGCTCAAATTGCCGAATGCAGCGGTGTGTGGTCGACTACCACGCGGCTGTGCGAAGCAGCAGCATTGTGGAAGAAGAGTCTATACCGTTCAAACCGAGGGGGATGTTGGCGCGTTCGGCCGGGAAAGCATTGGAAATTGCGGAAAGTAACGCAAGCCGACTGCATCGCACATTGGGACCACAGCTTCATAAGATTAGTAAGAGACTGCCCGAAGGGGCTCAGCCGACTGAAAGGACCACCTTTATATTGCTTGGAGCCGGCCTTGTCTTATCTGCTCTTTTCTGGTGTTACTGGCATGGTCTTGTAAATCTTTGGCATTTATGCAACCGAAGCGATGAATATTCCTCTGGTCTTTTAGTTCCTTTTCTGGCCGTCTATGTCTTGTGGTCAAGACGCCAAGAGATTGCTCAGTGCCCGATCAGGCCTTCTATTTGTGGTGTGTTTGCCTTCGTGGCCGCTCAGGCAGTCAGATTCTTCGGGCTGTTCTTTATGTATGGCTCAGCAGAAAGATTGTCCATTGCTCTGACGATTGCGGCCTTGGTGCTCCTTCTGTTTGGCTGGCGGCTTTTCCTGAGGGTATCCACGGTATTATTGTACCTCTGTTTAATGCTGCCGTGGCCCAACCAGGTCCAGGCGGCTGTGGCGCAGCCTCTGCAGCGTTGGGCGACTTCGTCGGCTGTATTTTGCCTCGAGACCGTAGGCTACAACGTGATGCAGGAGGGCAATATTATCCACATCGGCGATGCGAGCGTTGCGGTAGCGGAGGCGTGTAACGGCTTGAGAATGGTTACCGCGTTTTTTGTTATTAGCGGCTGTGTTGTTCTGCTGGTCAAACGGGCATGGTGGGAAAAGCTGATCGTTCTGGCCTCCAGCCTGCCCATCGCCTTACTGTGTAACACCGTGCGGTTGGCAATCACGGCCGTATTTTTCACAGTCCTTGAAGGTGAGCAATGGGAGGAAATATTCCACGACTTTGGCGGATATGCGATGATGCCGCTGGCCGTTGCGGCGATCGTCGCTGAGCTTTGGCTTCTGGCAAAACTGACGATACTTCCAGACCAGGAACAAGCAAGAATAATTACACGGCAAGGTGGATGATGAGACCCCAACGCAATACAATGTATGAGATCCGTCTGTGTTGGACGGTTTTGTGAAAGATGGCGAAATAGGGCCCGGGCCTTGCTTCGTATAACCAATTGATAACCGAAGGAGAATAAAACATGAGCGATTTAGAAAAATATCATGATCAGGTAGTTGGACAGCAGGTCGTTAATTTTCAAATACCACCTGAACCTGGACGGGTGGGCACATCCAACTTACTTGCTGGCATATTTCGGCGCTGGTACATTGTGCTGCTGATACTCTTTGTGATGTGCGCAGCCGGCCTGCCTGCGATATGGTTTTTGATTGACCCTGTATACGAGGTGACCGGCGCAGTAACGATCGCACCGATTATGGCGGACATCCTGACCGACGTCCCGGATAGTGGAGAAATATCAAACTATAGTAGCTTCATGAACACGCAGGCTGAAATGATCACCAGCAGCCGGGTCGTGCGAAGGGTCGCAGATGATTTGGCAGACAGAAACCTGCCCTTCCTTGAAGACGAGCCCACCGATCCCATCTCGAAGCTGAAGCGGAAAATAGATGGCACACAGGACAAACGCACCCCGGAAGAGATATTGAAACAAGCGATAACTAATGGAGTGATCGTGGCTGCCGCCGATCGTCTTAGCGAACTGATCAGGATAACCGTGCTGCATCCGGATCGGGAACAGGCCAGGCAGATTGTTGATGCGTTTATCAACGCCTATACGGCCGTGGAGGTCTCCGCTTCCGTCGAGGATGAGGACAAGAAGCTGACTATCCTGGAGAACGAGCGCAAATTGCTCGCCGAAAAAATGGAAAGCCAGCGTCAGGCCATTTATCGGTTGGGACAAGAGTATGGGACTGTTGCTTTGGGCAGCCGGACGGATATGATGTTGCAGCGTGTTGGAAGCTTATTGTCCACACTCACTGAGGTGGAGGCCGAGAGAATTAAGCTCGAAGCCCAAGTTCAGCTGCTTGAGCTCACCAAGACCCAGCCAATCGCGCCCGGGGAGTTGCTGAGCATGAGACAGAGCTACATAAATGAAGATCCGGCGGTCGTGGCGTTCACAGCTAATATCACGGAATTGGAACAAGAGCTGGTCGTTGCCAAGCAGACATTATCACCTACGAATCCGGAGATTGAGCTCAAAGCGGAACTGATACAAACATTAAAGGCACATCTTGAGGAGCGAAGGCAAGAGGCCAGCAAAGCGTTTGACGATTTGGTGGAGAAGGAAGCTGCCGAGGCCGGCACCAAACAGCTTGTTGCTAAGCGGAGTGAGCTGGAGCAGACCCGCCAGTACGAAAAAGGCCTTCGAGAGACACTATCCAAAGAGGATACGGAAACGATCGACCTTGGCCGCACGCAACTGACCATTCAAGAGTTGCAGGATGGTCTGCTGTTAGCCAAGGAAATGTACGATACAGTCCAGCGGCGTATCCAAGACCTGGAAATGCAACGAAAACGTCCTGCGAGGATTTCCGTCGCCTACTATGCTGACATTGCTCGTGTCCTGGATAAGCGAGTGAAGTATTCAGCCGCTCTGGTCTTTACGGCGCTGGTTTGTGGCATGGGATTGGCACACCTTCGCGATAAGGCTGACCAGAGCCTGCGGACCCCCGACGACGTGGCCAAACGTATCGGCATTCGAATCATCGGGACGACGACCAGTCTGCACACGGTCAAGCCGGCTTTGCTGCCGGAACGGATCATCGGAGACTACCAGACGATTCGCGCCAACTTGGGGTTGCTTGGCGGTGAGGGAATACCCAAGAAACTGGTTATCACAAGCCCAGGGATGAAGGAGGGCAAGACGACGTTTGCCATTAATCTGGCAACAAGCATAGCCGAGTCGGGTAAAAGGGTCTTGCTGGTAGATGGTGACTTGAGAAAACCTGATGTTGCACGCTTGTTGAACCTGCCCAAAGGCGCAAGGGGATTGCAGGACGTGCTCAGCGGAGTAGAATTTGAAGACGTGGTCTATTCTATAGCCTCAAGCGGCTTAGACGTGCTTGCGGCTGATTATCATAATGCGGCCGATGCTTACGAGCTGTTAGCCTTGCCTTCGACGGCTCACCGCATCGATACGATCAGCAAGAAGTACGACCACGTGATTATTGATACTCCTCCTGCGCTGGGCTTTCCGGATGCGCTGTTGTGGGCTAAGGTGGGAGATGCCGTTATTCTGACCAGCTTCGCCGGCCACACGACGATGCCGGACCTCAAAGAAGCCACGGACCGGCTGGCACAAATAAACGTCAGAGTGCTGGGCACCGTTCTCAGCAGCGTCCAGGCCGAGCACAGCTATTACCGCCACGGTCACAGCTATTACGCGCAAAGTGCACAATCAAGAGAAAGCGCCAGACGATCGAGGCGGAAACTGATGTTTTCTGTGGACGGTGGGGTAGATCACAGCAGCGGTTTCGAGACTTCCGTAGCAGAACGTTCCGCGGATAATTATTCGTACACGCAAAGTTCTGAATCGAGGAAAGACACCGGACGAAAGAGGAAGAAGCCGCGGCTCTCTGTGGAGGACGGAGCCGATAAAACTGACGATCCCGAAACTCCGCGGACAAGTTGACCGGGCGAAGATCATTCGCCGAATGTTGGTTCTTAGATTCCCATTTTATCCCGCACCGGTTGCGTTCGGGCTCCCGGCGAACGCGTGCGCGGTCGCAAAATGGGACACCTTCACCTAATTTATGAAGCTGATTCTTATCCACAAAAAAAGCGCGCATCTGAGGGATGCAGACAACGGCAGTAGTCCTCTGCTTCGATTTGCGCTCTGCAGCCGGCCTATCGCCGATGTTATTCTCAGTGGCCTGAGCCGATGCTTACCTTGGGACAACAACAGGGCGTCGTTTTCTCGGTCCTCTGCAAAACGGAGCGCCCGCAAGACCATTTACGCCATCCCCGAAGAATGGGGCATCGAACTTCGAGGACTCCGGGATCGTAGCGGGGCGCCGCGACGGGCTTTCTTTGATGCTGATCCAAACATAATATTCTACAGGGAAAATGAGCCGATCCCCTGTGAATTCGCGGATGGAACCGAACGACATCAGACCGCCGACTCATGGTTCCTTATTTCCAACGGCCGGTTCGCCACAGAAACTGACCGCGCGTTTCTTGAGCGGGTACTTGCCGGCGTCGAAGCGGACGTGATGGGGGCAAATGTAGAGCCCGAGCTGCAGGGGGAACAGGAAAGAGTGCGATTAACGACCGAGGGCAGGATAGCGGGTTTTCGTCGGTTATACTCAGATTCGGCCCAGTTTGCTCCCGTCCCGACTGATTGGCCTCACCATCTTTTTGTCAGGACGAACGTTCTGAACCGCGTGTTTGCCGACCGCGCTTTGCCTCAATCTTTTTCCACCTTTCTGGAAAGGTGCCGGTCAAATGCGTTGACGCTGAGCTCAATTAGTGTGGGAGGGACCGTGCTGGATTTAGGAACGGAAGATGGATTGCTGGACTTTTGCAGGACGGCGCTGGCGAAGGCTCGAAGCTCGGAGCTCGAAATCCGAGATTCGAATACGATATCTCGAGATTCGAGATTGGTCGGAAAAGTGCTATTAGGAAACAATATCCGTATCGGTCCAAACGTTGTCATTGTCGGCCCAACCATTATTAGTGACAATGTCAAAATCGAACGAGGGGCCATTATCAACTCAGCGGTCATCGGACCCCAAGTCCGCGTGTCTGAGAATCAACATGTGCAGAACTGCATTGTCAAAGGACCGCGATCGGATTCGGGGCACTCGATTCAGCCCCAGGGCGAGCGTTCAAAGCACATTTCTTATCCGAGGTACGATTCAGGCCCACCGACGGGTGAACAGGGTCCGTTCCGTACATGGCCAAGGCTTTCGTACGCAAGGTGTTTCAAGCGAATTGTGGATTGTTTCGCAGCAGTCATCGCATTGATTCTGTTCGCTCCCTTGATACCCCTGGTTGCTTTGGCGATAAAACTGACTTCGCCGGGTCCGGTATTTTATAAGGATACACGCCAGGGACTGCACGGAAAGGCGTTTCAATGTCTGAAATTTAGGACGATGGTCGCTGGGGCCGATAAGATACAAGAGAAGCTGCGAGTCGTCAGCCAGGTGGACGGCCCACAGTTTAAGATAGCCGACGACCCGAGAATCAGTACCGTCGGCAGATTCCTGCGAGAGACATATATCGACGAAATACCCCAATTCTTCAACGTTCTGCTGGGCCAGATGAGCATTGTCGGTCCGAGGCCTTCTCCGGAATCGGAGAATACGTTGTGTCCATTTTGGCGTGACGCCCGGCTGTCGATTCGGCCGGGAATTACGGGGCTCTGGCAGGTTTATAGAACACGCCAGCCCATGAAGGACTTCCAGGAATGGATCCATTATGACATCGAATATGTCAGAAATCTGTCGCTCAGGATGGATTTGTGGGTATGTTGGCGGACAACCAGGAAACTGCTTGGGAATTTCATTGGCCAGTTCTGACTTGGCCACCAGGCTGATTGGCGAGTATCAGACTGATTCATCGTCGAAGCAGCCTGCACCATCGGAGTACGGGCCTACTTTCAACTTGACCGCCTGTAGCGGGCGCATGTTACAGGATTCTAATATTAGATTGCGAAAGGGGGCATAAATGCCGGGAAGATACTTTAACTGGAAATTGGCAATTGTCCTGGTCATGGGCCTTGTTGTTTTGGGCGCAACGACCTTCGGCCTTCGCCAATGGCGCAGAACGAACAGGGCCGAACGGGGGCTTGTCCTCGGCAATGAGGCGTACGATGAGCACAGATGGGAAGAAGCGGCTGAGAATCTCGGCCGCTATATCGCTATGGAACGAGAGGATGTCCCCGTACTACTCAAGTATGCTGATGCGCATCTGAAAATCAGGCCTGCCCAGCGCAACAACGTTCAACACGCTATCGCGGCATATCGAACCGTTCTGAGAGTGGATAAAGGCAATTCCGAAGCCGCGATGCGACTTATCGAGGTGTATTTTGGGATGCGTATGCCCGGCGAGGCCGAATTGATTGCCAGAAGGCAGCTCCAAGTCAATCCGGACCCCGAGCTTCGTCGGATGTTGGCTCTGGCGATGGCCGGACAACGAAGGTTCAGTGAGGCGGCAGTGGAATTGAAGAGCATCTTGCAGGGACATCCTGAGCAAATACTCACCTATGAAACGTTAGGCCAGCTTATTGAGCAACGTCCGGAAGAGCTTCCGGAGTTACCCTCCCAGTGGTTTAACGAGGCCGTCAAGAATAACCCGTCCTCGGCCATGGCATATATCGCGCGCGCGGGTTTCTATCAAAGAAGCGGAAACATGTCCGAAGCGTTGGCTGACTTAGAGCGGGCCGAGAAACAGGATTTATCTGACCCCGCTGTGCGCTTGCGGCTTGCAAAGGAACTGATCAACGCAAATGCCTTAGACAAGGCAGAGGGACATCTTTCTGTGGTGCGGGAGGCCGCGCCGACGGACCAGGGACTCTGGCAGACATGGGCTGAGTTGGCCTTGAAATCACAGTCACAGGAAAAGATGTCGAGCATAGCCAAAACCGGGTTGACAGCGCTTTCTTCGGATCCGTGGGATTTTATGCTCATGGCCACGGAGCTGTTTATCCGCTCTCGTGAACTCGATGACGCCAACGACTGTATCGCTAAATTGCGCCAAAGGGATATCGCCCCTGCGGCGGTAGCGTTCTTGAGGGGTCTTATAGCGGGCGAGGAAGGACGTCTGTTCGATGCCGTCAAATCTTGGCGGGAGTCAATGCAATTGGGTAACAAGTCCCCACAGGTCCGATTGGCATTGGCGTCGGCGCTAACCAGCTTGGGCAACACTCAATCGGCACTATGGCAGCTGCGCACACTCATTTCGGAAGAACCGCGCTTTCTTGATGGTCATTTGGCCTTAGCGAAACTGTTAACTCAGACTGGAGACTGGGCCGAGGCGGCGGAGCATGCGGCAACGGCGATGCAACTTTCACAGGAGAATCCGGAGTCTGCTTTGCTGCATCTACAAGCTCAAATGCAACTATTAGTGGCAAGCTCAAGCCAGGGGCGTGCGAATGCCCGAATGTGGCACGATATGAAAACGAAGTTGTCCGCATTGGAGAAAACACCGGGTATCGCTGACGATGTCAAACTCCTGCAGTTCCAAGTCGCGCTGCAACAGGGCGAGTTTGCCGACGCCGAGAAACTGGTGACTCAACTGAAGAAAGCTCGTCTTTCGCCAGTGAAGATTGCTATGGCCGAAGTTGAGTTGCTTGCTGCTCAAGACAGAATGAGTGAAGCCATCTTGATGTTGAATGAGATGGTAGAGGAGTCTCCCGATGCCGTTGAGCCGGCAGTGTACCTCGCGCTTTTGTTGGCTCGCCAGGACGAGCGAGAAAAGTGCGAACGGGTCATTAGGGAAGCCTCGGAGCGTATTGAAGAACCTTTTGCCCGGCGAAAATTGTGCTTCCTGCTGGCCGATTTGTACGACCGGTGGGACCAGAAAGAGAAGACCTGCGAATGGCTGAGTTACCTTGCGGGCAAACTTGCCGGTGATGTTCCGATCAAGCGGCGGCTTTTGAGATGCGAACAGGTTGTCAAAGACCGTGAAAAAGCCCAGCATCTGGTCAACGAGATCAAGTCCCTCGAGGGCGAAGACGGCTGGCAGTGGCGATATGAGCAGGCAAGAATCTGGTTCGCCGCCGGTGATTTCAAAGATCGTTATCCACAGATTGTTACACTTCTCCAGGAAAATATGCTGGCAAATCCAAGTGACCAGGCAAGCCGCATCCTGCTGGCAGGCTCTTATGAGCGGGCCGGCGAGTTGAGCTTGGCAATTTCGACATACCGTGAGGCCTTGAGTCGGTCACCTGATGACCTGCGAATCATCATTCCGACGGTTGCCGCACTGTACAGCGCAAACGAATACGACGAGGCCGAGCAGGTTCTAAATCGTGCTTCCAGGCAAAAACTGTATCACCCGCAACTTCAGAAGCTGCAATTGCAGAGCTATCTTAGACGCGGTCAGTTAGATTCGGCATCGGACATTCTGCAGGACCTACTCAGCAATGACCCTAATAATCAGACTGCCTGTTTATCCCTTGCATTACTCAAGATGCAGCAGGGCAGGTTTGACGAGGCCGGGGACCTACTGGCTAAACTAAAGATTCAGGATCCTAACTCGCTGTCCGTAACTGCCGCGCAAGTCCAGCTCAATATTCGTCAAGACGATCCGGCCGAAGCCCTGCGACTTTGTGAACAAATCGTTAGCCGCCTTAACGAGGCGTCCGCCTATATCCTTCGTGCTCGGACATACACTGCGCTGGGCCAGATCGATAAGGCCGCAAAAGACCTTGAACATGCCGCTGTAATTGAGCCCAACAACGTTGCCGTCTGGGTAGCCAGAAGTGACTTCCACAGTTCTGTCGGTCGGCCGGATGAGGCGGCTGCCGATATGCAGCAGGCATTGTCTCTGGCCCCGAATAGCGTCCAAATCCAAAAACGCGCTATTGCACTGTTCTTGGCGTCCAGGGACACCGACAGAGTCCGTGAGGGAAGGGACCTGCTCAGTAACGCTTTGGAATCGAGTCCGGAGGATATCGAATTGCGGTTGCTCAAAGCCCATTCAACGCTTGCCGAAGGAACGGCGCTGGCCATTGGAAATGCTGAGCAGATTGTCCAAAAGATAACCGAGGAGCAGCCTGAAGTCAGTGAGGCCTGGGTGTTGTTGGGCGAGATCATGCTAAGGCAGGGACAGCCCGGAAAGGCCATAGACGCTGCCTACCGCGGCCTTGTTCATAAACCCCAGGATAAAACACTGCTGCTGTTTAAGGCCCGCGCCGAGGCCGTGCGGTCACCGATCTTGGCCATTCCCACTCTCAAGGTGCTGTGCGAGCTGGACCCAAATGATGTCGGTGCTTCGCTGTTCCTCGCCAACACATACGTTGCGGCAGGCGAACCCAAAAAAGCCCTACCTCTGCTGAGAAGGTGTTTGACTACCTGCGACGCCTCCGTTCGCCGGAAAATCAACGTCGCTCTGGCCGTTGCCTTGTACAAAAGCGGCAGCAGACCAAAGGCTCTAAAAGAACTTGACGCTCTGCTTGAGTCCGAGCCAAACGACCCAGATCCCTTCTTGGCACAGGCCCAGATACTCAAGGATGAAGAGCTCTGGAGCCAGCTAAACCAAAAAGTCATCGATTGGTACCAAAAACATCCCAAAGACAACCGTACGCCTATCGCTGTAGCCAGAGATTTGATAATGCTGGAAGACGGCCAAGCTAAGAAAATAGCCGAAGACATACTTCGGCTCATACTGAGCAATGATCCCGACAGCGTCGAAGCCATGAGCGCGCTGGCTATCTTATTGGAAGTGACCGGCCGTTCTGCAGAATCAGCAAAGCTCTACCAGCAGCTTCTTGAGCTTGCGCCTGACAATCTAATCGCCATCAACAATCTGGCCTGGATAATGTGCGAAAAGCAGGGCAAAGGTCAACAAGCGCTCGAACTGGCCCAAAGGGGGCTGACGATAGCGCCAGACTATGTTGATCTTGTCGATACTCGCGGTGTTATATACTACCGGCTTGGTGAATTTGACAAGGCAATCGAGGATTTCACCAAGTGTATAACGCTATATCGCGTGACAGCACCATCAGGTGTTGCTACGCGTTTCCATTTAGCAAGAGCTTTTGCTGAACTCGGACAAAAGGACGAAGCCATTGACCAGTTGGGTCGGGCTCTGGACTTGGAGAGCCGAATCGGGGGGCTATCAAGCGCCGATCTGGCCGAGGCACAGCGTTTGCTCAAACAGTTACAGGAGGGTTCTTGACCATGCTCCAATTACCGGATTCACGAGCCGAGAGTGCCGGACAGGATGATCCCGGCTACAAGCAGCCTGCGGTCGTCCTGCTTGAGAAGAAACAGTGGTCTTATGTGCAAAACCGCTACAATCTGACGCCCCGTGAGCGCCAAATAGCCGAACTGATTTGTCAAGGGCTCAGGAGTGGCAGTATAGCGAAGATTCTGCGGATCAAGCCTGGTACGGTGAAAACTCATACCAGAAATATTTATCGAAAGGTCCACGTCAAAAGCAAAATTGCGATGCTCCTGAGATTTGTGACCGATGCAAGAGACCTTTACAACCCACACGAAGGGATGCATTCTGCTCCCGCTGCAGATTGAGCATATCCCATCGGAATGATTCTTACCTGTCATTCCCATCTCAATTTCCCATCTCTCATCCCGCCCATTTAG
>Ga0209636_10006195_pt1 | contig 12224 bp, 11 predicted proteins | sample DeeMarSWOR152_54_FD_187464 | JGI IMG/M metagenome (GOLD analysis project Ga0209636, IMG submission 187464) | Marine sediment microbial communities from White Oak River estuary, North Carolina - WOR-1-52-54 (SPAdes) (version 2) | ecosystem: Environmental > Aquatic > Marine > Intertidal zone >...
GAAGAAACCCAACCCGAGGAGAGTATTCATCTACGGACTTGCGGTAATTCTGGTCGCCTTTGCACGGCCAACACCCCTGTCCATGGGTTTAGGGTTGGCCATCATCTGCCTCGGGGAGGGGCTGCGGTCTTGGGCAGCAGGACACCTTCGGAAAAACGAAGTTCTCACCACAACGGGTCCCTACGCCTACGTGAAACATCCACTTTATATAGGGACAATCCTAATCACCGCTGGATTTTGTATTATGGCCGACAACATATACATCTTGGCGGTAGCCCTCATGGTTTTTTCCCTCTATTATCTCCCGTACAAAAACAGGGTCGAGGGTGAGCGAATGGAGAAACTGTTCGGACAGGCATACGTCGATTATGCCGAGAACGTTCCCGACTACATTCCTCGCTTATCGCCTTACGGAAGGAGTAGTGGAAAGTGGCGTTGGAGTGCCTTCATCGAGAATAGTGAGCAGGGGATCGTGGCCTTGGAGGCTATTGGCGTCTTCCTCATCGGGATGAGATTATGGATATAGATATGCAAGCAGACACCTCCCAGTTCGAACATGTAACGAGGAGAGAAATCGAGCACCTGGTCGCCGAGGTTTACCCGTCGAGCTCCTTCGGAAAGCCCGATTTGAAGCTGATCCAAAAAGACGGCGTTCTGGCCATTGTCAAGGATTATCGGAGGACACCCTTTCTCTTTCGGTCCACAGTAGGGGCGTGGCTGATCGGGAGGGAATACAAGTTTCACCGTAAGTTGGTGGGGGTACAGGGGGTCCCCCGCATCCTCCGAAAGCTGGACAGGTATGCCAACGTATTCGAATACGTCAATGCGAGGCCCATTGAGAGGAGCGATCACGATATTCTCGGGGAGCGTTTTTTCGAAAACCTGCACGAAAGGATGGACCGGATTCACACCAGGGGGATCGTCCACCTTGATTTGAGCCACAAGGGCAACATTCTGGTCTCAAAAGGGGGAGACCCGATCATCATTGATTTCAATAGCGGCTTTTATGTGGGAAATGGATTTATCGGCAGGAAGCTGTTGCTCCCCCTCCTCCAAAGGATCGACTACTATGGGATACTGAAGCTCAAGAAGAGGCTGTCCCCAGATGCGTTGACACCCGACGAGCAGTCTTATCTCAAGCGGTTTGGATTGATCAGGAGATTATGGTTCTTCAATTAGGGATTTTCCCTCCCTCCTTGGATCGGGTTATCTTGACCCGTCCGATTTTCCTCCCATCGGCGGATTCAACACTCATGATGAGGTCGCCGAAGGAAACCCTCTCCCCTGCCTTGGGAACGCGTCCCAACAGGTGGAAGATGAAACCACCCACAGTCTCGAAATTTTCCTTTTGAATCTCGATATCGAAGAAGCTTTCTAGCTTCTCAATCTCCAATTTCGCATCTACCGAGACTGAGTTATCGTCAAGGGGGATGATCCTGCCATCAACCCCCTGATCATATTCATCCTCTATCTCCCCGAACACCTCTTCGATGAGATCCTCTATGGTAACGAGGCCCGATAGCCCCCCATATTCATCGACGACAATGGCCATATGAACCCGCTTTTCCTTGAATTCCTTGAGCAACTCCTCCAGCCTCTTTGTTTCCGGTATGAAGTACGGTTGTCTCATCACCCTTTCAAGGGGGATCTCTTCCCCACATTTTCCCCAAAACTCGAGGAGATCCTTTGCATAAACGACTCCGACGATGTTATCGATTTTGTCCTCAAAAACAGGGATCCGAGAATGGCCCTCCGATATAATGAGATCGATGATGTCCTCGATTTTGGCCTTGCTGGAAACACATTTGATATCCGTCCGTGGAACCATGACTTCACGGACGACGGCCGCCTTGAGTCCGAATATCCCATGGATCATCTCGTGTTCTTCCTGATCAATCACTCCCTCCTCCTCCCCAACATCGATGATAGACTGAATATCCTTTTCGGAAAGGGAGGGTTTTCGGCAACGGAAGAAACGACCGCACAATCCAACAAATTTGTTCAACAGGCCACTTTTCGAATCGTCATCCAGGGCTTATCACGCTCCTTTTCATGGTTTAGATAGGGGCTCCTTGACTTTCCTCCCGCGGGTAAGGCCCAATTCATTAAAAAGCCCCTCCTCCACCATCACCATACTCCCTCGATGGCCCTCGCTGTGATCGTAACCCGTCAGGTGAAGGATGCCGTGAATGAGGAGGAAGGCAAGTTCTTCCTCAAGGCTCAAACCCAATTCGTGGGCTTCCCTTATTGCCGTTTCCATGGAGATGACCACATCTCCCAACAAATGGGGGTTAATTTCGGCAAACTCTCCTTGAGCCATGGGAAAGGAAATAACATTGGTGGGGCGGTCTCTTTTGAGATATTTCTCGTTGAGGTCCCTGATCTCCCGATCATCCACAAAAACGATGCCGATCTCTTTATCCAACTGGTTCAACTCTCTTAAGATGGTTCGGGCTAACCTTCTGATCATCTTTTTGTCTAATGTTAAGAGCTTCTGTCGATCTTGAATGAGTACCTTCATCGCCCTCCTTTTTTGGGGTATTCTGCTCCTCCTTGGAATTCGGATATTCAACCCGCTGATGGAAAATTCCGGTAAGGATGCGGTCAAAGGCTTCCTCGATATGATGGAGGTCCTTGAGGGTCAATTCACAATCCTCCAGCTGCCCATCGGTAAAGATATTCTGTATAATCCGACGGACTAACCCCTTGATCCGAGATGGGGTGGGTTCGGATAAGGTCTTGGACGCAGCCTCCACGGAATCCGCCAGCATCACAATGCCCGCCTCCTTCGTCTGGGGTTTCGGCCCTAAATATCGATAGTCCTTTTCGTCGATGGATTCGACCCCTGGATTCTCCTTTTTCTTCGCCTTCTGATAGAAGAAGGAAATCAGGCTGGTTCCGTGGTGTTGTCTGATGATATCGAGGATCTTCTTGCCGAGCTTCTGTTTCCTGGCGATCTCTATCCCGTCCTTTACATGGGCATTGAGGATCAAGCTGCTCATGCTCGGTGACAATTTGTCATGGGGATTTTTCTTTCCTCCCTGGTTTTCGGAGAAATAGAGGGGCTTTTTGATTTTCCCGATATCGTGGTAGTAGGCGCTGACCCTTGCCAACAGTGGGTTGACGTTGATTGCCTTTGCCGCCGCTTCAGCGAGGCTCCCAACGATTATACTGTGATGGTAGGTTCCCGGCGCCTGGACGATAAGGTCCTTGAGGATGGGCTGTTCCAGGTTGGCCAGTTCCAACAGTTTAATGTCGGTGGTGTAACCGAAAATCGCCTCAACAATAGGAGTAGTCCCCACGACGATTATGGCGCTCAATATCCCCCCGATGAACCCGAATCCGCAATAGAACAGGACCTCGAGTTCAAATACGGTTCCCCTGAACATTTCGTAAAAGAGGAGCAACAGGGCATTAGCCAACCCTACGTGTACCCCAGCCTTTATGAGAGTGCTGCGCTGTTCACATCGGGCAACGCCATTGGCACCCACAATGCTCCCGATAAAGGGATAGATGAAGAAGAAGAGGCTATTGTCCAGGAGGATGGCCGAAAATATGCCGGCAAGCACGGAATAAATGATGGCGACCTCCGAGTTGATGACGATGCGCGTCAACATCGCCCATGCGGCCACGGGGAAGAGGTAGTAATACGATGACGAGGAAATATGGAAGAAGGTGCTCTCGATGGATCCCGAAATGAAAATGAACAGCTTTAGGGCTAGGACTATGGTGATCAGGTTCAAGCTGACAAAGAGGAGATCCCTTGAACTGAGGGAAATCTTTCTGATGTTCTTTGTGGAAAAGGCGTAGACCAAATAAACAATCATGAGGACCAGGAAGAACAACCCGACGGTAATCAGGCCCACTTGCGATTCCTTCCTCAGTTCCTCAAGGGCCTGAAGCTTAACCAGATGCGCCTCGGTTATCCTCTCCCCCTCCCTGACCAGCATTTCACCTTTTTTGATTTGAAACAAGACTGGTTTAACGTCATGAAAGGCCGCGGTCTTGCGTGCCTCGGTCTCATTCCGGTTGAAGGTCAAGTTGGGTTCTATGAGATGGAGGGCAATCTTAGCCAAGACATCCTTGAGCTCCCTGCTGATGGTCCCGGACAAGGCCTTCGCATTCTGCCTGATTATCGCCTCGGTTTGAGCTGTATCAATAATAGTATCGAGCTGGCGTCTTGTCCTCTCCGCCTGAGTCTGGACATTTCGAACAACGATGCCCTTTCCCTTTTGTTGGGCCAGGAAGTCCCGGTCTGCTACAATGCCCTTGTTCATGAGCGACTGGACAAAACCAAGGATGATATCTTCCATAGATTTGTCGAACCCGCTCCCTACCAGGGCTCCAAACTCCTTGGGGGTGAGGGTTATCCCCAGGAGCTCCTCCAGCTCCCTCCTCCTCTCTTCCTCCTGACCCACGATCTCGAACCGTTTCCCATAGTCCCTCATGAGGGAAAAGGAGGTTCCGACCCTCCCCGTAGCCTTCTGTAATATGGATGGGTCAAAATCGTAGACGGAGAGCACCCCCATCTTCGCTTCAATTCGTTTTGCGAGGGTAGCCCCTTCATCCTCCACAAGGAAATTCTGGGTCGATTTGATGTCGGTGGGGGCGATGTCCCCTACCTGATAATGTTCGGAGGGCAATCGAATTGCGGGCGACAGCAATAAGGCCAGTATGATGGCGGAGGTTATCCCAATCATCCACCTCTGTACGGTGGGATTTAGGTATATCGGGGCGAGATAAAGCCTCCTGAAGTCCCGGAGCTTTTTCATGGACAGCGGGGGTTTCTTGGCCCGGCTATTTTGAGGGGTGCCCTTTTTCAGGCTTCCGTTATCCACCGTTATGACCCTTCAACCGTTTGAGCCGAGCCCTCGATTCCGCTTTTTCATACGCCTTAATGATATCGGTAACCAAGGGATGGCGAACGACGTCCTTTTCGGAGAAGTAGACGAAGGAAATCCCCTGTATATCCTTGAGGATTCCCTGAACTTCAATCAACCCGGAGTTCTTATTTTCCGGCAAGTCAACCTGAGTAATATCTCCCGTAATGACTGCCTTTGAATTGAATCCCAACCGGGTCAGGAACATCTTCATCTGCTCTGATACCGTATTTTGAGCCTCGTCCAAGATGACAAAGGAATCGTTGAGGGTTCTCCCTCTCATGAACGCCAAGGGAGCCACCTCGATCACTCCTCTCTCGATCAACTTGCTTGCCCTATCGAAATCCATCATGTCATGGAGCGCGTCATAAAGCGGTCTCAAATAGGGATTAACCTTCTCAATCATATCCCCGGGCAGAAAACCCAGTTTCTCCCCGGCCTCAACGGCTGGCCGAGTCAATACAATCCGCTCAAATTCCTTCTTCAAGAGAAATGAAATGGCCATGGCCATGGCTAGGTACGTTTTCCCCGTACCGGCGGGACCGATTCCAATGACCATATCATACTGCCTTATCGCATCGATATATTCCTTTTGCACCGGGCTTTTCGGGGTAATCACCCTTTTCTTGGACGAAATGTAAATGGTGTCGAGGAAGATCTCCTCTAGGTCTATTGAGCTATCCGACGAGAGGATTTGGATCGAGTAGTCAATATCGCTGGGATATAAAGGATAACCCTTCTCGAGGAGCGAATAAAGCGTTTCTAAGAGCCTTCGGCTAAGGTCGACCTCAATCTCATCCCCGTAAATGACAGCGGTGTTTGCCTTAGTGGTGATCTTAACCCCAAGGGCCCTTTCTATTCGCTTGACATGCTCTCCTTGAACGCCGAAAAGGTGGTTGGCCAGGCGATTATCGTCGAAGGTTACCTTTTCAACCCTCTCCTGTCCCCTTTCCTTCAATTAACCCCCTTCATTTTCCCATTATCTGAACGGCGACTTTTCTCCTTCGAGGGCGATTATCGAAATCCAAGAGGACTACTTGCTGCCATGTACCCAGGAGCGGTCTTCCTCCTTTCAGGGGAATACTTAAAGAGGGCCCCAGAAGAGCGGCCCTTACGTGGGAGTACCCGTTTCCGTCTCCCCATCTTCGATCATGTTCGTAGGGAATATCCCTCGGTGCTATCCTTTCGATGGCCTTTCTCAGGTCATTGACCACCCCTGACTCAAATTCTATGGTGGTCAAAGCCGCCGTTGACCCCGAAATAAACAAAATTATATTACCATCTTGGATCCCAAATTGCAATACTCTTTCCTGAACCTCACGGCTAATATCAATGATGTCAGTTTGATCGGTGGTCTCGAATTCCAGCTCTGACGATATGATTTTCATCTCTCCTCCTGTTCGATTTTGGCCTCATCATTTTGAGATATCCTTGAACGCCGGGATGGCGCCAAGGCCATCAGCCCTTTGCACAGATCGCATCACGGCATGAATCAAGGCTACCTCGGCAAGGATCCCTACGGTGTTTACATCAGCCTCCCTTTCCCCGAGGGAGAGGACGAAGATGATGTCCCCGTCGAAGGTGGTATGGAGGGGGCAAATGGTTTTAGCCAGTCCGCTATGAGCCAGCCGGGCTACCTTTTTCAAATCCTCTTTGCGCAGGCGCACATCTGTGGCAACGATTGCCAGAGTGGTATTGAGAAACCCGAACCCTTTCCTGACGACTCCCTCCATTATACGTTTAGCTGAATCCACTAAGCCCCGGCTCTTTTCCGATGCCCTTGCTCCTGCCAAAATCCTGCCACTGTAAGGATCGATGACGTCACCAAAGGCGTTGACCACAACGAGGGCACCCACGGTTGCCCCCGATTTCGATTTCATGCTTGCAGTTCCGATTCCGCCTTTCATTCCTCGTTTGATGCCGAATAGCTTCCCGACAGTGGCTCCTGTTCCCGCACCGACGCTTCCCTCTTCAACAAGATCTCCCCGAGCGTTCAGGCATGCCTTATAACCCATCTCCGCGTCAGGGTGTACCCTATGGTCTCCGATTCCCAAATCAAAGATAACCGCAGCGGGAACAATGGGGACCTTGGTTATGGACACATCGAATCCCTTTCCCCCCTCCTCCAGGAATTTCATCACTCCACCGGCGGCATCGAGGCCGAACGCGCTTCCTCCTGAAAGACAAAGCCCGTCAATTCGGTCCACCAGATGACCCGGGGACAGGGCGTCCATCTGCCTGGTTCCCGTGGCGGTCCCCCAGATATCCGCCACGGCGAGGGCTCCCGCCTCGCAGAGGATAACGGTACAACCGGTCAGGGCTTCAAAATGGGAAAAATGACCCACCCGTATACCGCTCACATCCGTTATGGCACCGTCCATGTCGAATCCTTTCAAAGCGGGAATCCGGGCAATAATCCTTGGGCCGTGAGGGATTCAAAAACTAACAGAATTGGTTTATATTGTCAAATTACGGAAATGAGACCTCTGAAAAACTCGCTCTTCGTCGCTCAAGAATATTTTTTGGCCATTCTAAGCAAATGCCCGTTTGGGCTCAAACGTTGACGGGCTGTTGCCCATATCCCTGGAGCGAACATGAAAGAATTTTTGGTAACCATTCTCAGTGAAGCGAACTCTAGAATGGTCAAAAATTATTTTCGGTGAGCGGAATGGGTTTTGGGCAACAACCCGTTGATTTGTGACCGTTCAACTTTCCGAGGATGATTACCGAAAAAATCTTTAATTCGCGCTCAGAGCTCGTTTTTCGAGTTTTTCAGAGACCGAAGGGATGCATCGTTAAAGGGAAACTCTCAGGAGGGAGCTGATCCATGATTACGGAAGAGCTGATGAAATCGATTTCTATAAAGAACCCGGCAAAAATGATCATGCTTGTGATCGACGGATTGGGAGGCCTTCCATACAATGGGAAGACCGAATTGGAGCAGAGCCGCATACCCAATCTCGATAAACTTGCCTCGAAATCGATCTGTGGGCTTGCGGACCCCATCTCCCCCGGAATTACTCCTGGAAGCGGTCCATCTCATTTGGCCCTCTTTGGATACGACCCTATCAAGTACCAGATCGGCCGAGGGATTCTGGAGGCCCTGGGAATTGGACTGCACCTCGCTGAGGGGAATCTTGCCGCCAGGGGGAATTTCGCTACAACCGATGAGAAAGGGGTTATCGTCGACAGGAGGGCGGGGAGGATTTCGACGGAGAAAAACAGAGCCCTCTGCGACCTTTTACAGCATGGCATTGAGGAGATTGAAGGAGTGATGATCACCATAAGGCCGGGTAAGGAACACCGATTCGTCATCCTCTTCAAGGGAAAGAAGTTGGGAGATGGGTTGACCGACGCCGATCCCCAGAAGAATGGAAAGCCGAGCATCCCTGCCGTTGCCACCTCTGATAGCGCCAAGTTCTCTGAAAAAGTCGTAAATCGCTTCATAAAAAAAGCTACCCAACTATTAAAATCCCAGGAGCCGGCCAATACCGTCCTATTGAGGGGATTCTCTCAAATTCCTAAGATTCCCAGTATGACCGAGCTCTTCAAGATACAGCCGGCTGCTATCGCCGTCTATCCAATGTACAAGGGAATAGCGAGGCTCGTTGGAATGGATGTCCTGGATGCAGGGGAGGGAATAGGGAACCAGGTAGAGACATTGAGAGATCATTTCCATCAATACGACTTTTTCTATGTTCATATCAAGGGCCCCGATATGTTCGGGGAGGATGGCAATTTTCATGGGAAGGTGAGGGCTATCGAGGAGGTGGATGAGTTCATACCGGATATTTTGGATCTCGAACCGGATGTATTTGTGGTTACGGGTGATCACTCCACGCCATCCGTCCTTAAATCCCATAGTTGGCATCCCAACCCCATTTTGCTCTTCTCCAAGTTCATAAGAACCGATGCGGTAGAGAGGTTCGACGAGAGGTCATGTCTGCAAGGGGGATTGGGACGGTTTCCCGCCACGTCCATCATGCCTCTCATGTTGGCTAACGCCTTAAAGCTCCAAAAGTACGGGGCTTGAGGCGGGATCTGGGAGTCTCACCATGAATCCGATGACAGAACTAGGCGGAGTTTATCTCCTTTTGATCCGCTTAGGCAGCCCGAGATGGATCCAAATCGGGGGGCTCGGATATCGATCTTTCCGTCCAGGATCCTACGGCTACGTCGGATCAGGGATAACGGGAATGAAGCCGAGGTTAGATCGTCATCTCAAGGATGTAAAGAAGCTTCACTGGCACATCGACTATCTCCTCCGACACGCTGAAATCGAGGGCATTTTGTATGGGCAGTGTCGTTCGGATAAGGAGTGCGCATTGGCCGACCAGTTGAGCCAGGCTTTGCACTCAATTCCAGGCTTCGGGAGTACCGATTGCCGGTGCACAAGCCACCTCTTCTTCTCCCTCGATCGCAGTCTTCTTGCCAAGATTGGATGTGGTTCCTTCAGGCGCATCGAGCTAACTCCCCGGCTCTATTGGAAGAAGCCCCACATCAGGGCCTTCGACACCCAAAAAAGCCTTGACAAACAGGTTTTTTACGGTATAATTGACTAAACTTGTTGGCCGAAAATCATCGAGGTTGAGGGCTAACAAAAATATTCGGCCAATGGGAAATCTACCAGGATGCCTCTTGAAAAAAGGCTTCTTTTGGGATTTGTCATTAGCCTCCGATAAATTAGGCCCTTTCACCGACGTGAAAGGGTTTTTTACATGAGGGTGGGGAGCATCTCATGGGAAAGGATTTATTCGACCAAGGAGAGATTCACTATACCGACGAGGAGGAAAGAATGAACTCCTGGGAGCGGGAGTCCATGGAGCCCGCGGTGAATCGATCAGCTGACGTTACGAGTGATCTCTTTAGCGGCAAAGAGATCGACCTTCCCAAGAAACCCAGGAAAAAACATAAGAAGTTGCGCATCTCAAAGTCACCCAGTTCTCTTTCCTCTCGGATGGTGGACAACCCAATATGGAAATATCTCAGGGATATCGGAAATATCCCCCTTCTCACTCGCAAAAGGGAACTGGAGGTTGCCAAGAGGATTGAGGAGAGGGGGAAAGAGCGCAGAAAATTGGCCCTGGAGTCTCCCATTGCCCGAGAAATCGTATTGGAACTCAGGCGGCAACTGGAAACGAACCCGGTGAAAATGAGGGATATTACCCGGGACGGAGAGGAACTTACCAAGATATCCTCTGAGGAAGAGGAGTTCCAGAGGAGACGTTTTCTCTCCATCGCGGAAAAAATACAGGGCCTAGGCCATGAAAGCCAAAAACTGGCCCATTTGAAAAAGGTAACCCGGGGAGAGGGGAAAAAAAGCACCTTGGAAAGAATGCGGAGGGCTGCCCAAAACGACATTTACCGATTGATCTGTTGTCTTAATCTGAAGGACGTTCACATCGAGACGATCATAGAGAGAATATGGCAAGCCGATGAGGAAATTGCCAAAAATTCGCGGAAATTGGATCAGTTGGGGTTGGAAGTAGCCCAGTGGAAGGAGAACATCGAGGAGTTGAAGCATGTTGAATCCAAGTTCAAAAAAGCAACGGGCGAAATGATCCAGGCCAATCTGCGGTTGGTGGTGAGCATAGCAAAGAAGTTTACCCATCGCGGGCTTCCCTTGCTGGACCTGATTCAGGAGGGAAATATGGGGTTGATGAGGGCGGTGATGAAATTCGATTACCGCAAGGGGTATAAGTTTAGCACCTACGCATCGTGGTGGATTACCCAGGCCATTACCCGAGCCCTCGCGGACAAATCCCGAACCATAAGGCTACCCGTTCATTTAATAGAGACGGAAAATCGGATCCACAAGACTTCACAATCCCTCTTTAAGGAATTGGGCCGTGATCCCACCAATAAGGAGATCGCGGAGAAGATCGGGTTGCCGGTGGAGAAGGTTGACAAGGTTCTCCATATGTATCGGGAACCCATTTCCCTAGAAACCCCTATTGGAGATGAGGACAGCCGATTCGGGGATTTCATCGAGGATAAGGGGGCGAACTCGCCCATAGAGGACGTGATCAACCTCCGGCTAACGGAAGAGGTGGAAAAGGTCCTGGCCACCTTGACTCCCCGTGAGGAAAAAATCCTCAGAATGAGGTTTGGTATAGGGGAGAAGAGCGATCATACCTTGGAGGAGGTTGGGAAGGTCTTCGGTGTTACCAGGGAAAGAATCAGGCAGATCGAAGCCAAGGCCTTGAGAAAGTTGAGGCAACCTCACAGAAGTCGTGGCCTTGAGAGCTTCCACGATTGACCATTTCGGGGGTATCGAGATAACTCAGGCCTCCCTAAACTCGTAGGATACGTGGCCATTGGGGAGCTCGATGGGGGTTACCTCGAGCTTCATACCGACTTTAATATCCTCAAGTTCAATCTCCTTGCTCAATCGACCGAATACCTTGACGTCCTTGCCAAATCGGACCAAGGCAATGGTATAGGGAAGGTCTTGTTCAAAGCCAGTGGGCGCGTAAATCAGCGTCGAAAAGGAGATCAGCTGTCCCGTACCGGTTATCTCGAACCACTCCATTTCATCAGAGAGGCATTGAGAACAGTCGGCCCTCGGCGGGAAGAAGGATTGCCCGCATTTCCTGCAGCGCGTCCCCGCCACCTTTCCCTCATCCAATAGGTCGACGAAACGATCCACCTTGCTCGTGGTAGCGAAACTGACGGTTCCGAATCGTTCAAATCCCATCCTATCCTCTCCCCAAAATGGTTACATTGCCATAGATGCCCACACCCCCGATATTGTGGACCAGGCCAAGTCTCGCATTCTCTATCTGCATTGGGCCGGCCTCACCCCGTAACTGCAGGACTACGGTCCTGATCTGGGATCCCCCTGTAGCACCAATAGGATGTCCCTTGGAGAGGAGGCCTCCGTCCACATTGATGGGAATCTTTCCCCCGATATACGTCTGCCTATCCCTGATCAGCTTGCTTCCATATCCTGGCTCGGCAAATCCCAGGTCTTCGTACGCCATAAGTTCGGCGATAGTGAAACAATCATGGACCTCCGCCACATCGATATCACCGGGACTAATCCCCGCCATTTCGTATGCCTGTCTTGCGGCTTCCTTGGCAACGCTCAAGCCGGTGAGCGAATCCCTGCCCGCCATATTGAGGGGAGCCGATGCCGCTCCCAGGCCAAGAATCCAAACGGGTTTCTCGGCCATCCGCGAGGCCTTTTCCCCCTTAGCGACGATGATGCAGGAGGAACCATCGGCATTGGCACAACAATCAAATCGCTTCAGCGGGCTGGAGACGACATCGGAGCCCATCACCTGCTCCAGGGTTACCTCCTTCTGGTATACGGCTTTCTCATTCATGGACCCGTAAGTCGCT
>Ga0209636_10006196_pt1 | contig 12223 bp, 13 predicted proteins | sample DeeMarSWOR152_54_FD_187464 | JGI IMG/M metagenome (GOLD analysis project Ga0209636, IMG submission 187464) | Marine sediment microbial communities from White Oak River estuary, North Carolina - WOR-1-52-54 (SPAdes) (version 2) | ecosystem: Environmental > Aquatic > Marine > Intertidal zone >...
TACCGACAGAAGTGAATTACTATGAGAACATGACCGTTAAAGAGCTTATTGAGTATTCTGCCCGCTTTTACAAGATTTCACTTGATCATCATTTCGATCAGTTGGTTGATGCACTGGATCTCGATCTGTCCCGAAAAATTGATGATTTATCCATGGGCAATAAAAAGAAAGTGGCTGTAGTCCAAAGTTTGATTCATAAACCCCGATTGCTTATCCTGGATGAGCCGACCAGTGGGTTGGATCCGCTGATACAAAATCATCTGTTTGATATTCTCAATGAACAGAATGAACAGGGCACAACCATCTTTTTTTCTTCACACGTGCTTAGTGACGTCGAAAAGTTTTGTCATCGGGTAGCCTTTATTAAAGAGGGAAGGATTATTATTGAGGATGACATTCATTCACTAAAAGAAAAACTGTTGAGTCGGATTACATTTCGACTTAAAGAAGGGACGGATGACGTCACATTGCAGACGACAGGTGTTATTTCAGTAGAAAAAAATGAAAATGGCACCTCCTTTCTTTATCGAGGGGAAATGCCTCAATTATTAAAAGAACTTTCTCAATTGCCTATTGAAAAAATTACCATTACAGAGCCAGATTTAGAGGAAGTCTTTATGCATTACTATGAAGGTGATTCTCGAGATGGGGATAATTAGATGAATCTAAATTTATTAGTGAAAGAACTTAAAGATAATTTAAAGGGAACTGTTACAACAAGTCTTGTGGTTGTGTTTTACACTGCTTTTTCGTTTTTAATATATGCAACGATGAAGGAAAATATATCGAAGGTTACCGATTTTTATTCCATAGTGCCTGAATCATTTCGGGTGGCTTTTAATCTTCAAATTGATCAATGGAACAATGTGTTAGGATTTTATGTCACCTATTTTGTTTATTATGTGCCTATCATAACAGGATGCTATGCTATTATCTTAGGTACGAAGTTATTATCCAAAGAGGAACAGCACAAAACTGCCGAGTTTTTGTTATCCCGACCACTATCAAGAAATCAGATTGTTTCAAGCAAGCTTATTACTTTTGTTCTTCATATACTTGGAATTAACCTGTTGGCATTTTTTACTGGTTTATTTGGCAGCGGTATCATCTCGGATTGGGAATTTAATGTAAAATCTTTAATCATCCTGCACACTTATGGCTACCTGATATGTTTGTTTTTCGGGATACTGGGTTTTTTTATCACCGTAGTCATGAAACGCGCCAAAGCGATTACAGGAATTGGAATAGGGATCGTCCTGGGTACATATTTTTTTGACGTAATGATTCGGGTATTTGGCAAGGTTCAGTTCCTTCTGTATCTCACTCCTTTTAAATACATCAATCTTGAAGCACACTCTCCAAATTACGGCTTTGATGCATGGAGATTGATATATTTTATCGGGATTTCTGGTTTACTGATTATGTTAAGTTATGTGTTTTACAGAAGGAAGGATATTCTGGTTTGAATAGTAACAACAAAATAAAAAAATGTCCAATATGAAAAAGCATAATAAAGACCCAACTGAAAAAATGTCCAGTATCAGGAAAAATATTTTCCTAAATATAGTCATATCGAATTATTGGATATTGGCAATTAATCATTAGGTTAGCCTAATGTTTGAAAAGTGGATTTAATACAAAGGAGATCGTTGTGGTTACTAAAATTTATTCTAAAAGATTATTTTCTTTTTTTGTAATTTTTCATCTTTTGCTGTCAGTAGCTTTTTCACAATCAAAGAAATCAGGAAATGATGCTGAGCTTGTATACTTTAATGACACAGAATTAAGGAAATTACAATCAAAGTATGTCGATCAGGAATATAGCCTTGAAATCTATTTTCCTCCTTCCTATTCTGATACATCAAAGTCATTCCCTGTATTATATTTACTCGACTCTGATAAATCATTTGGAATGGCAAAAAATATTGTTGAGTGGTTATTATTAAATAATGAAATTCGAGAGGTAATAATAGTTGGCATCTCATATAGAGAGGGATTTACAAATTGGTGGTCTAAACGTTCGAGAGATTATACTCCTACAAAAGATACATCCAAAAAATTTGGTGAATGGCCATTAGCTGGTGGGGCTAATAATTTCATAAAATTTTTAAAACACGAACTTATACCGTTTATTGATTTAAATTATCGAACTTTGAAAAATGACAGAAGTATTGCGGGACTTTCTTTTGGCGGATTATTCTGCACTTATGTTCTTTTTACAGAGCAAGCGTTGTTTAAAAATTACATAATGAGTGGTGCTGCACCGCTCTTCTGGGATAATAAAATAATATTTGATATAGAGGCTAAATATTTTATATCCAATAAAAATCTTTCAGCTACTGTGTTTACTGCTGTTGGTGAGTTTGAACCTCAATATATAATTCAGCCTTGGAAAGAATTTAATGAAATAATTGCGAAGAGAAATTATGTAGGATTAAATTTTCATAATAAAATATTTGAAGGTGAAACTCATCTTTCAACATGGCCATCGGCTCTAACCCGAGGCATAAAAATTATCTTTGAAAAAAAATAAATTCTGCTATGTTATGTACCAGCTAACTTTAGTTGTAGCGGATGGCAGGGTTGATTTTCAATTTTTGAAATTTGAGTGTTATCGGAGTTTCGATAAAATATGAAAATCAGTACCTATAAACCTGCCACCGCTAAACTTTTTGTTAGCTCTAAGAAAAGAATACTACTTATCATCATAAGCAAAAAAATATTTACTAAATTGGAGCGTATGATGGAAAAATCTATTCACAAAGGCGAATTATTTATTTTTGCAATTATTGTTTCATCGATCATCTTCCTGGTACTTCACAATAACGATTTATACTTCCAGGCATACAGTAACCGAATCGTCCTGAATGTTTTCAGAATTGCGGCATTTGCTCCACTACTTTATTTCCTGTATAAAAACGGGAATCGGGATTTGGGTTTCGGGATTCGTGGTATTTCTTTATGAAATTCATCACTGATCGGTTTAAATATATTATAATATCGGTATAATGAATACCTAAAATTATAAATTTTTAAACTTTTCCTTGACCTGGTTCATATTTATTAGTATATTGGTATTATGAATACCAAAAAATCAAATAAATTAAACCAACTTATCTCTCAATGGCAGCGCGGCGTTGTTTATACCCAGGTTTATCTCTCCAGGCTGGGTTATTATCACGATTTAATAAAAATATACAAACGCAATGGCTGGTTGGAGTCTATTGGCACGGGAGCTTATAAGCTACCTAATGATCCTGTTGATTTGTTCGGTGGAATCTATGCATTGCAACAGCAGTTGCACCTGCCAGTGCATATTGGCGGACGATCGGCGCTGACGATCAAGGGCTATGGTCACTATGTCAGAGTTGCAGGAGAGACATTTTTTCTCTACGCACCCAGCGGAATACGTTTACCAAAATGGTTCATAAAAAATGATTGGGGTGGTGAAATCTATTTTAAGGCGACAAATTTATTCTCGCATGACATGCAGGAAAGTTTTTCCGAACATAACCATAAAGAATTTTCAATCAAAATATCTGCACCAGAGCGGGCGGCAATAGAAATGCTGTATTATATCCCCTCGCAGCAGGGATTTGATGAAGCCATGCGGATTATGGAAGGATTGGTGACCTTGCGCCCCGCCCTGGTTCAGCAATTATTGGAAAACTGCCAGTCGGTGAAGGTTAAACGGTTATTTCTATTCATGAGTGAAAAATTGGAATTACCCTGGTTCAAAGAACTGAAATTAGATAGAATCAATATCGGAAACGGGAAACGTGTCATTGTAAATAATGGTGTTTTGAATAAAAAATATTTAATCACTGTACCAAGGGAATCTTCATATTGAAAGAAACTCTTTTTTACAAGCAGGCAGAATTGCTTCTTCAAATTTTACCTTTCGTGAAAAATATTTTAACAAAAGAAGAAAAACAATTTCTCATCGCTTTTAAATCACTTGAACCGCAATGGCACTTATTAGGATTAGATGATATTGGAAAATTACCCGCCGTGAAATGGAAGTTACTAAATCTTGAGAAGATGAGTAAAACAAAACATCAACAAGCATTAGAAAAATTAATAAATTGTTTAAGTGGATAAGAATGGCTGACAATCTTGAAGCTCGCTCTCCAAATTATGGCTTTGATGCTTGGCGATTGATATATTTTATCGGCTTTTCTGGCTTACTGATTTTGTTGAGTTATGTGTTTTACAGAAGGAAGGATATTCTGGTTTGATGACTATCATTTTTACGTAATCAAATTCTAATTTTATCAGAATGATTAATGGCTTGACTTTAAAAACTATAATATTTATATTATAAATAAGGAAAGTCAAACAAGATTCTCTTTAATCACGATAAATTAATTGCAAAGAATTCGTTTGACAGATAGAATAGAATCGTCCACGTTTAAGACAAAAATACGGAATGGCTTACAGGTAATAACAATGAAATTTGGCTTTGAGTGGAATGAAGAAAAAGCCAGTGCGAATCTAAGAAGACATAAAGTAAGTTTCGATGAAGCAGCCACGGTTTTTAGTGATCCATTTTCAAATACTATAGCTGATCCTGATCATTCCACAGATGAAGAACGCTATATTGATATCGGCACTTCAGATAAGGGGCGGGTACTGGTAGTTTCCTATACCGAACGTGGAACAAATATACGGATTATTAGCTGCCGCAAGGCAACACCAACTGAACGGAGACGCTATGAAGAAGGAATTTTCTAAAACAGGACCGATTAATAAAGATGACGAGATGCGCCGTGAATACGATTTCACGGGTGGAGTACGTGGCAAACACTACCGAGCCATGCAGGCTGGATACACAATAACCATTCACAGGGCAGATGGTACCACCCTCGTCAAAGAGATTAAGCCTGTAAAAGGAGCGATCATTTTAGAGCCAGATGTCCAAAAATATTTTCCAGACTCGGATTCTGTTAATGCTGCGCTGCGTTCTTTGATTCGGCTCGTTCCACGTAAACGGAAATCTATTACAAAAAAACCTGGAAGAATATCATAAAATTTAAGTACAATTATTTAGCTTGACCGCCATCTTCGAGATGACGGCCAGGTAGCCATTAAATAATATTTCTCACCTTTGCTTATTGTCTGTTCTTTGGAGCAGAGAAATTTCTTCGGCTTTATTAACAAATTTCAAAATTGTACAATTTATTTATAACAGTAGTTATGAAATGTGCGAAAGCCATTACAGGAATTGGAATAGGGATCGTCCTGGGCACATACTTCTTTGACGTAATGATTCGGGTATTTGGCAAGGCTCAGTTCCTGCTGTACCTTACTCCTTTTTAGGAGGTGGGATAAATTAACTTGGACATTTTGTTTAAAAATAAAATTGATAAATAACGACTTATGAGATTTAAATAGGTAACTTATTTTATCCCACCTCCTAAATACATCAATCTTGAAGCACACTCACCAGATTACGGCTTTGATGCATGGAGATTGATATATTTTATCGGGATTTCTGGTTTACTGATTATGTTAAGTTATGTGTTTTACAGAAGAAAAGATATTCTGGTTTGAATAGTAACAACAAAATAATAAAATGTCCAATATTATGAAGAAGCATAATAAAGATCCAACTGAAAAAATTTCCAACATCAGGATAAATATTTTCCTGATATAAGTCAAATTGAAATTTTTTGTATAAATATAGCCATATCGGATTATTTGATATTGGCAATTAATCATTAGGTTACCCTTTAATTGAAAAAATAAGGAATTGCTTATGAGCAAACTGATTCAATCCAAAGTTTCATAAAATTCAGTTCTTGGAACTAACACTTCTCTAATCGAAGCTTCTCGACTTCTATAATAATCTGAATATCTAACAAAATAAAGGATTGAAATGAATAATGTATTTATAAGTTATGCAAGAACAGACCTTGAAAGAATTACTACAATTTTAGCTGAATTTGAAAAACAAGGTTGGGATGTATGGTGGGATAATTATATAGATCCTGGTCGACGATTTGACAAGGTTATTGATGAAGCAATAAAAAAAGCGGACTGTATAGTTGTTTTTTGGTCAAAAGTTTCTGTTGAAAGTGAATGGGTTCTGGAGGAAGCTGAAGAAGGGAAGCAGAGAAATATACTTGTTCCAATTTTAATTGATAATTTAAAGCCACCAAGAGGATTCCAAAGAATTCAATCTGTTCAGTTATTTAATTGGAATGGGGATCCAACAAATGCTGAATTTACTAAATTATTAAATTCAGTCTCGAATACACTTAGTATTTCTAGTTTATTAAAAAAATATGAAAATTTGAATCGCAATATAGCAGATGAATATTTCTTTCTAATTGCCCATTTTTCATCAGATAGCATTGATTTTGATTTAATTAAGAATGCTTATGATAGGCCAGAAGAAGGAGAAAAAGTCTTATATCAACTTGAACATTTTTCATTGATTTCATTAGATTTAGAAAATAATAATATAGTTGTAGAGCCTGAAGTGAAAAATTTCTCAAAATCATTACAAGCAGAAAAAAGTGACAAATATGCTAAGATCTTTTGTGCTATAGTGGTACAATATTTACATAAGTATGTTGATATAAAGGATTTAGATGCAATAGAAAAAGAATTAAAATCTATAAAAGATGCAATTGAACTTGCGAAAAAATATAAAGATATAGAACAACTCAATGAGTTATACTATACGTTTGGTATTTATTTCTTTGAAAAAGGATTTTATAATGATGCAATAGAATATTTTGAAAAAGCTCTCAAAATTAGTAAAAATGTATTCGGGGATGCTCATCCTGATAAAATCATGCAATCTATAAGTCTTGTAAAAGCTTATCGAGAAAGTGAAAAATATCATGAAGCACTAAATATCTTAGTACAAATCGAAAAAGTCGCAACTACAGCCTATAGTTCTAATAGTGATAATCTTCATCCCATGATAACAGATGTATACCTTGAGTTCTGTCATATCTATCGAAGGCAAAGGGATTTTGAAAAGGCAATTTATTTTGTAAAAAAATCAATTGACATAAGAAAACAAATACATGGAAATGGACATCCATCTGTTGCAGATGCTTTAGATGTTCTAGCAGATATTTATAATCAACAGTACAGTTTTGAAGATTCGCAAGCTATTTCAAATCAGACATTGGCGATTTGGAAAAATGCATACGGAGTAAGGCATCATCTAGTTAGCACTCCTTTACATAATTTAGGTTCATACTATCTTAATAAGGGCAAATTTAATGAAGCTATTAAGTATTTCCAGCAGTCGCTTGATATTTGTGAAGCTGCATTAGGTGAGAATCATCCAAAGGGAGTAGAATGGTCTTTTGAATTGGCATATGCCTATCGCCAAAAGGGAGAATATGATAAGGCATTGGGAATTCTGGAACGAACAAAAATGATAGTAATGAAACTTTATGGTGAAACTAATCAACCAAATGTTGCACGTATGTACCAAGAGCTCAGCTATGTTTATTGTAGAAAAGGAATATTTAATAAAGCTTTAAACTATGCGAATAAATCTATTAAGATGAAAGAGGCAATTTATGGTAAAGATCATCCCTCAGTAGCAAATGCATGGGAAACTCTTAGCCTTATATATTATCATACCTATCAATTCGACGAAGCCTTGTCAATCTTAGAAAGAACATTATACATTCGAAGAAAGTTCTTAGGAGATGAACATCCCCTTGTGGGCAATACATTTAACGATTTGGGAGCTTGTTATCTTATTAAAGGACATTTAGAAAAATCTATCGACCTTTTTCAACAATCACTTACTTTAAGTAAAAAAGTATTTGGTGTAAATCACCCTGAGGCAGTGGCAAGGTTAACTAATCTTGCATCAGCATTTCATCAAATTGGAGAATATGATAAAGCTTTAGAAATTCTTGAGCAAACAAGGCAGATAGCAAAAAGTGTTTATTGTGAAACTAATCACCCTGATGTTGCCCAAATGTTATTAGAATTCAGTTATTTCTATCGACGAAACGGAGAATTTGATAGTGCAAAGGAATATCTCAATAAAGCTATGAAAATGAACAAAGAAATTTATGGTGAAAATCACCCTTCTATTGCTGATGTTCTTGATGAATTAGCAAAAATAAAAAACCAATTGCATGAATTTGAAGATTCAGCTGCAACAATACAAAAGTCACTTACTATAAAAGAAAAAGCGTATGGACAACACCATCCAAAAATTGGATATTCATTCCATGTATTGGGATGTAAATTTTTGAAACAACAAGAATATAAAGAAGCTATTAACAATTTTGACAAATCCTATAAAATTATAACTCACGTATTTGGAGAATTTCATCCTGAAATTGGTAAATTATTTATGGATTATGGTATGACTTATACCATGTTAGGTAACTTTGATCGGGCAAAAGAAGCATTAGAACGAGCTATGAATATTGATAATACATTTTTCGGTAGTGATCATCCTTATTTTGCAAAAATAATTATGGAATTCGGTAAATTATTTATTCTGAATAAAAATTATGATTCAGCCTTAGAAAGTTTAGAAGATTCTTATAAAATATTCAATAAGAATCCAAAGCGGAATAATATTGAATTAGCAGATAGCCTATATTATTTAGGAATTTTATATAATAAAATAAATCGCTCAAAAGACGCTATTAATTTTTTAGAGAAATCATTAAAAATAAAATTTAAGATATATGGTAATAATCATCCTGATGTTTTAAAAATTCAAAATGAGTTAAAAAATATTAGGAGCGGAGCAAAATAATGAATTGATTATGAATTTAATTTCTAATTTCAAATACTATTATTTGTTTGTAATTTAATTAACAGCTAACATAGTGCTCGTACTGACCCGCCTCAGTACAATGATTTTCCGAACGTTATGTGTTTGAATAAAGTTATGATGACATTGTTATTGTTTAGTGGGAAAAATCGGCAGGCAGCACAGCACCGTCGTTAGCTCTAAAAAAAATACTACTTATCATCACAAGCAAATAAATATTTACCAAAAATATTGGAGCGTATGATGGAAAAATCTATTCACAAAGGTAAATTATTCATTTTTGCAATTATTGTTTCATCGATAATCTTCCTGGTACTCCATAATAACGATTTATACTTCCAGGAATATGGCAACAGAATCGTCCTGAATGTTTTCAGAATTGCGGCATTTGCTCCACTTCTTTATTTCCTATATAAAAAACATAATTGGGCTCGATATACACTGGCAGTTATCAACTCAATACTTGTTATAGCTGGGATAAATGGTTTTCTGTTATTTTTAAAAGATTGGATGAAGCCTTCAGACATATTATATTTAGGAGCCATGATGGTATGTATGATATTTAGGACGTGAGATAAAAAAACTTACCCAATTTATTTTCAGATTATCTTTGCTTGCAATTCTTCTAAATTCAGAAATGTCCAATTTATTTAATCTCACGTCCTTAATGCGTCTGTTTTGCTTTTTTCAAAAAGTGTTATATTGTATATAAAATCAAGACAACAAACCACATAATTGATAGGGCATAAAAATCATGAAATGGAGAAAAAATAGTCTCCTAATTATCATACTATTTGCATTCCTTTCAAATTGTCAGAAGCAAGATAAAAAAAATATAATCGATTTGAAGTATGTTTCAGGAGTTCTCATTGTAAATGGGAAAGTGGGTGGGTCTATTCATGGCATGTTTCAAATTGATACTGGCGCCAGTAGTAGTATGATTAGAAAAAAAGTGGCTGATAAACTCAACATTGTGCCATCAGAACAAAGACAGGGACACGATCCTGGGGGAAAAACATTTATCGCACCGATGGCAGAAGTTGCGTCTATTTCAATCGGTGATTATGGTACGTCCTTACCTTCTTGTGTAATAGTGAACATGCAAAATCAAAATGTTCCTGAAAAATTTTTAGGTCTAATCGGAAGTGATTTTATTAAAAATTTTATCATCACAATAGATTATAAAAAAAAGGAGTTAATATTTGAAGATAAACAAAGTTTAAATAATCGATTATTAACTGGAATAAAAATCCCTATCATATTTAACAAAAATGCTCCCAATATACCTTATATGAACGTAACAATTAACGATAGTATGAATGGTGAATATATATTTGATACAGGTGTTCCTGTCACTCATTTATCCTATAATGATTTTCAGGCTATCGGATTAACAAAAGACATAGCAAATGTGCAAAAAAAATCCAAAAATATTTTAGGAAGTAAATTTGAAACATTTTATACGGATATATCATCTTTTGCAATAAATGATTCATTGAGAATAAGAAATTTTAAAATCGGTACGTGTGAAAATTGTGATGGCTTGATTGGCAACAATTTTCTTTCCAATTTTATCGTTACGCTTAATTATAAGGAAAAATACATTCTATTTAATAAAATCTGAACAAAATACCTAATAATTGGACTGTAATATGAAAAAGAAAAAAATCCTAACCGACGCTATAGATTTCATAAAGCAAAATGATCTTTCCGAAAAAGATGATGATTTACATTGTGCGGTAATAAGTTTTACAATCTGTCAGTATCTTTGTATTAGGTATGCTGGGATCAAAGATATATCATTAGGCGATGTTGCTTTAGCTACTGGTGATGGATATGCTTTCACTTATTGTCCACAAAATCCATACATTTTGTATTCCTGTTTTACTAATTTTGGCAGAAGAAGATTATTGCTCACTGGTTGTTCCTTTGATCATCAGAATAATAAACAAAATCCTGAAAAAGACTGGAATCATTTGGTAAAGGGAATAAATTCTGGTCAGTTAGTACAAATTAACGGTCCCGAAGAAGGAATCATATTTGGTTATAAAGACGCAGATGATATTAATGATCGTAAGATATATTTCATATCTAAATGGGGTCCAAACTTAAATGGTATCGTATCGTGGGAAAGCTTTAAGAAATTGGTGCAAAATAATGGAATGGGTATTCAATTCTTTAAGGAATATAATGCCTCATTACGGGCTACACCTTATGATATTATTAAACAAATATTACCAGTAATTGTTGATTGGCAGGAAAACCATCCTGGTAAAAGTGAATGTTTTGGTTTAAAAGCGTTACAACAATTCATTGCAGATTTATTAAATCCATCAATACCAGCAAAGTATAATGAGATTTATAATTGCCATCCCTTTATCTATCAGGAAGCTGCTCGATATTGGCAAGGGCAATTCTTTTTTTCATTAGCTGACAGGGTAAATGATAATATAATTAAGCATGAACTGATGGAAGTGGGCAAAGCCTACCATAATGCTTCAGAGGAAATGCGAAAATTCAGAATAAACAATATTTGGCAAGAGTGGGATAATCAGCCAAAAAGGGAAAAGATTGTTAAGTATTTGGAAGCAGCCTACGATCAAGAAAAACATGCAATTGATAAACTAACAAAAATTACAACGATAAATCCCATAAGGAGTGATAAATGAACCGAAAGGAATTTATCAATAATCGATGAAGTTGCCAGAAAATGGTATAAGGAAGTAAATTATGATCAAAAAGAGGGAATAGTAAAAATTACATCAGATAAAAGAGAAGATTGCGTTTGCTCTCTCGCCACAAAAGAATTTACACCAGCTACTTTCTGTGATTGTTCTGCAGGCTTGTTTAAAGAAGAATACGAAACTGTATTAGAGAAATCAGTTAATGTCGATGTTATAGAATCTGTTCTACGTGGAGCTGAGCGATGTGTTTTTGAAATAAGTATAACTTGATAATATTTATAAATTACCATCAAACAAAATAACCCAGGGAAAATTTAGGGAGTGGGATAAAAAAAGTTACTCATGTTAATTTTATAACTCATTATTTTTATTTGATGCAAGTACCTCAAATGTTCAAGTTATTTTATCCCACCCTCTGAAAGCAACAAAAAATATGTTGATTTTTCGGATTATTTTTTTATATTACCAATGAATAAATTATTGCTATGCAAAAGGAATAGACGATGCTGGTTTTTGAATGGGATCCCAACAAAGCGAAAAAAAATATAGAAATTCATGGAATCTCTTTTGATGAGGCCAGTACTGCATTTAAAGATCCTTTATCATTAACTATTTATGATCCGTTACACTCAGACGAAGAAGACCGTTTCACTCTATACTTGTTAAGGGTTAAAATGTAACATGGGAAAAATTAGAAAAAGTATTTGCATTTCTTAACAATTTGTTATATTATTGGCAAATTTAGCATTCATTAAGTTAGCGAGAC
>Ga0209636_10006197_pt1 | contig 12223 bp, 11 predicted proteins | sample DeeMarSWOR152_54_FD_187464 | JGI IMG/M metagenome (GOLD analysis project Ga0209636, IMG submission 187464) | Marine sediment microbial communities from White Oak River estuary, North Carolina - WOR-1-52-54 (SPAdes) (version 2) | ecosystem: Environmental > Aquatic > Marine > Intertidal zone >...
AGGATTTTACAAAAAAAGAAAGCAGCAAAACCCTGATACCTCACCTATTACGCAGTACGGGATACCAGATATGCACCACGCATATATAGACAAGTTTGCCTATCAGGATTCGCACATACATCGGCTGGACAGCAGAGTAAAGTTTATAATTGTCCTTATTTTTACCGCTGTGGTTATTTCTCTGCCCCCGACCTCATTGAGTGTCCTCACCTGTTATGCCATCGGCCCCTTTACTATCCTTGTACTGGGCAGAGTACCACTCAAATTTGCATTAAAACATATATTGGTGGTCAGTCCGTTTGTTTTGGTCCTCGCCCTGAGCTGCCCGCTCTACGATAAGACGCCATTCACCGCAGCCTTCGGACCATTTACCTGGCAAATCTCACTTGGCTGGATGCGATTTTTTACCATTCTTGGAAAATTCATCGTGACAATGTCGGCTCTGATAGCTCTGGTTTCCACCACGCGATTTAACGATTTACTTACCGGCCTGCAGCGATTGGGGCTGCCGAAGTTGCTGATTATTCAGCTTGGCTTTTTATATCGATACATATTTATCCTTATCGACAGGGCTCATCATATATTGCGAGCAAGGGCAGCCAGAAAGCTGAGGAATCTTGGCACTAAAGCCGAGTTGAAGATAGCAGCCGCTATGCTCGGCTCCTTGCTCATTCGTAGTCTCAATACCGCCGAGCACGTAAATATTGCAATGCAGGCGCGTGGCTTCGATAGAAACTGGCGCACCATTTCGAAGCTGCAAATTCGCAGCTCTGACTTACTCTTCGCCCTTACCGCCGCATTTTTTCTGCTCGGACTGCACTTTTTTGTAGAACCTCTTTTACAATAGGGGCCTTTAATGCCAAGGGCAATTGAAATAGAAAATTTGTCATATAAATATCCTGACGGCACAATCGCCCTCGATAACATAACCTTAAGTGTCGAGCACGGCCAAACCGTTGCCCTCATAGGGCCAAATGGAGCAGGTAAGTCAACATTGCTGCTTGCAATGGCTGGTTTTATAAAAGGCACCGGAAAAGTGCTGATTGACGGGCTGCAAATCAACAGTAAAAATCTAAAGAAGGTTCGCACTTCGTTGGGCTGTTGTCTGGAAAATCCTGATGACCAGTTATTTATGCCTACTTTGTTCGACGATGTAGCATTCGGCCCCCTGAATATGGGCCTCAAAGCCGAACAGGTAAAGGTCCGCGTCGCCGATGCACTGAAAACCGTTGGCCTGGCTGATATGGCTGACAAGGCGCCACATCATCTCTCTGCCGGACAAAAAAGAGCCGCCGCAATTGCAACTATACTCTCGATGTCACCAAAAATAATCACACTCGATGAACCCGACGGCAGCCTTGACCCGAGGAACCGAAACAATCTTATAAAGCTGCTTGCCGAGTTGCCTCAGACCTTGATAATAGCAACCTCTAATATGAATTTTGCAGCCGCAGTTGCTGGTAGAGCTGTCCTTCTTGACAACGGCAGCATCATCGCCGACGGTGACGCTAAAAAAATAATGTCCAATTCAAAAATGATGACCGAACATGGTCTGGAAGTACCCGACAACTTCAAGGGCAATAATTGCGGGAGTTTTGGAAATTAACATCGCCACCTTAAAAAATATCTCACAAAGATAGATAAACTCTTATGGCACGTCAGCCATAGCATATATTATCGGTCCTGCCCCGCCTTGGCAACCGTCAAAAACGGCAGCTTTTTTGCCCTGTTACAGACCCGAAGGAAAAAGTCTCTAACGACGTTTGTATCGTTCAAAAGTATTTCTTATAGTTTATTATAGAAGTAGTGGCCGCAAAAAAGCCGTTCATAGATAATGCTCAACATATCACTTTCAGGGGGGTATGATGATTTACCACAAATATCAAAAAGGAGCGGCACTTTTACTGTCAATGATAGTTTTAGCTATACTATCAATCTGGGCCGTCTCTATTTGTTCGTTGTCGGATACTAATGTCCAGCTCGCCAGGAACCAGCAGAAGGCCGATTCCGCAAGGGCAAGCGCCGAATCAGGTCTTGACATCCTTCGATTCTGGCTCAAACGCGTTTATATGCCTGGAACTACAGCAGCAAACGACAGGTTTAGCTACCTGGCAAACTTTATTCAGGCTGATTTAGCAACAAATGGCATTTCAAACATCCCCGTCACTGCCGACGTCAACGTTATTTCAATCGGAACTCAGCAGAGCCCAGTCGTGCTGAACTCTTCAACGGGGCAGTATTTCACCGCCCAAATCGGGACAACGGATAACATCGATATACTGCAATTGGATGTAACCGGCACCGCCCAGGATTTGAAACGAACCATAAGAGTCAATTACAACTTCGGAACAAGGGCACATACTGTTTTTGACTTTGGGGTCGCAACTAAAGGAGCATTGAATTTGCTCGGTAACATCGAAATGACCGGTGCAAATGTTGAACTCGATGCAGACGTTTACATCGAAAGCCAAAATGACCCTAACGCCCTCTCTGTCATCGGAAACTCACAAATCGCTGGCGACGTCCACATCACAAATCCTGATGCCGTCGTTACTCTACAGGGAGGTCAAGCAGGAATTGGTGGTGAAACCGGTCAGGCTGCCATCGATAACCATGTCTTCACGGGTGTGCCGCCGACGGAATTCCCCGTCCCCAACCCTGCTTATTTTGAAGGTTACGTTCAGAATACCTACGACCCCAATGTTGTTTTAACAGAATACGAGAACGTAAGAATACCCGCAGGAACAAACCCGACTTTCTCAGGCAGTGTAACGCTCAAAGGTGTGGTCTTCGTTGAAGCACCCAACATCGTTACTTTCACAGGTAATACCGAAATAATAGGCCTTATCGTTGGCGATGGTGATTTGAGTGATAACTCAGAAACAAACAGAATAATATTCTCTGGAACCATCAACAGTTATCCGGTCACTGACCTGCCGGATGAACCGCAATTCACCGAGCTGAAAAATGAAACCGGCACTTTCCTTATGGCCCCGGGCTTCAGTGCCTCCTTCCTCGGTGACTTCGAAACGCTAAATGGTGCTATTGCTGCAAACGGTATCACCTTCGACGGCAATGCAGGGGGAACAATTCACGGCACGATAATTAATTATTCTGATAACCCTATGGTATTAAGCGGCAACACCGACCTTTTCTTAAACCGCTCGGGAACCGCTCAAATGCCCGCAGGTTTCGGGCCTGAAATAATTCTCTATTATGTCGCCAGCTCTTATTCGGAAGTTGTAATTTAGACCTTGCTGGTTACGTAGATTACCTGCTCGGCAAACAAATTAGGAAGAACTCTTACCGCCCTAAGACGACGCTTGCCTAACGGAATCTTCTTCTCAACCTTAACGCCAAGCTTCTCGCAGAAACTGTCGAAATCTTTCAGCGACAAAAAATGTATGTTTGGCGAGTAATACCAGCTGAACGGCAGCTGCCTGGTCACCGGAGCTCTGCCACTCAAAAATAACTGTATTCTGCATCGCCAGTGGGCAAAGTTAGGAAAACTAACTATCACCTTTTTACCAATCCGAAGCAGTTCCTTAAATACCTTTTCGGGGTTTTTCATCGTTTGCACCGTTTGCGATAGTATCACATAATTGAAGCTCTTACCTGCGTAATTTTCCAGACCTCGTTCGACATCGTGTTGGATTATGGATAAACCACGATTTACGCAGGTCAGCACAAGGTCCTGCTGAAGTTCTATCCCTTCGCCTTTTATATTTTTGTCCTTGATAAGATTAACCAGTAATTCACCATCCCCGCAGCCGATATCCAAAACCCTGCTGTTCGGCTCTATTAGTGATTCAATCAGTTCGTAGTCGATACGCGTCCTATGGGCCTGTTCGAATTGGCTAATCGGACGGTTTGTCCTGATTGAGTCTAGCTCACTTCGTCCTCTTACGCCGGGTCGATGACTCGCTCCCAAAAACCCGGAAATAAGAGAGCCAAGTGTTTCTGGTTCCAGAAGAAAAGCGTCGTGACCGTAATCCGAGGCTATATTGCAAAAACTGACATCTTTGCCGTTGGCAACCAATGCATTAACTATGTCCTCTGATTGCGAAGGTGTGTAGAGCCAGTCGCTTGCAAAACTAATTACAAGAAAACGAGACTTGGTGTTCGAAAAGGCCTTGGTTAATGAACCGTAGTCTTTTTGCAAATCGAAGTAATCTGCTGCCTTGGTTATGTAAAGATAGCTGTTGGCGTCGAACCTCTCCACGAACGTTTGGCCCTGATAGTCCAAATATGTCTCAACCGCAAATTCAGAGTTAAAATCGTAACTGTAGCTCTTTGCGCTTCGCAGTTGTCGACCGAATTTCTCTCGCATACCCAGTTCCGACAGGTATGTTATATGCCCAATCATCCGCGCTATTGCAAGACCTCTGTCAGGCCCTTTTTTGTTGTGGTATTTGCCATTCTCAAAATTTGCATCCGCTAATATTGCATTTCGACCGACAGCATCAAACGCAATCGATTGAGCACCAAGATGCGTTGTTGTCGCTATTGCTATCGCTGATTTGACAAATTCAGGATATTCAATCGCCCACTGCAAAACCTGCATCCCGCCCATAGAACCGCCAATCACTGATAAAATCTCTTTTATCCCCAGCTTATCAAGAAGCAGTTTTTGCACCTTTACCATATCCGCTATGGTTATGATTGGAAAATCCAGACCGTATGGCTTACCCGTCTGGGGATTAATCGAACTTGGCCCCGTCGTCCCGCTGCAGCCGCCTAAAAAATTTGAGCAAATAACAAAATACTTATTGGTATCAATCCCTTTCCCAGGTCCGACCATAACATCCCACCAGCCGGACTTCCTGTCATCGGCACTGTGTACGCCGGCAACGTGTGCATTACCGCTGAGTGCATGGCAAATCAAAACCACATTATCGCCTGCCTCGTTAAGCTTTCCATATGTCTCATAGGCTACGTCAATAGGACCGAGCTTCTTGCCACACTCTAACTCCAGAGGACTCTCCTGCTCGACCACTCGTATCGTTTTAGTCTGAACAATACCAACCGAATTTTCTGTCAATCCTGTCATAGCAACTATTAATTATATACAAAAAACCTCTCCCTGTAAAGCATATCAGTAAGAAACTAATAAGGCCATGCCCGCCGACCGCTGAGCCAATATCAGCAATTTCTGCCTTAAAATTTCCAAAAAGACTTGACACCTTGAACTATCATACGTAGATTATATCTTGTACGCCTGTTATTCTGCAAAGTGCAAAGGGGCAATTTAGCAAAACACATCTTAAAGAAATGGAGTACCAAAAATGGCAAAGAAGAAAAAAGCCACGAAGAGGAAAAAAGGCCCAAAACTGTGGACAGCGAATGAAGTCAAACTGCTCAAAAGGCTTTTCCCGACAAACCCCACCTCTAAGATAGCGGCTAAGCTGGGCCGAAAAACCGACGCCGTAAAAAAGAAAGCCTCCAGAATGAGACTTCGAAAGTCAAAGAAATACCTCAAGGCTATCGGAAGGGCATAAAGGATTCTTTAATTCTCTTTCGCGCTTGGGGTCTCAATTCATTATGCCGTCTATCAAAAAACGACGGCAAGGTAGCTAAAATATCTACTCAGCTACCCAGCCGTTTGGTTTTCTGTTTATCTAAATTCTCTTCTCAATGAAAACCTGTGGTAAATATGATTGCCGCAAAATCCTTGACATTCGCTTTTGATACCGTTATTTTTATACGAAATTTAATCAATATTTTCGTATTTTTAATATCACGAGGTTATTTTTGAGAGTTCTATCTGGAATACAACCGTCAGGCAGGCTACACATAGGAAACTTCTTCGGTGCTATGCGACAGCACCTTCAGCTCCAGGCCGAAAATGATTGCTTCTATTTCATCGCCGATTTTCACGCTCTTACCAGCGGCCCGGCACCGGACGACCTCGCCCAGCACACACTTGATGTCGTAATGGATTACCTTGCTTTAGGGCTCGATACCGAAAAAACCGTCTTCTGGCGACAATCTGATGTCCCAGAGGTTACCGAACTCACCTGGATACTCTCCTGCGTAACTCCTATGGGGCTGCTGCAAAGGTGCACAAGCTACAAAGAAAAAATCGCTCAGGGTATCAGCCCTAATCACGGCCTGTTCGCATACCCCATCCTCCAGGCTGCCGATATCTTAATTTACAAAAGCGACCTTGTCCCCGTCGGCGCTGACCAGAAGCAGCACATAGAGATTGCAAGAGATGTCGCAGGATACTTTAATAATAAATATGGAAACATCCTGACCTTGCCAAAGGATTATATCATTGAATCGGTGGCTGTTGTCCCCGGAACCGATGGAAGAAAAATGAGCAAAAGTTACGGAAATACTATCGAAATATTCGAGCCCGAAGAAACCATCAGAAAGAAAATTATGCGTATCGTTACCGACTCCACTCCCGTCGAAAAACCTAAAGACCCTCAAAAATGCAATGTCTTTGCTCTTCTAAAATTAGTCGCTTCCCCCGATGAATTGCAACTGTGGGAGAACAAATACCGTAATGGCGGTGTCGGCTATAACGAGGCTAAAAAACGACTCGCAGAACTGATGGTAGAATACTTCAAGCCCTTTAGAAGAAAAAGAGCCGAGCTCGAAAATAATATCGGTTATGTCAAAGAAGTCCTCGCCAACGGTGCCCAGAGGGCAAAAACTGTAGCTGCCCATACACTTGCCGATGTCAGAAAAGCTGTAGGATTGGATATTTAATCCGTGGCTGAGTATCGTGTAAATCTTGACATTTTTGAAGGTCCTTTGGATTTGCTCTTGTATCTGGTCCGAAAGGAAGAGGTCGATATCTACGATATCCCCATCGCTAAAATAACCGAACAGTACATCCGTTACATCGAAATGCTAAAAAGTCTTGACATAGACCTCGCAGGCGACTTTTTAGTGATGGCCTCAACCCTGATTCAGATAAAATCTGCAATGCTCCTGCCGAAAGCACAGCCGGAACTGCTGCAGAGTGATGATTTGACCGACCCAAGAGCTGAGCTTATCAGACAGCTCCTTGAATATAAAAAATTCAAGGATGCCGCGAATTTGCTAAGCGCCGCTGCAGACCAGACAATGGAACGTTTCCCTAGGCCCGGCACCATACTTGAGCAGTTAAAACCCGATGCTGAGCCTCAAATTGACATCGAACAGCTAAGTATCTGGGACCTGCTCAAAGCATTTGATTCAATCTTGGAAGAAACCGGCGCCAGGCTGGACATAAGTCATATCAAAGACGATACTCCCATCGATTTGTATCAGATAGAGATTTTGCACCGTCTGCAAACGGAAGGTCAATTGCCTTTTGAAAGGATTTTCGAAGCAAAAGCAAATCGCGTCGTAATGATTGGATTGTTCCTGGCGCTTCTCGAGCTGATTCGAGAAAGATTGGTCTGTGCCGAACAGCCGAAATCTTCCGCTTCTATTTACTTACGCTCACTGACCGACCAGCCCCCGGAGCAGGCCGTCCAGAAGGCTTTACTTGCTCTAAATGCCGAAGATAAAAACCAACAGCCTCTGCAAACCAGACTGAAAAAACCCCCTCCTGTTCCAATTGAAGAATTGCCTAAAAAAGGGAAAAAAGGGCTTGGCGTTAACAAGTACGAAAAAATGAAAACTGCCGGAAACCATAAAGAGCCGGCGGCAAATTAGCATTTGACAAACTCCTTTATCAGCAATAAGATACCAATTGCTTGCTGGCAGAAACCGAAAGGTCACCATTTTGCAGTAAGTCGCAAAGTGGCAACCTTGGAAAGGAAAAAATGGCAGGTAAGATAATTGAGCTAACCGACGCCGATTTTGACGAGGTTGTTCACAACTCTGATGTGCCCGTGCTAATTGATTTCTGGGCGCCTTGGTGCGGACCCTGTAAGATGATGGTTCCTATACTTGAAGAAATTGCGGATGAATATCTAAACAAGGCCAAAGTCTGCAAGTTGAATACCGATGACGCACGTGACAGCGCTATGGAATTCGGCATCAATGCCATACCAACACTTATTTTGTTCAAAGATGGCCAAGTGCAAAATAAATGGGTTGGACTAACGAGTAAAAAAGACATCGCTGAAGCAATCGACGAATTGCTCTAAAAAATGACAAAATGAACCCCGTTAGAAACAAGACCCCTGATACTTCTTTATCCTCTGCAGGGCCTTCTAACGGGGTAAACCTTATACCCAACCCCGAAAATAACTGCATTTTTACAAAGCAATGACCCTAATCCCTGGTGTACCGCCTCCTTTCGTATTTACCTCTCTGCTGTCGACCTTCAATACCAGATCGTAACTATAATGTTGGGCTCGGTCTTTTTGCCCTGTATCTCGCCGGTAACCGTATTGGTTCGTTTTATGGTAACACCGGGGTTGTCTTTTAGCCAGTTGGCGATTTGTTCATCAAGAAACTCAATAGCACCGGCGTGCAGCTTTGTAAAGAAGGTCTTGACGCCCGTGATTCGTTCGCCGGAAACTATTTTTTCAGTCACCTTCCTTGCACCAAAACCCACAGCCCCGGACGTCACCTCAATCTTTGGTGACTCCACCCCGCCACCTTTGCCACCTCCTAAATCCAGTGGAGAATGTGATACACTTGCGCTGCTTGTATCATCAGAGTCGTCAAAAGGAATTGGCGCATTGCGGTCTTTACTCGGGACAGCTTTATCAATATCGAAATCATCCATATATAATCCCTCTACAAAAATTTAAACTTAATAATCCAATGTAATTCACTTACCCCACTTTTAACCGTCAAATAAAAACGACAGCAAAATTAGCTCTTTCTACCACTTCTCTGACGATTATTTTATAACTCTACTACACTCAGTATACATCTACTTTCCTTATTTGCAAGAATATTTCTAACAAAACTAATAACTTTAATCACTCACCGAAAACATTAGACCCAAATACGGTTTTTTGCTACTTTTATCAGGTTATGACAGACAAAAATATTCATAAACCTGTAACCGTCGCCTTCGTAGCTTTAGGCTGTCCCAAGAATATGGTCGATAGCGAAAGGATGTTAGCTGAAATCGCCAAGGGAGGTTTTCTGATAGCAGCCCGGCCTGATGATGCTGATGTTATCATCATAAATACCTGTGGTTTTATTGCCCCGGCTAAGGCCGAAGCACTCAGGGAAATAAAAAATGCCCTAAAACGAAAACGAGATGGAACAGTAAAAAAAGTAATCGCCGCAGGCTGCCTCCCCCAAAGACTCGGGACCCGGCTTTTTAACCAGGCTGACGGTATCGATGCCATCGTAGGTCTCAGCCAGAGAGACGATATAGCACACATAATCAAAAAAACGCTTTCTGCAAAAAAGCCCTTAGCTTATTTGAACACATCTTTTCAAAAAATCAGTGATGACAGAACCCGTCTGCTTATCTCACCACATCACTGGGCATACCTGAGAATTAGCGAAGGGTGCAGTCATCACTGCTCTTTTTGCACAGTCCCGGCAATCAGAGGCCCGTTTAGAAGTAAACCGAAGGAACTCATCCTTGCCGAAGCCAACGAATTGGTCGAAGCAGGAGTTGTCGAATTAAACATCATTGCTCAGGACACCACGAACTATGGCCGCGATTTAAAAATGGAAAATGGACTAAGCACACTGCTGAAAGAGCTCGAAAAAATAAATAATCTTAAATGGATTAGATTGATGTATTCTTATCCAACAGGAATAACTCCGCAGCTTATCCAAACTATTGCTGACAGCAAAAAAATTGTCAAATATATTGATATTCCAATCCAGCACATAAATAACAAAATCCTGAAAGATATGCGCCGCCCTTACACCAGAGAAAAAATCTCTTCGCTTATCGATAACTTGCGGACAAATATCCCCGATATCGTCCTGCGAACAACCTTGATAGTCGGCTTCCCCGGCGAAACCGACCGACAATTCAACGAGCTCCTCGAATTTGTAAAATCGACTGAATTCGATTGCTTAGGCTGCTTCCAATTCTATCCCGAAGCCGGCACAAACGCAGCAAAGATGCCCCGCCAGGTCCCCGGACGCATAAAAAAACAACGTCTCAAACAGCTTATGCTCACCCAGCAGAAAATCGTCTTCGAAAAAAACAAAAAAAGAATCGGCAGCAGGCTTACCTGCCTTATTGACTCTGCGGATAATAAAAGTACTGCTCAGGCTCGCTTCTATGGCCAGGCTCCTGTTATCGACAGCGTCTGCTTTGTAAAAAACTGCTCAATCAAACCAGGCCAATTCATCGATGCAAAAGTAGTTGATACAAAAGATTACGATTTGATTGTAGAGCAAATTTAACGTTGATTTACGTTTTTTGTGTGAGTAGACTTGTTGATATGTTAAAGCTCATTCCAAACATCCTGACTTTTGGCCGGCTTGCTCTGACCATCGTCTTTCTCGTTATGATTTTTTACTCGCCTTCTGTCCAGAATAAATCATTCTTTTTGGATATCGCCTTTGTTATTTTTGTTGTTGCAGGTCTTACCGATATTATTGATGGCCCCATCGCCAGAAAACTGAACGTCGCCAGCAAGTTTGGCCGAATCATAGACCCCCTTGTTGACAAAATCTTCGTCTGCGGAGCCTTTATCTGTTTTGCCTTAATCGGCGAGCCTAAACTCTTTAACCTGCCTGACGACACCCTTATGATAATCCACTGGTTGGTAGCTGCCATTCTCATTTCAAGAGAGGCCTACGTTACCGCATTGCGCCATATCGCAGAAGCCCGCGGCGTCAATTTCGCAGCTACCTTCTCCGGTAAGATTAAGATGTTCCTGCAGTCATTTGCCATTGGAACCGTGCTAATCAAAATGGCACACGTTCAAACTGCCAACTGGGGATATTGGTTCACTGCCGTAACGTTTTTGATTATGCTGACAGTTACCATTGTCTCAGGAGTAAGGGCCACCCAGCGTCGTTCCTGGAGACAAGCCTTAGCCTAAACCGCTGTTATTTTCACCTTAGACCTTTAGTCTCTTTTTTATCAATTCAGCGACTTTCTTGCCGGATTTCAGCATCCCGCCAAAAATCGGACCCATCCTCGGCAAATTATATGTATCGCATACCGACATCCCCGCGACATAAAGACTGGGGAAAACTTCTCCCGTCTTCTCCACAACGCCAGCTTCCGATGTCTCCACATTCATAAAATACTCCTGAAGCTCTTTCGGGAAAAGTTCAGGCTTTCTCCTCTTCAACATGCTGACCAGCTCAGCCGGATGACCCGTCGCATCAATTGTGAACCTGCCGCAAATGCAAAATGGGTCAACGTGCAGCTTTATCGTTCGCGCACTTGCGTTGTTAACTACAACGCCTTTTACGGTTTCTTCCTTCAGCACAATATCCTCAGCTTCTATTAAATTGAATATCGCAGCACCTGCCTTTTTAGCCTTGTAAGCCAAACCTGTCGCAAATTCTATCGCATCTGCCGTGTATAACTCCCCTTCTCTCTTTGTTGTAATACCTATCTCGTCTAAAATCTCCTTATCTTCAAAAACAACCACATTATACCCCGCTGCTCCTCCCCAGATGCCGCCTCCTATCGAAAGCTTCTTTTCAACTACCGTAGTCTTGATACCTGCCTTGGCCAGATAGTAGCTCGCTGCCAGACCCGCTGGACCAGCTCCGACTATAACAACATCATTCTCAAGATGCTCCGACAGCCTTCTGCTGTAATCTTCTATAATTATTCTGCCTATCTCGATTTCTATCATTTTTGTTCCCTTTCCTTTTAATCTGTTAAAAAAGTTACTAAACAAAAAAGCACTCCTGCAAAAGGAGTGCTTCAAAACAGCACTTTATACCTTCCTACGCAGGTCCTAACCTGTTCAGGTTCTTAGGGTCACCCAGCACTTATTTGGCTTATTTTGCACCTGCGATATAAAACAAAAATGCAACCGCCAAATAAGTGCTGGGTTTCTCAGCTTTCAGCCGGCCTTTCAGCCCGGCCTGCAGCTCCCCTGGCAAAACCAAATTGTTCTAATATTATAATACCACCTTACAGCAACCGCAAGATTTTTTAAATATCTGGTCCTACGCTTTTTTATAAGGAAAGCCGCCGCAGCAGTTGCCCATTCGCTGCCGCGGCGGCTTGAATTCTTAAACTTCTTCCCGGTGATTATGTATTCCCGGAAAATTAGGTTAAGTTTGGCTTATTGTTCTTCAACAGCCTTATAAGATTGAACTGTCAGCCATTTCTGTTTGTCTTTTTCAGAAACTACTCCTTGTACCTCAACGTCTTCGC
>Ga0209636_10006198_pt1 | contig 12221 bp, 13 predicted proteins | sample DeeMarSWOR152_54_FD_187464 | JGI IMG/M metagenome (GOLD analysis project Ga0209636, IMG submission 187464) | Marine sediment microbial communities from White Oak River estuary, North Carolina - WOR-1-52-54 (SPAdes) (version 2) | ecosystem: Environmental > Aquatic > Marine > Intertidal zone >...
ATACGTCATAAGTGTCAATTAAGAGTAAGCATTTATCAGGGAATATTTCTGCATATGATCTAAAGGATTCTAATTCTGAATCAAACGCTTGAACCCAAGAATGAGCCTGAGTTCCTACTATTGGACACTCCCAAATTTTCCCTCCTTGTACAAATGATGTTCCAATACACCCCCCAATAAGAGCTGCACGAACCCCAATGTAAGCACTATCCCCTTGGGCTCTTCTTAATCCAAATTCAATAATTTTTCCATTTCTTGCTGCATTTACTATACGTGCTGCTTTAGTAGCAATCAAGCTTGAATAATTAATAATATTAAGTAATGCTGTTTCTATTAGTTGTGTTTCGATGATTGGGCCAGTGACAGATATTATCGGAGTATATGGGAATATTACAGATCCTTCTTTTACACCTTCGACTTTTCCTGTAAATCTAAGCTTCAACAAATGCTCTAAAAATTCTTCCGAAAACATTTTCTGTTCTTTTAGATAAGTGATATCGTTTTCTGTGAATTTAAAGTTCGAAAGATATTCTAGGGCGAGGGGAATCCCACATGCAATGGTATAACCCCCGTTGAAAGGATTTGATCTGAAAAAAAGATCAAAAGTTGCATCTTTTCTAATATCCAAGTCAAAATACCCTTGACTCATTGTCAATTGATACAAATCTGTAAATAAAGCCCGATCTTTTTCGTAGAACATCGATTATCATCTTCAATTGAAATAAAATATTAATTTTCAATTTTCGATACTCGAGTACAAAATACTCAAATACAAATGAAATATGGTACAATTATTTAAGTCAATTATTATAAAAATTACTTGAACATTTAGAGAAAAAGAGATCTTAAACTAATTGAATATGTATTATAGAATGACTACATATAAAGTCGTGATACAGAATGCAGATTGAAGATGTTGAACTTGCTGGATTTGTTAAGATTACAAGTAAAGACGCCTTACTCGTCATTGATATGCAGAATGATTTTTTACCAGGTGGAGCATTACCTGTAGCTGATGGTGATCAAATTATTCCTGGTATTAACAACCTTACAGATAGATTTCATCAAACTGAAAATCCCATTGTTTTTACACAGGATTGGCACCCTATAGGCCATCATTCTTTTGCTAGTACTCATCCTGGTAAAAATCCTTATGATCCCTTAGAAGCACAAGGTATAGGTCCAGTATTGTGGCCAGATCATTGTGTTCAAGGAACTCATGGCGCTAACTTTGTACCTGGATTACAGGCTGCTAAAGCAACTCTAATTCTGCGGAAGGGTTTCCATAAGAGTATTGATTCCTATTCTGCTTTTCTAGAAAATGACAGAACTACTGAGACAGGATTAGCTACTTTTTTACAAACTTTAGGAATTGAAAGAGTCTTTATATGTGGATTAGCATTGGATTATTGTGTTTATTTTACTGCTATTGATGCTAAGGAATTTGGATTCGATGTTGTTGTTGTTCTTGATCAAACGAAAGCTGTAAATACTCCAGAGGGCAGCGTGTCTAATACTCTCAAGAATATGACCGAGAAGAAGATAATCTTCATTACTTCAGACAAAATTCTTGGTTGAAGAGCGGACATATTTCTGTACTAGGTAGATTAAAAGAATAATCGCCACAGAGATGGCAATTCCTAAGGTTCCATACTCTCCAGTCCCTAGTTCGATATAGAAATTATTTGCTATTAACAAAATACCCCACGAAATTGCTAAGACAATCCATGCGAGGAGAATAAAAGAATTTAAATGCATTTGAAAAATTTTTAGAAGTTTTTGTCTTTCTATACTATCTGGAGGATAAGTTGAATATTCTTTATCAAGTTGGTGATATTTAAAAGAAATAAACCACATTTCATGGAACATCCATGTTATAATAACAGCAAGAGCGAGTAAATATGGATTTTCAATATAAAAAAGAATTCCACACGAAAATAACAAGGTAACAAAGTTTCTAAAATCTAATTTCAAGGTTAAAATTCCAAAAAGGGCTATAAATCCGAGTATCGATAGTAAAAAAATAGAAATGAAAAATATTATCAGATAATAGGAAAATAAAGGAATAATAAGCCTTAAGAGAGGGATAAATGAAAAAATGAGGAAACTGGACATCATTATAATTTGAAGACTCCAAATTATCTGTTGCATTTTCATTTTATGCGCCTCATTCTGATTGATTCATATTTGGGTCCATACATATACCAAGGTATCTGTGTAATTCCCATTTGAGTTACTTTTTTCATCGTAAAACCTCGATCGAGAGATAAGAGGGCATTTACAATTCGGGAAGCCTCTGAAGAATCAGGTTCTCCCTCAATATCATTTTCAAGCTTCGGCTGAATCAATGTAATTTCATGATTCCTTTTAACTAATTCGTGAAGAAATTCTACAATAATACGATTATAAAGCGGACTAATGAAAAAAATTTGAGAAAAAGGTGGTAAGGATGGTAGGAGTCTTTTAGTTAATCTTAAATACAATGTTTCCTCATAAAGAGGATAAGCACCCTCAACATCAATGAGAAATTCGTTTATTCGGAGAAGCTGGCGTTTACCTGGCGCTGTAGGAATTTCATTGACAAATTCCCCTATTCCATAAAATCCAATTTTATTCCGGTTAGATATAAGATACTCTGAAGTGGCTAATGCAGCTTTTACACTCTCTTCAAGCACACGGATCGTTGAGTCAGTATGGTCAAGAATTACAAACACACGAGCTGATTGATCTAGGGCGTATTCATTAGTTGCTAACCTGTTAAATTTAGCTGTGACTCTCCAGTTTATTGCTCTCACCTCGTCACCCTCTTGGTAATCACGTACTCCTTGAAAATCGAAATCCCTACCCTTGTAGATCAGACTAGGGATGTAACCTGTTTCTGGTAACAAACGTTGCCGATGAATTGGTAAATATTTCAGCTTGATTAGCGGTGGAACCACATCAAATGAATTGAAAACAGAGTATTTTCTCGATTCAGATCGGAAATAAAAAGGATCAGATCCAGCTAATAACACAGGCCCAAGATCATAACGCCCTCGACGATGACACTGGATTGCATATGAGAAAGTAATTACATCTCCTTCATTAAGCTCTAGGAGCCAATGATTCGATCCTTCATTTATTGTACACTCCTCAGGTATTAAATCAAGGATTTCTAGGATAGGAACACGTTTTCCTTTATTTTCAACGGTTAACCTTACATAAATAAGCTCACCTTTCTCCTCGGTTTTATTTCGTGAGACCCACCTATTAATAACAACATTTTTGAGGTCAATTTCTTCTGGAGTAAGCGAGAAAAAGAAAATAATAAGAATTGGAAGGATTATTCCAGCAACAAGCCACCACTGAAAGATAATAGCTGATATTAAGAGTATTAATGCTAAATCAAGAAGAACTTCGAACTTATACTTTTTTCTCAAAAAAAATTCTCCTAAGATGTAATATCATGACCTAATTGAGACACTTATCTTATTTATTCACGACGAGGTGTCTTGATCTGATCCAAGGCTGTTTTGATGAGGAGTTCCGATGAAGTTCCTGATAACCAAGAGCTTATTTCGAGAATCAACCTATGAGCTAATGCAATAGGCGCAAGCTCCTTGGTATCTTGTGGAATCACAAAGTCTCGCCCATTTAGCGCTGCGTTTGCCCTTGACAACGCCATTAAATCTAATGATCCTCTTGGGGAAGACCCTACTTTTACTTGAGGGAGATCACGAGTTTTTTGTACAATTTCTACAATATATTCTTTGATTTCGTCAGAAACATAAACGGTCTCGACTGAACGTTGCATTTCCCAAAATGTACCCCGATCTATCACTTGAGATACATCAAAATCTTTTTTCTTTCGATTGATCCGATTTGAGAGAATGATTCTTTCCGCTTCTTTTGAGGGATAACCAATCCTAATCCTTGCTAGAAATCTATCGATTTGAGCTTCTGGTAATGCAAAGGTTCCTTCAAGTTCCAATGGATTTTGGGTAGCTACAACCAGAAAGGGTTTGCTTTTGCCAACTAGCTGATAAGTTATACCTCCTACTGTTATTTGATATTCCCCCATAGCTTCTAATAAAGCACTTTGAGTTTTGGGAGTTGCTCGATTAATTTCATCTGCCAGAATAATATCTGCAAAAACTGGTCCTGCTTTAAATTCGAAGTCAGATATCTTTTGGTTGTAAATCTCTGATCCAACAATATCTTGAGGTAAGAGGTCAGGAGTAAATTGAATACGTTTGAAATCACAGCCTAGTACTGTTGAGAATGATCGACAAATCATAGTTTTCGCTAGACCAGGATAATCCTCGAAAAGAATATGCCCATCGGCGAGAAACGCCAACATAACATAACGGAGTGTTTCTCTTTTACCAATAATATGTTTATTAACTTCATCTAAAACTTTCACACATAGTTCTGAAGTTTCCTCAACGTTCATAATAGCCATCACTCCATTTTGGAAATCAATGGGATTCCAAGCACTTGTTGAACTTCTGTTAAAATTTCGATAAATTTCTGATAAAAAATTTCAGAAGGATCTTTTTTATGAAATACACCAGAATGGGTAATGAGAGCCATCTCTTGACTGTAATGGCGATACCACGCTTTGGGTTCGTTAATAAGAAGAATAAGGTTTTTATTACGCATTATATTGTCCATTTGTCCTGTAAGTTCTGCATAATCCTTTATTAATTGTGATAACATTACAATCAATTCTTTCTGTTTTCTTGAATGTACACTTGTTAAGAGTCGAAGTAATTCATTGTAAGATTTGCTATATGGCCTCGGAGGTTCAATATACTCCGTTTTTGCTTTTTCAAAGTGATAAGTAACTAATTTTATGTACTTCATTCTGTACATGTTTATGGTTCGAGAAGTAATAATGATTAACAATACTAATACTATTCCATAAAATAAGTTCATTCTATCTCCTCTGGTTCTTTACACTCCTTGAGATTAGACGGTGACTCGGCCGAGAAGATAATTTTTGAAGCTAAAGATTTAGCTTGATCAACTTCTTGATCTGTGATGTTATGATTTGAAAACTTAACTTCTTCGAACAGGTTTGTGATTCCTTCAATCAATGGAGTAGAAGTTAGGGTTTTTGTGATAACATCCTTTGTGAATTCCGTAGGAGTGAAGCTGGGTGAATCATCAGCCCCTCGTTCTTCTAAACTAGTTGATGCTTGATAATAGCACTCTAATACTGTTTTCATTCTATGTGTTTTTTCCTGCCCTTCAATTGGGCTCTCATCACCGTCCATTACAACAGTTTTTTTCAGTACAGATTTTCGTCTTGATAATATTATCAGCAATAGTGATAAAAAAATTATTCCAAAGAAGAAAAGACTTCTCAACTCTAGTAAGAAATTAACAAAGGCGTTGGTGTCTAATTGGTTTGAAGCTGCTGGTACTGGGGGTAGTTGAGCTGATTCAGTAACTTCTTGTGTTGTAATTGAAACAGAGGAGTTTATTTCGGGCCAGACTGGGGATTCCTCTTCGAATAATGTAGTAGATGCTAAGAATGCAAAAATGAGAATTGAAATCAAAGCAATTCCAAAGAATATTATTAGTGGAGGAAAAGTAAATTGTTGTTTTGATTTGTTTGTAAAAAAGAGATAAATTCCCGTGAATAGTGGTAAAAATAATCCAATGATTTCAAATAGAGAGATGTTCAGTATTAAAAAGGGTTTAACGCTACTACTTCCTGATAGTTGCTCTAATGAGATTTGAGTAAAGGTTAAAGACAGCAACAGCAAACAAAGAATCAAAAATTCTTTTTGAATTAAGAAGTCAAAATCCTTTGTATTCACTTTGATTCCTGCTATTGTGTGTTTGCTTATAATTATTATTTTTTAGTTTATTAAAACATTTTTCTCTTCATGCAAGTTCTCCTAATTTTTATGAACTTCTTCCTGACGATTTTTTAGTCTTAACTTAGTTTTTCTCAATATCTTATTCGTTTGGTGTGAACAAATTTTAACAGTAACGTTTTTGTAAGCTCTGAATTAATCTATTATTATCTGAATTCAGTCAACGTTCAAAGCCTATTATCAAGTAAAAATCCTCCTTTCCTTTGATGCACAAGAATAATGATCAAAATAAAATCAAAAAAATCCATCTCAATGGAAAAGGAAGATGATGTTAAAAATGCTTCTCTATTGGATTGATAAACAACGCTTGGCTGGGTCTAGCGAACCTCTCATAGAAGATTTTCCTTTTCTCAAGACTATCGAGTGGGCTGGGATGGTTTGTCTTCAAGAGACTCCAACCTCAGAGAAATTAGCCAACCTATTAGCAATACCCTATTTGCATCTACCTATTGTGAATTTTTCAATTCCTACTAAGATTGATCTGGAAATACTCCTAGAATTCTTCTATGAGACCCAAAAAGAAAATCCAAATCTTCCTGTATTGATTCACTGTACGGAGGGCCATGGACGTACAGGTACAATACTCGCAGCTTTGCTAGTAGTTATTGACCATATTAGCCCTGAGGAAGCGGTCAGACGGATAAGAGACGTGAATCCATTGGCAATCGAAACTGAAGAACAGGAGGACTTTATAAAAAGGCTTTAATACCTTCAGTTGAATTCTGCTATTTCTAACTACTTTTTTGGGATTATAAGAAAGAATGAATATTTCTCTTAAATAGATAAGTTCTGCAAGAAAACTAAGAAAACGCTCTAGAGGCTCCCTTTCAATGCTTCGACTCCAAGAGTATGAACTCCATGACAGTCAAGTCCCTATTAATGTAATTCTCCTTAGAAACTTGGTAAGAACTGATTCTACCTCTAGAACTTCAGAAATCAAAACTCGTTCATTTGCGTTATGAATGGCTTTCGGATCACCAGGACCGTATATAACAAAAGGAATTGATTGAGGTGCTTGAGTGACAAGAACAGCTGCATCAGTTCCGTAGTTTAAACCGATTGGTGTCTGATTATTGCTTACTTTCAGAAAAAGTTGTATGAATTTGTTTTCGTGAGAATTAGATACAGGTAGCATGATTTGATTTATTTCAGTTTCAAATTGAGCAGGGTTTGATTTTTCAAACTCTTTTATTTTGTGAGTGATTTCATTAGCAAAATCAGTTAAATTAATAGGTGGAACTAATCGAAAATCACATTGAATTTCAGCATTTTCAGGGACAACGTTTGCACTTTTACCCCCCTTAATTTTACCAATATTCAGTGTACTTTGACCTAAGGTAGGATGAGAAACTCGAGGAATGGCGTTTCTCAATAATGGAAAAAGATTTACTAGTTCTTCAATGGCATTAATTCCTTTTTCTGGGGTTGAACCATGAGCAGATTTCCCATAAGATCGAATAGTCATCCATAAAACTCCTTTTTCTGCGATTCCAACCTTCAAGCTTGTGGGTTCTGCCACAATTAAGAATTCAGTATTATCCATTATTCCTAGTTTCATTGCAGCTTTAGCTCCGCCAAGCCCTACCTCCTCATCAGATGTTCCAAGAAATACTATTTGATAATTCAATTTATCTATATCAACGGTATTTTTTAAGGATTTAAGTGCTCTTAAACAAGCAGAAACCCCTCCCTTCATATCAGCTGAACCACGACCATAAATATACCCCTCCGTTTCTTCTCCGCCAAAAGGGTCGTAATCCCAGTTATTTAAATTTCCAGCTGGGACAGTGTCTAGATGTCCACACATCACAATTGATTTCTTTGCCTTACCAAGAGTTAGGATTATATTTGCTTGGTTCTCTTCATACCACTGAGTCCTAACTGGAATGTTATTCCCCTCGGCCCATTTTTGTATGTATTCAATAGTAAGTCGTGTATTACCAGGAGGATTTTCAGAATTTAAGCAAATTAAATTTTTTAAGATCTTTATGCATTCCAATATAAAACCCTCTCCTTAAGATGATCTTGTCTCAACTGTTAAATCTAGGCTTTCATATTGTTTTCGTTCTATTTCAGCAAAAATCATTCCTTTGTATCCACAATTACGACATAAATAATATGGTGGAGATAACAATCCTAAGAATCTATTGGGGATAACTTCAAGACTGTTTGTAAGGCAAATTGGACATACTTTAACGACATCTTGAGGTGATCCTCGGCGAATAAATTTCCGAATTTCACTAAAGGATCTTAAGAATTGTCGCATTTCTATTCACAAAAGGTTAAAGAGAAATATTATTTCTATTTTTCGCCTGCAATTCTTGGAATTTAGATACTCAGAGTATTTGTACTTGAAGTTGGAAACTTTTTTTAATTCCTCTTTTACGCAAAAGATGTAACAAGAAAGTATATTTACTTAAATATTCACTCCCGAACAGTGGTTTATCATTTGTATTCGTTTAATGAAACTCGGAGAAGGACAACCTCAAATCTTCTATATCACCATTACCAAGATTATTCTATACATTAATTAATAGCTGTTGATCAGAATGACAAAAAGAGTTGACTACAACTTCCTCGCCAAAATCCTCCTTCTTGGAGAATTTCGTGTGGGAAAATCGTCGATGGTCTTACGTTATGTCGAGGATCGGTTTCCAGGAGATTACATGGCAACTATTGGAGCTAACTTCTTAGTTAAGACTGTAAATCTTCCTTTTGAGGGTAGAGAGTACAAAGTAGGCCTCCAAATTTGGGATATCGGTGGACACGCTCGTTCATCCCAGGTAGGTCGAGTTTTTTTCCAAGGGGTTTCTGGCGCTCTTCTGGTGTATGATCTAACTCGAAAGAAGACACTTGAAAAAATCCCGTTATGGATAGAACAATTAAGAAAGTATTCACCTGATGTAAGAATGTATCTTGTAGGGAATAAAAATGATCTAGCCGATGATCGGCAAGTTTCTTTTAGCGAGGGAGAACAAGCCAAGGATCATTTGCAGATGGTAAATTTTTTTGAAACCAGCGCTAAAACGGGGAATCATATTCAAGAAACCTTTGAAGATTTAGCAGGACTTCTGGTATATACTAATCGTGATAAAATTAACAATACTGAGTCAGACTCAACAAAATAGCCGTTCAAAATTATTTTGTCTTTGAAGCTGTAAATATTTTTTTTATAGTTTTATTGGTTTCTATACAGACAGCATCACCATCAGATCTTCAAGAGAGCTGATATTTTCAAGCTGAGTCTTATATAGATTACCTTCTTCTGAAGAAATCTCATTATTGCCCATTAGAAAGTCAAGAATGTCAATAAACATATTCTTCGCATATTTAAAATTTGAGTTTGCTTCGGGAAGAGAAGTGAAAGCGAATGTTAACTTATCGGATAGACTGGCATCTTCAACTTTTAATGCATTTCTGATTGTTTGAACGTAAATTTGATCATCGGAAATACTACGAGCAATTTTGACTCTCTTCTCTGCTTCTCGAGAGGCATCGTGAGAGAGTTCTGGAATGAAAAGTTTTTTAAAAAATCGAATGAATCTATTCATTGCTGCTGTCTCTATTACATTTGATAATTGAATGTGCCTAGTACTGACTCGGTTTCTAGTCCATTTTTAATTTATAAAAATGAAGCTTCTTAACAAATCCTTTTTAAATTATCTTTACCTTTTAATTTTTGTAAATTTGAATAGATATAAATCTCTTGTTATATTTTTATCGAAAACTCTATAAGAGGTCTTAAACTTGTCTGAATCACGTCCAAGCCATTCTGAAGCAATCGCTGGAGTAAAAATCAAAAGATTTCTGACAATGGCGGTTATGAAATTATCACAGGAACTACTAGATCGATCAAACACATTAGAAACGAGAAAGTTAATAGAAACCATGACATACGACTTGGTGAAGTCAAACTTCACTTTAACCTCCTCAGATAACACTTTAACTCAGGCCAAACTCTTCTTAGCTTCATTGGGCTTTTCTCCTTGTGAAATAGAGTGGGCTGAGGATGTACGGCTGGGAAGAGTTTTTTTAGGAAAAGGACGTATATGGAGAGCTACAACAGAAAAAGACACAGAATTAATTAAACTTCTTCTCTCAGCAATTGTTAAAGGACTTGGATATTCTTTCATACAATCCAATGTAAAGGTTTCTTTCATAGAAAATGAGCTGCTTCCACCTCGCTTTGCTTATGAACTCCAATTTAGAGCTTCTGAGGATGTTTTTGCTGAATCAGTTCAACCAACTGCTAAAGAAAAGGCAACAGTCTTACTCTCTGCAGGATCTTTACTTAAGCCAATTGTCGGTAGAGGCATTAGTATTCAAGATGCTACCCGTTTCTTACTGGAGGGAACAAGAACTGTTGTGGAACATTTTGACCCCACAATTCTAGAACGAAAAGACATTGAAGATTATCCTTTGAAGTTAGTTGAAGTGTTATTTCTTAAATTGCAAGAAGATGAACGTCTCGAAGAATTTGCTAATCAAATTGGTGTTTCAATGGTTAGAAGTATAAGACAAGTATTACATGGGTTAGAGAGGCACCAAATTCTAAAGGGAATTGGACTATTGCCTCCAGATGAAATCGATGAGCTACTTTTCTACGGTGATGTTGATATCTGTGGAAAAGATCGCGGAAAAAATATAACTTTTTGTAGGTTTCTAGGTCACATTTGGGGTGGATATGCCTCTGAAGTGCTTGGAAAGAAATTTCGGATGATTGAAGATCCCTTATGCGCTACTAGTACAGGAACTAAATGCATATTCACCTTAGAAGCAGTTCATTCTTGAGAAAATATCGATTTTTTTTTTAGTTAGAGCGATATAGTTCAAAATCAACTTGAGGGGAGATGTCTATATTAAAAACTTTAAAAGGTGGAAAGATAACATTTAGAAAGCAAACATAAAACCACTTTTCCATTATATTCCAATAATAAAAATGGCTTTCCGATTATTAAAGTGATTGAACGACATGATTTGATAATAATCTAGGAAAGGTGAGTTTCCATTGGTTAGTTTTTGTGAAAAGTGTGGTGCACTCCTAATTCCTCAACGACATGAAGATGGTAGCATCACCTTGGTATGTCGAGTTTGTAAAACAGAGTTTAAAGACAAATTCAAGGAATCTTCTTATCAGATCTCAAGTAAGATACACCATGACGTCAAGGAGAAGTTAACAATAGTTGAAGAAGAATTTGATGTTCGACCAAGTATTAAAGTAGCGTGCCCACGGTGCAATCACTACGAAGCTCGGTATTGGGAAGCAGAAAACCGAAGAAAGGAGGAATGGGAGACTACAACGTATTATAAGTGTATAAAATGCGGATGGGTTTGGTCAGAATAAATTGTTTCCCTGTTTAGTGGTTACTCTAAATCGTAAACTCCCATCCACAATGAAAATCACGTTCCATCGAATCTGGGGGACATGCTATAACATTAGTCATAATTCTGTTATCAATAGTCTTAGCAAAACCGCTATATTCTACAATTCCTACTTCTTTACAAGGAAATAATGGTAAATTTTTTCTTTCTCTAGCTGACTGAACTCGACAAGTTTTCATTTTAAGTATTAATTTGGTGGAAGAGACCCGTGTAACCTCCTGAATATTTATTGAGGCGTATAACCGTAGATGTAGGGCTTTTTCTAATCCCTCTAATCCTGAATTTGGAGGAATGTCAAATTCATTCATTATTCTTTTTGCTTCAACTATAGTAAAACGCTTCCATCCTTCTTTGTCAATCTGGATTGCCTCAGCAAGTCCATGCCTTTCTTCAGCAGCTAAAAACCAGCAGCCATCATGAGCTAGCCAGTTCTTAGAATACATTCTGATAATTTTAATTAAATCTTGTTTTTCTAGTATTTCAAGATCCAATTTACCTATCTCCTTAAATTGAGGGAATTTTTCTGTGGAGAAATTGTTCTATCATCTCTCTGAGTTCCTTAATAGAATACCCTTCATTCCGCAAAGTAAAGTCAAATTGCTTTTTGTCTCGAAATGATATTCCATAGATTTCTTCTAAACGTTCTCCATCAGTTCTATCACGAGATTTGATCCTTTGAATGAGTTGCTCTTCATTCATACCATATTCAGATCTATTTATATCATGAGAAATACGATTAGCTATCACTTGTGCTGCTACTTCCAACCAAATAGTTATTCCATGAGTTCCAATTGCATATGGGGCCATTCGTCCAATGAAAATGCCACCTTCTAAAAGGGCAGTTTGTAATGCATTTTTTTCAATTTCAAGGTCTACTTTCCTTGCAAACTCTTGATTCTGCGTTTTTTGAATGTATTTCATAAATTCATCTAGGTTTCTTTCTTTCCATCCTGATTCAATGGCTATTTTTCT
>Ga0209636_10006199_pt1 | contig 12221 bp, 5 predicted proteins | sample DeeMarSWOR152_54_FD_187464 | JGI IMG/M metagenome (GOLD analysis project Ga0209636, IMG submission 187464) | Marine sediment microbial communities from White Oak River estuary, North Carolina - WOR-1-52-54 (SPAdes) (version 2) | ecosystem: Environmental > Aquatic > Marine > Intertidal zone >...
ATGAGGGGAAAGTCTCGTTCAGGAGAAGACGGTACGCCACACCCGAATGGCCCAGCTGAGAGAGAACAGGAAGCAGGTATCCAGCTCCGACGAATCCGGTGGAGAGATGCCAATCTTTCTGTTTAATGTTCTCTACAAGATGTTCAGCAGATCTCGAGCGGATGTCTTCAGGGAGAAGGTCCATAGCCAGAGTCAGAAGGTATCCAGTCTGTGTCTCTCCTTTTATGCGGCCATCCGGAAGGACAAACTCCCTCTGGAAGGCTTCCCTGATATTCTGGAAGAGCTTCTCGTAATAAAAGGCCTCACTGCTGCGTCCGATCACTTTAGCCATCTTGGCCATGAGCTCAGCATCATAAGCCCAATAGGCCGTCGCCAGAAGGTCTTTGGGGGTGTCAGCCTTTATAGACAACCAGTCACCGTAGTTATTGCCTGTCTTTTTCCTTCGGATAAAATCAGGATTGGTTTCTTGCAGGAAATTCATCCATTTAACCAAGGCTTCCCAATGTTCGGTGATAATCCGCGTGTCTCCGTATACTCTGTGAATGGTCCAGGGCACGATGATGCCCGCATCCCCCCAGGCTGGAGCAGACTCGAACCTCATCAGGACCTTATCACTCAGGCGAGGTGCAAAATCCGGGAAAGCCCCTTCTTTGGACTGGGCGTCCACAACATCCCTCATCCACTTAGTGAAAAAGGCAGCGATGTCCATGTTGAACGTGCCTGTCCGGATGAATATCTGTGCATCGCCCATCCAGCCGAGCCGTTCGTCCCGCTGGGGACAATCTGTCGGGATACTGATGTAATTCCCTCTCTGGCCCCAGGTGAGGTTCTTGTACAGCTGATTGACCATCGGACTTGAACTTGCGAAGCTTCCCGCAGGAGGTGCGTCGGAATAAATGGCACACCCGGTGATGGCGTTTTTATCCGGGACGCCGGGAAATCCGGTGACTTCGACATACTGGAACCCGTGAAAAGTAAATCGCGGCTCAAAAACTTCCTCTTCTCCGCCTTTGAGAACATAGGTATCCGTGGCTTTGGCGTCGCGGAGATTGGTGGTGTAGATGGTTCCGTCAGGATTGAGACGCTCCGCATGACGAATGGTGACTTTTGTGCCGGCTTTTCCTTTAACATTGAGTTTGACCCATCCGGCGATATTCTGTCCGAGGTCGAAAACGTAAACATTCTTTTTCGGTTCGGTCATCGCGACAGGTTCGATAGACTGCTTCACCTGGACAGTCTCAGAAGGCTGCGCCACGAGTTTGGCCTGAGGCTTATCGACAGCAACCACTGGCTTCCAGTCTTTATCATCAAATTCCATTGTATCCCAACCCGGCATCTCTTTCCGGCCATCGTAGTGCTCGCCCATCAAAAGATCAGAGCTGATGATCGGACCCTCCGAACAAAGCCAGGTTTTATCCGTTGCAACCACTTCACTCGTTCCGTCTACATACTCTACTTCAAGCTGAAGGAGCAGGCTGTTCTGAAGGCCGTAGTTCCCCCGGAATTTACGCCATCCCAGATACCCGCTGTACCAGCCATCGCCGACCACAGCGCCGATAGTGTTCTTCCCCTGCTTGAGGTTTTCGGTCACGTTATAGGTGCGGTACTGGATGCGTTTGTTGTAATCCGTCCATTCCGGAGCAAAAACATCTTTTCCTATCTGCTGGCCGTTGATGTGCAGTCTGAAAATCCCTTGTGCTGTGATGTAGACCAGCGCACTCTTTACAGGTTTGCTGAGAGCAAAGGTTTTTCGGAACCACGGCGGAGGCGGTCCAGGCGCCAGTTTCTCCGGCTTCAAAAACCGGGGGTCTAATTCCATGCCTATCCAGGACGCTTTCCAGTCTTCCTCCGTCAGAAACCCCATGGTCCAGAAACCATCTTCGGAAGATTCTCCCATGATCCGGTTATTATCCCAGACAAACACCTTCCAAAAGCATTTCATCCGAGAACGGAGTTCTTTCCCTTCATAGACGATCTGGTTTGTACGATCGCTCCTCACCTTTCCACTATCCCAGAGGTCTCCAGTATTTTTTTGAAGGATTTCTTTACTCGAGGAAACAATAATCCTGTATGCGGTCTGCTTCAGACCTCGTTCGGATGACTCAAGAACCCAGCTCAAACGGGGCTTTGCGACATCAATGCCGAGCGGATTTTTCAAATATTCGCATCTGAGATTTGTGATTTTCAGGTTAGACATTTTCTCCTGATTTTCCCGAGAACAGGCTGAAATCATGACGAAAACAGCCAAAAGAGCAAACATAATCCGCCTTTTCATCATAACCTCCTATTTTGGTGTCGCATCTTAACATTTAACATTTCCAATTTTTTGATAATTACAAGTTCATCATCCAGGAAGATAACAATAGTTACTATCCGAACTCTATCAAAAAAATGTTAAAAGGCGACTCCCTCCTTCTTGAGCATTAAAGCTTAGTCCTTTCAACCAAATCCATAACGCGAAATGTCGACTATTGAGATGCGACCCTTGTCTGCTTAATCAATATTGACAAATGTTAAATGTTAAGACCCGACCCCTTTTTTTTCCTTTTTTTTCATTCCGATTGGAGCGAAAATAAACCAGAGGATCATACCGATAAACATCAACTGGGCATGATCTCCCCACGACACATCCCCTAAAAACACAAAAAGTGAAGGGACGATTGTCAGAACTAAACCGATTAGAGCCGTGATAAGAGCGACTGTACGCATTTAAAATTCCTCAGATAAAATCTTTTTGTGCTTTTTTCTTTGTTCTATGGAACTCAGGATGACATACAGGACTAGAGCAATAAAGAATCCGGGCAGACCTTTAAAGAATATCTCCAGAGGAAGCAGGAAGGCAACGACAAGGGTTACCAGCCAGCTTATCCCCGCAGACCAGTTGATCTTGGAGCCCGTGACCTCTGCAAAGTTCCTCCTGAGGCCCAGTTTGGGCAGAATCCAGAAATCCGCCAAGATGATCGCTCCCATGGGCATGAGGATCAATCCATAAAGAGCGACAAAATCCAGGAGTCTCATAACCAAAGCCGGAAAGCAGGCCGCGATCGTGGTGCCGAGTCCTGCGGCTGCCGTGACCTTCCAGCGCTTCCAGTTCGGAGAAGCCGCTTGAAGAGCGAGCCCGGCCCGGTAAAGAGTCGGATTGGCGGTCGTCCAGCCGGCAATCACCACACACACCGCTCCCGCGATCCCCGCTCCCATAAAAGCGATCGGTCCTGGAGCGACAGTCACATCCGCGGCTGCACAGAGGATGCCCGAACAGATCCAGGCCACATAATGCCCGAGAAACATCCCGAAAGCGCTGGTGAATCCATAGGTCCATTTCCGGGCATAACGTAAAATCGAGAGGTCCGCCATGCCGATGTGCATGGCCATGTTGCAGAACCAGGCGAAGAACATCACATGCCAGAAAGTGAACTTCGACTGGCCTTCGACCGGAATCCCGGTCCAAATTTTCTCATTGGCCACACTCCAGAAATCCCCAAAGGACGTTAATCCCAATTTGGGAAGCACAGCCAGGGCCGCCGCCACGAATACCAGAAACATCCAGGGCGAACAGATCTTGGCAAAATTGGCAAACTTCTCGAATCCGAGAATGGCCAAGCTGGTCACCACGAATCCCACACAAAAAACAACGATTATCCAGGTGATACTGGCGGGAAACATATCTTGTAGCTCTGGCATTGGCATGTTCAAAGGCAATCCGACAGCCGTGGCAGCGACAGAAATCATGGCTCCGGCCAGAAAACAAAACATCAGGGCGTTAACGATGTTATAAATGAATGTCAGATAAGGACCGCAGATCTTGCGCAGCATCCAGTACAGTGTCAACCGGGTTTTGACAGCTATCGGAGCGCAGAGAAACGCCCAGCTCAAAACAGCCAGGATGTTTCCGACAAGCAATCCCAGGAAAAGGTCCGGCGCCGAGACTCCCCGGGCAACGAAGAGGGCTCCAATGACAAATTCCGTCCCGGCCACATGTTCACCGGCATACATGCCGATGAACTTTCCGATACCATGGAGATTGTCTTTTGAGACAGGCTCCCGGTCGAACTCATAAAGCGCATCGAGCCGTTCAGTGATCATCGATAAATAGAGTTAAGCTTTTATAATTTGATTTTTTTGGCCAAATCTTTTTTGAGAAGCAGGCAATATGTCTATCAATCAGTTCACGGATCTCTTATTGATAAGGCCTGACTTCATTTATTATTAATCATCAAACTTAATCAGGTCTGATCCTGGTTACTCTTTGAGGGCGGCAAGGCGTTTTCTGGCATCGTCTGGTTCGGGATAAACTTCGTCCGCATCCTTCCAGAAGTCAAGGAATTTCTCGTAATGTTCGATAGCTTTTCCCTTCCATCCTTTTTCTTCATACAGCTTGGCCAGCCGGTAATGATAGAGAGGATGGATGAGGCATCTGCACTCCACTTCGGAATCAAAGGTGACCAGCCTCTCATACTCGGCAATGGCTTTATCCAGCTCCCCTTTTCCCAGGTAAGCCCTGGCCAGGACATCCTTTATGAAGGGCAAATTATAGGGAAACATGTATTGTATGAGAGGTGGTCTTTTTACAGGCGCCGCTTCCTCCAAATGAGCGATGGCCTCTTCAAGAGATCCTTCGGCGAGAAGCACTTCGCCAAGCAGCATATCATACCCTAATAAAAGCCAATTTTTAAAAAGCGGACCAACCTGTGGCAACTTTGGGCCAATTTCTTCCACTAAAGACCTTGCGGAATCGATTCTTCCCTCTTTCAAGTCCAAAAGCCCGAGGAAAAGGTCAAAGAAAATTCTAAACTCCAGTTCATTTCCCGCGCTTTTCGAGCGGATATCATGCCAAAGATGGAATTGCTTGCGCGCTTGCTCAAAATCGCCTCGATCAAAATAATAAAATCCCCTCATCACTTCGGCCTCTGATTTTCCACTTGAGCTTCCCGTCGCTTCTGCGAGCTCGAACAGGATGCGGGAATCATTTAAGGATTGATCCAGGTTGCCGAGCCAGTAGTGCAAAACAGCTTTCCAGAAATATCCTGTTCGTCTGGCTCCAGGAGTCGGAGCTGCAGCAATGTCCCTTTCAAACCATTCCAGTGCCTGCTTATAATCCTCTTTGAGTGCATAAATGTATCCTATCCTCCAGTAGGTCTGAAAGAAATCGGGCCTGATCTCCAGCACCTCTTTGTATTTCGCAACAGCTTCATCCAATCTGCCCATCCGGAAATAGAGCTCGGCCACGGAATCAACAGGATTGGCATCATTAGGATTGATAGAGGCATATCTTTTGAAATACTCTATGGACTTCTCATACTCTCCCATATCTGAGTACATGTAGGCGAACGAATTTAAAGCATAGCCGTAATTCGGGTCGAGCTCCAATGCTTTCTCATATTCCTCAATGGCTTTATCGAACATTTCATCTGAATCATAGTGACTAGCCAGCTCATAATGGACCTGTTTTTCTTTTGGATATTTCTCCGCCATCTCCTGGAGGATACTCAATTCTTTATCACCACTGGCATAATAGGCTTCAATGTAAAGCCTTTCTTTCTCCGATACCTTCTGGGCTAAAGCCTTGGCTTTCTCGTTGGCGGCATTTCTTTCCTTCGACATTCCCAAGTTACCGAGAGCCCGGCCTAGGTAAAGGTAGGCCACAGCGAATTCCGGGTCAAGCTCCACTGCTTTCTCAAGAGACTTTCGGGCATCGTCATAATAGAATTTCTCGAACTCTTCTCTTCCCTGGAGAAAATAATTGTAGGCCTCCATGGAGGAAGTAGTCATATCTGCGATACGCAGTTGGGAAGGTTCTATTTTTTGCTCGGACAGGCCCACACCCCGGGAGATCTCCTTGCTCAGCTCGCCGATCTGTTTATCCAGAATGCTCCCGATTCCTTCCCCTTTTGATTGAGCAGATTTCAAAAGCCTCTTGGTTTTCACATCCAGAACTTTGACATCAGTGGCAAACACGTCTCCCGCTTTGACGAAACTTCCCAGGACGATGGCATCCACGCCTTCCATCTGGCAGAGCTCGAAGCCCAATTCGCTGTCGATGACTTCTACATCCTCCTTTCCGAGCTGTTTAAGAAGGTCATGCATCCTTTCCCATGTCGTTACGCTGAGATATTTAGACTGCTCGAGGCTGGTAATCAAGAGGTTGGGGATGGCTTTCTGCAGATATTCATACGATCTCTCCCCTGTTTGGTTTTCGAAGCTGATCACAGCAACGGAAGTTTTCACGATTTCTTTTTGGGGAAGGAGCTGCAAGATAATCACGACTGCAACAACAATGGCCAATATCGCCAGGGCTGGAACAAGCAACTTCTTCATGCTGAAGGTGACGGTTATTTCCTTAGAGGTGATGGGCTTCCTCTTGGGAACCACCCTCTCTGTCGTGGGCATGCCTTTCTCTATCGCTTCCAGCTCAGACCGCACCTCCCCTCCGCTCTGATATCTCTTCTCTCTATCCTTTTCCAGACACTTCAGGATGACCCGGCTGAGTTCATCAGGGATTTGAGAGTTATGCTCTCTCGGATCCTGAGGAGGCTCGCTCTTGTGCTTCATGGCGATGGCTATGGAGGTCTCTCCTTCAAAAGGCAGCCGGCCGGTCACCATCTCATACAGAATCACTCCCAGGGAATAGATATCCGAACGCTGGTCAACATCCTTGACCTCGACTTGTTCGGGAGACATGTACTCGGGTGTCCCGATCATCACGCCGGCACCTGTCAGGCCTTTGGCTTTCAAAGAACGGGCGATGCCGAAATCCATGATCCGGGCATTCCCCTCTTTGTCGAGCATGATATTCTGCGGCTTGAGATCCCTGTGCACCACTCCTAACCTATGGGCTTCAGCCAGCCCATCGCAAACCTGCTTGGTAATAGATATGGCTTTTCCGATGGGAAATTGTCCAATTCTCGTGATCGTGCTCTTCAGGTCTTCTCCGGATACTAATTCCATGGTGATGTAGTGGGTATCCCCTTCTCTGTTCAGGTCGTACATGCGGCAGACATTCGGGTGCCCGATCTTCCGGGCAAACTTCAGTTCGTTCCGGAAGCGCTCGATCGTCTTTTCGTCGGTGGCTATCTCTGTTTTGAGCAGTTTGAGAGCAATCTTCTCGTTAACTTCTTTATCCAAGACTTTATAAACCTTGCCCATACCGCCTTTTCCCAACTCCTCAATCACCTCAAACCTTCCCGCAAAGATGGTGCCCGTCTTCAATTCTACCGGAGTTGTCTGGAGAGTCTTTGTCGGGCGTGCAGATTCTTCCTCGGGGGGATAAAGAGGTTCCGCACAGTTCCCGCAGAATTTAGTGTCAGCCGGATTCTCGAAATCACACTTGGGACATTTCATGCTCGTCTTTCCCTTTTTGAGCTTGGCAAAAGAATATCAATTCACAAAAAAAGAGTCAAACGAAATGAATCGATTCAGCTGCCGCGGAAGTGTTTGTTCGAAAAGCAATCTTCGAAACATTCTCCATTTATTTTGATATATAATCAGCGCTGACCGCTTTTGATTTGCATCAGGCCATTCTTTTTCATATCATAAACGCACTCAGGCTGACTCAAGAGACAATGTTACTTTTTTGTTAGAAAATGGCTATCAAATCGCTCATTTCCTCATAAAGACATGTCAACATGGAGGGAGACTTCCGATGAATAAAAGAAAATTAAAAATATCCTTTTGCTTTGTATTCGCCATCCTCTTAATAATTATTCTTGCCAATCAGGCGTTTTCTGTTGAAATCGTGCCCCGGGCTAAATACCTGGATTATGCCCGGGCCGCGGCAGACTGGACCTGGGACCACTACGATGAGTTGATCGAAAGGTGGAAACAGCGCTTTGACCCGGAGAGTGTGTTCGGTTACCGGCCTCCTGGCGGACTCCTCGAGATGTCGGTCATCTACAGCTATTTGTACGAAAAAGAGAAAAAGCCGGAGTACGCCAGGCGAGTCAAAAAAATTCTCCTCGAATACGGAGATTACCGCTCCCAGTATCCGGAATCATCCATCAAACAGCGACCGGACTACGCAGACGGTGTCCCGGCCCTTCCAGATTTCTTCACAGTGATGCGCTGTATCCGCGCCTATGACACCCTGAACCGTCTCAATGTCTTCAACAAATCCGAAAAGAAAAAAATCGAGACGACAATCGCTGAAAGCATGACTTATCTTCTCCGCACTCAGGAATGGGGACCGATGAACAGAGCAGCGCTCCGGGCGGAATCTTTGGCCTGGGCTGTACGTGCCCTTTCCGGCCATCCCAACGCTCCAGAGTGGGAGATGCAGCGCAAGGCACTGGGCGATGACAACTGGGGAAACTGGCAGATCGAGGATGCCACCATCTACCACGGCGTCTGGCTCTACGCCATCTGCGGGTATGCACATGCCATGGATAAAATGGACGAGTTGTTTAAAACGCCTGAGATGTACTACTACGCCCATTATTTTCTCAACCTGATGAGTCCTGCGGGTATGGTCCCGGACTTCGGCGATGCCAACTGGCTCTCGAACTGGCAGCTCTTTCTGGTGTTTTTCGAAACCGCCGCCGCTCAGTACAAAAATCCCCAAATGAAATGGGCGGCTTCCACGATTGGCCGAAAATTCATCGACTTTGACAATCCCACAAACGTGGGTCTGGGTTATATCTTTCTGGACTGTTTTCTCTGGGGAAATGATGAAATCCATGCTATCCCGCCAGAGAATCTTTCTCAAGAGGTCATGGAAGATGTCCAGGGGAAGAAAATCGTCTTCCGCAATGGATGGGATAAACATTCCACCTATTTGCTCTTGAATTACAGGGACGAGGGAGACGGCGGGCTCAATTTCCGCGATTATTTGAAGGATACGATCCCGGTCGAGGAAGAAAAGATGACTCACGGTCATTCGGATGAGAACAGCATCGCGCTTCTCATGTCCGGAGGCTCTGTGCTCCTTCATGACGGAGGATACAGAGATTACATGCCCAGCGGGCCGTTTGGCGCCTACCGCCAGGATTATTTCCACAACCGGCTGTGTGTGCGGTCGGAGAAAATCTGGATGGGACAGAAACAGGGACAATTCCGTTACAGCATCCGAGACGCTGTTCCAGGCCAAAGCATTCTCGACTTTCTCCACAATGCGGGCTCTTACCGGATTGTCCGCACTCAGAAAGTCGACTTCCTGACGTTCCCGGATTTCGACTACAGCCGGACACGGCTCTTCGATTCCAACATGGGATACGAATGGGACCGGATCATCACTTATGTAAAGGAGCCGGAAGTTTTTGTGGTTTTCGATATATTCAAATCCCGGAAAGAAGAGTTCTTCACACTCTCAAACCTCTGGCACACGCGGAAAATTCTGGCGCAAGGGGAACACTGGTATGACACAGTTTATGACACAATCCAGAATCGGCAGCTGCCCCAGGACAGGCATCTTCTCATCGTTTTTCCTCTCACCCATTACCGCCTGGAGGGCGTGGAACCTGAAAAACGCCACTATCAAGATGAAACGCTCATCCATCAGACAACAGCCCAGCATTTCGAGCTGGGTGAAACGGTCGGCTTTGTCACCGTGCTCATCCCCCACTCTGCGGGAGAATCTCCACAAAAGCTGGCTGAGCAAGTCAGTTTCCTTCCGGCCCTACCCGAAAGAGCTGGCCTCGGAGTTCAAATCAGTGTGGGAAATAAAACTGTCATAGTGGGCGTGAAGAATGACCTGCGGATGGATATGGCTCGAGACTGGCGCCGGCCCAAATACACCTATGAGTCCGGTAAAATCAGCCTCGGTGATTTAGAAACCAACGGAGATTTTGTTTTTGCCTCTTTGAAGGGATCAAAACTCGATTACACGATCGTCAACCTGACCAAAGCATTTTACAAAAACAAAGTTCTCGTCGAAGCCAAGTCGGGATTTTTCGGGTTGGCCTTTGACGGAAGCCCAGAGACAAAAGGAGTCGGGAAGCTGCGTTACTGGCGCGATGAAGTCGAGATCGGAAAGAAATAGTAAACCAAAAACACTCTACTTGTATGAGATTGCCACACTCCGTTCGCAATGACACACTATTCAGATTTATTTCTCTTCGGCTCTTCCACCCAAATGTTTTGCCAGGAATTTCTCCATAGCCCTGTAGAAGTCGAATCGATTTTCTTCATTGCGGAAGCCATGCCCTTCATTGTCTTTGACCATATATTCAACTTCTACACCTCGTTTTTTCAAGGCCTCCACGATCTGGTTTGATTCCTTTATGTTCACACGGGGGTCATTGGCACCTTGAGCGACGAACAAGGGAGCTTTGATCTTATCCGCGTGGAAGAGAGGCGAAGTCTTCTCGAGCAGCTCTTTATCTTTTTCCGGATGACCCACCATTTCATACATCATCTCTCTCATGGGTTCCCAGTAAGGGGGGATACCTTCCAGAATGGTGAACCAGCTCGAGATACCCACATAATCCACGCCACACGCATACAGATCCGGAGTAAATGCTACCCCTGCTAGAGTGCAGTATCCTCCATAAGAACCGCCGTATATCCCCACACGCTCCGGATCAGCGATTCCTTGATCGATCAACCAATTGACTCCATCACTGATATCATCCTGTATAGCCAGCCCGTTCTGTTTGAAACCAGCCTCCCAGAATTTTCGCCCATAGCCAGTGGAAGTCCTGAAATTCATCTGTAGAACCGCATAACCGCGATTCGCCAGGAATTGAACCTCAGGTATGAAACCCCATGTATCTCTGGACCATGGTCCACCATGCGGGTTGATGACAACAGGCAGGTTTTTGGCTCTAACGCCTTTAGGCAGAGTCAAATATCCGTGGATGGTCAATCCATCCCGGGATGTATAAGATATGGGCTTCATTTCAGATAACTCATCTTCATTCAACCAGGGGCTGATATCCACAAGCTTCATGAATTCGTTCGTACCACGATTCAGATAATAATAGGCTCCGAGCGACCTGTCGCTGAATGTTCTCACCAGGACTTTGGTTTCATCCTTGCTCATACTGTAGACACGAACTTCAACCCCCGGTAATCGTTTTTCCAGTTCCGCCTGCAGCTGCTCTCTGTCTTCATCAAAAAAATGATAATGCAGCTTCTCTGTATAATAGTAGGTCCCTGTAATTTTTTTCCGCTTATCAGATTTCATCAAGCTGTTCACATCGACTTCAGGATGTTCGTATAAAAGCCTGATGTTCTTCTTATTCTCGACATCATATTCATAAATGGCTTCTTTATCCCGGCCTATGTTGGAGGCAACATAGAGGTTTTTATTATCGAATGTGAAGAATAAGGGATTTAAGGTTTCCTTGAAACTGGTTGTAACTAGGGCTTGGAAATCATCCTTTTCTGAATCACGGTAGAGCACGCTGGTGTTGACTCCATCCGTGGTGAGGGCAATCCTCAAATTGCCGTCATGATCGGTCATCCAACCTGTGATATTTCCTGGATTTTGAGCAATCATTTCCATTTTGCCGGTGTTGATGTTAATCCGGTACACATCGAATACCCGAGCATCCCGCTTATTCATATCGATCAGCATGTGCTCAGGATCATTTTCCAGTTCATCGATAATGCTTGCTCTCACTTTTTCAAAAGGTGTGAGTTCCTTAGAATCAGAGCCGTCAATGTCAACCGCATATACTCTAAAGTTCTCGTCTCCGGCTGTATCCTGGACATAGGCGATACGCTCATTATTTGCCCAAATGTAACCCGCAATATCTCTCTCCGTTGCACTGGTGATTCGCGTCACTTCTTCTTCCCCAATTTTCTGCACATGAATGTTCAACCGGTTTTGCCACGGCTTTAAAAAAGCCAAGTGCTCTCCGTCTGGTGAAAGGTCGTACCCCGTGCTTTCAGGATTCTTGAAAAAATCCTCCATCGGGATAAGGCGAGGCACCTGCTCCTTGGGAGCACATCCAAAAATAAAAATGGATAATACCACCAACAATGAGATGATTCGTTTGCGCATATTCTCCTCCTTAAGAAATTATTGATGATTGATGCATGTCATTGGATTCACCGATTCAATCGACGAATTGATATTCAAATCCATTGTCCATTCTATTCACTCCATCCAAGGAAAGCCAGACTTTTTAAACATTTTTACTGGGAAGGCAAAATTTCTGTTCCGGCTCAATTCAATGTCTAATGTCGAGCCCTGACCCCAATTTTTAGACCCCAATTTTTATTTTGACATCAAATTTCTTCTTTGATATAAGCTTTTACTTGGATACAAATGGAGAGAGTCTAGG
>Ga0209636_10006201_pt1 | contig 12215 bp, 16 predicted proteins | sample DeeMarSWOR152_54_FD_187464 | JGI IMG/M metagenome (GOLD analysis project Ga0209636, IMG submission 187464) | Marine sediment microbial communities from White Oak River estuary, North Carolina - WOR-1-52-54 (SPAdes) (version 2) | ecosystem: Environmental > Aquatic > Marine > Intertidal zone >...
GGCAAGATTTCCAGCTTTGAGGGTGACAGTCCGATATTCTCCGTGGAATTAAACGAGCGCGTCAAAGGTAAACACTTTGAAATCTCGGCTTTGAGTATCGGTGCGCTCCTTGAAACGAATTCGATTAATTTCTATCGTAAGATGAAAGAACAGAGCGCTGATCCCGTGGCAAAGGAATTGTATGCTCAACTGGAGAAGTGGGAACAAACACATCTCGATGCAATCACGAGGCAGCTAGATTTGATAAAAGAAGACTACTGGGCAGAACAGCGCTTCGCACCGCTGTATTGATTTCCATCGTCTAATCGGATTATGGCCATGAAAATTACACCAAAGAAAACTCTGGATTGCATCGGCCTGTATTGTCCTCAACCCCTATTCCGAACACGTGAAGGTATTGATTCGATAGATGTCGGCGAAGTACTCGAAGTATTAGCCGATGATCCGGCTGCTGAAGAGGACATTAAGCGATTTGCCAAACGTACCGGACATGAAATCATCTCTTTCGAGAACGAGGGCAACAAGCTCCGTTTTCTGATAAGAAAGACGAAGTAGGAGCGCAAATGAGCAACAGGAATTCGATTCTATATGTTCAGACAAGCGATGATCCGGAAAGACAATACTCACCGTTGATCCTGGCACAAACAGCAAAGGCCATGGATATTGAGGCTAAGGTATACTACCTGGGTCAGGCATTGCGCGTATTGAAACCGGAAAAAGCTGAAAAAATAAAGGTTGGTAATTTTCCCACACTCGCAACATTGATCAGGGAAACTCTAAAAATGGGCATTGACGTCTATGTGTGCGAAGCTTCAAAACAGATGCTCGGTTGGGAAAAAGTCGACTTGATCCCGGGACTCAGGATCGTGGGTGCTGGTACCCTTAATGATCTTGCTTTGGATGCATCAGCAACCATGTGGTTCTGATAAGGATGCACGTGGCGATGAGTGTATATTTAGATTATCAGTCCGCAAAACCCGTTGATCCGCGTGTGATTGAAGCGATGCTACCTTATTTTCATGAAAAATTCGGCAACCCCTCTTCCCTGCATTCAGTAGGTGACACAGCCACGGAAATACTTGAAGAATCACGCAAGACGATTGCCCGTTTCATCGGCGCTGATCACGACGAGGTGATATTCACATCAGGAGCAACTGAATCGAATAACCACGCATTGATCGGTTATGCATTGCGGCACAAGGATAGCGGCAATCATATCGTCATCTCTGAGATAGAACATATATCAATACACAACATCGCAAAGTATCTTGAGCGAAATGGTTTCGTAGTATCTAAGATCCCTGTTGATCAATTCGGCCGCGTATCCCTGGAGAAACTTGCGGAACGTGTCAGTGAAACAACAATACTCGTATCAGTCGGCTACGCAAGCGACGAAATAGGAACTATACAGCCGATTTCCGACATCGGAAAATTCTGCCGAGAAAGAAATATCGCGTTTCACAGCGACATCGTTGCTGCTGAAGGGTTAATGCCGATTGACGTGAATAGAGAAAACATCGATTTGTTATCGATGTCCTCAAATGATATCTACGGTCCAAAAGGCCTCGGCATTCTCTACGTTAGAAAAGGAACACGTATTAACCCCCTCATAATCGGCGGTGGACAGGAGCGTGGCTTGCGTTCCGGTACCGAAAATGTCCCAGCCGTCGTTGGTATGAAACGAGCAGTAGAGATCATGCAACAAGAAATGAGCGAAGAGACGACGCGCTTTCAGCGTTACCGTGATAGGCTCATAGAGGAAACACTCACCACAGTACCCAGATGCTACCTTAATGGTCATCCAACCGATAGGTTACCCAATAATGCTCATTTCCGGTTCGACGGCATCGAGGGCGAATCATTACTGCTTTCGTTCAAAGAGAAAAATATCGAGGTATCGACTGGCTCGGCATGCAGCTCCAAGACTTTGGAACCATCCCACACCCTTATTGCCTTGGGTTTGCTGCATGAAGAAGCGCACGGTAGTTTAGAGATCACGTTTGGTCGCTTCAACGAGGATGGAGATGTCGATTCTGTACTGGAAGTTCTACCCGGCATTGTCAGCCGTTTACGAAAGTTATCGCCTTTGTACAAGGAGGAGACAAAATCATGAAATCCACGCAATACAGCGAAAAGGTTCTGGACCATTTCAGAAACCCACGGAACGTCGGCACACTAGAAGGTAAAGGGGTTGCAGTGGGCAGGGTCGGTAATCCGGTTTGCGGTGATCTGATGGAGTTTTACATCAAGGTGAAGGATGACCGGATCGAAGATATCAAGTTTAAAACATTTGGCTGCGGTTCAGCGATTGCTACGGCAAGCATGATAACGGAACTGGCCAAAGGAAAGACAGTCGATGAAGCACTCAAGATTACAAGACAGGATGTAGCGGATGAGCTGGAGGGCCTGCCACCGATTAAGATGCATTGCTCGAATCTGGCAGCAGATGCCCTGAAGAACGCAATCAAGGCATACAAGGAGAAACAAGAGCCATTGTCAAAACAGGAAACAATGGCCGAAGGGCCAAAAAAAATCGTCGGTATGGATCAGTTCAAGGGACAGGGCGTATACGAGGAAATATACGACCTCTCGCTATTCAAAGACAGAAGGGTCATGATTCTCGAACGGGGTGAGCGCAGTATCGAACTCGCCCTGGAGCTTACTAAGCTCACGCCGCGCGTTGTCTTCGTAACAGGTAAAAAGAGTCTCGATGCTAGTATCCTGTCTGAAAAGCTTGCGAAATCAAGTGTGAAAATACTCTACGAGTCAGAGCTATTGGAAGTAAGGGGGTTGAATACGGTCGAAAAAGTCCTCATGCACGACATGAATGAAGATGAAGAATACGAGCTTTTCGTCGACGGTGTGGTCATTCTGCGTAATGAGTGAGTGTGCACAGATCCGAGTATCCAGGTGACGGCCGATTATTATAGAAAAGCACAGATCAAGATCTCTGGCATGACTTGCACGATGTGCGTTCAGACAATTGAGAAGGCACTGAGACGCGTGGACGGTGTGACGGGTGTCCAAGTAAATCTTGGCAACGAAACTGCGATCATCGAGTACGATGGCCGTAGGACAAACATAAAAGAACTGCAAAAAGCAGTCGAGGATGCAGGTTACGGAATCGTCAACGAACACGCTGCTTTGAAGATCGGTGGCATGGCGTGTGCAACCTGCGTCAATACTATCGAAAATGCCCTCAAGAACAAAGATGGCATCGTAAGTGTAAATGTAAATCTAGGCGCTGAAAAGGCATATGTTGCATTCAATTCAAGTATCTCGAACATCCCAGATATGCGAAAAGCAATCGAAGACGCTGGCTATCAATATCTAGGACTGGAGGGTGAAGAAACCGAGGAACTGGAAAAATCCGCACGCGCCAGAGATCTAAGAGGAAAACGCAACCGATTCATATTAGGATTCGCCGTGGGTATTCCGTTGATGATACTGATGTATTCACGCATCGAACTACCGTTCTCAATGGCGTATTTCATGCTCGTGATCACGACGCCAGTCTTTGTATACATTAGCTACCCCATTTTCCGAGCAGCGTACCGAGCGCTGAAAAACAAGAGCCTCAACATGGATGTCATGTATTCTATGGGCATAGGTGTAGCATTCGTTGCGAGTCTACTGGGAACATTCGAAATCGTACTCACCAGAGAATTCCTCTTCTATGAAGCCGCACTCATGCTTGCTGCGTTTCTCACATTTGGCAGGTACCTGGAATCAAGGGCTAAGCGTAGAACTTCGGAAGCGATCAAGAAACTCGTGGGTCTCCAGCCCAAACAGGCGATAGTAGTCCGGGAAGGAAAAGAGCAGATCATTCCGATCGATGGCGTAGGCATTGACGATGTGGTGATCGTAAAGCCGGGCGAGAAAGTGCCCGTTGATGGGGTCGTAATCGACGGTTCAAGCTATGTTGATGAATCCATGATAACTGGTGAACCAATACCGTCCCTAAAGAAGATGAATAGCAGCGTGGTGGGCGGTACAATAAACAAGAACAGCATTCTGAGGGTCAAGGCGACGCGTATCGGTAGGGATACGGTGCTGGCACAGATAATCAGGCTTGTCGAAACTGCGCAGGGGTCGCGGCCCCCGGTGCAAAGAATAGCTGACCGGGCCGTAGGCTACTTTATACCTGCTGTGTTGTCGATAGCAATTCTCTCCTTCATCATCTGGTACTTTTTCGCACAAAGCACCCTCCTCTTTGCGTTAACGCGTTTCATATCAGTGCTGGTAATCGCATGTCCGTGTGCTTTGGGTTTAGCCACACCAACTGCCGTCACCGTGGGTATTGGCCGCGGCGCCGAATTAGGTATCCTGATAAGAAATGGAGAAGCACTTGAACTTTCAGAACGAATCACAACCATGATATTCGACAAAACCGGCACCTTAACAAAAGGCAAACCCGAGCTGACCGATCTGATATTAATGGATGGCAATCGAGACGGACTTCTGCAAATAGCCGCCAGTCTGGAGAAAAACTCCCAGCACCCCATTGCCGAGGCAGTCACACAATATGCCGAAAGCAAGGGTGTGATGCTCCGCGAGGCAAGAGATTTCGACACTGTTGAAGGCAAAGGAATAAAAGGATTTCTCGACAACAAACTAATACTTGCGGGTAATCCAATTTTCCTGAAGGACAATGGTGTGAAATATCCACCCGAAGTCGATGATCAAATCTCCATCATAGAAAAAGAGGGGAAAAGTGTTGTCCTTGTGGCCGAAAATAAACGGCTACTGGGCATCATCGGAGTCGCCGATACTATAAAACCCAACGCCAAAGCGGCAGTTGAAGAATTAAAGAAGCTGAATTTGAAACTCACCATGATCACCGGAGACAATGCGCGTACTGCCCGGGCCATAGGAAACACAATAGGCATCGATCAAGTACTTGCCGAAGTACTACCCGTTGACAAAGCAAAAAGTGTGAAAAGCATACAGGAAAAGGGCGAGGTCGTATCATTTGTCGGGGATGGTATTAACGATGCGCCTGCTTTGGCCCAAGCCGATGTCGGTATTGCCATCGGTACAGGCACCGACATCGCAATCGAGAGCGGTGATATTATCCTCATACAGGGCGACATGATCGACGCCGCAGCAGCCGTGCAACTTGGCAGGAAGGTAATGTCCCGAATAAAACAAAACCTTTTTTGGGCTTTTGCCTACAATACCGCACTCATACCCGTTGCCGCAGGACTTCTATATCCATTTTTTAAAATTACTTTTAGACCAGAACTCGCCGGTTTTGCAATGGCCATGAGTTCGGTAACGGTAGTTACACTTTCACTCTTATTGAAAAGATATGTCCCCTCCGCTAAGAAAATAGAGCATAGGGAGAGACTCGAAAACCAAAGATGATAAGGATTTCGATCTGGGTAAATTCATTTTTTCTGCGTACGAGATCTATCACGCAGTTATTGTTATACGAGAGGAGGTAATCATGGCAATTGATCCGATATGCAAGATGACCGTCGATGAGAAGACAGCTCAGTACAGAAGCGAATATAAAGGAAAGACCTACTATTTCTGTGCTCCGGGTTGCAAGAAGAAGTTTGATGAGAACCCTGAGGCATATGCTACCGAAGAAACAGAAAACGGCTAATCATCAGGAGAATTCATGGAAATCAAACACATAGAGGGTAAGAAAAAGGGAAGCGTCCTACTCTATGCTCTGAGTACTTGTGTGTGGTGTAAAAAGACAAAGCGACTACTCAACGAAATCGGCATAGCATATGATTATATCGATGTGGATCTCCTTGATGCTGCCGAGCGAGAGGAAATCAACAAGAGGGTACTGTACTGGAATTCAAAGGGATCATACCCAACAATTGTGATTGATGATAATCGATCCATTGTAGGCTATGACCCTGAGAGAATCAAAGAGGTATTTGGCAATGACAAATAGTGATATTTCCAAGGCCGAGGTTGATGCGCTTCATAAGAAACTGAATGTCGCAGCCGAATCCGGCGGCTATCACCTCAACCCCGACGTCGAGTTCACGAATGATCTAGTCCACGGATTATTAGTAAACGAAAAGCGCTACGGCTATCCTTCGTGTCCATGCCGTTTAGCAACAGGGAATAAAAGCGATGATTTGGATATAATTTGCCCCTGCGATTATCGAGATGCTGACGTGGTGGAGTACGAAACCTGTTACTGCGGTCTCTATGTCTCAAAGGATGTTGTTGATGGAAAGAAAGAAATAAGTAAAATACCCGAACGTAGGTTACCGGAGGAATCACGAGCGAGTAGAGTTGCATCGAATACGTCTTCGCTGTACGAATCGACCCTCCCGGTTTGGCGCTGCCGGGTCTGTGGATATCTGTGTGCGCGCACAGAGCCACCCGAGGTGTGTCCGATCTGTAAGGCGAAGAAAGATAGGTTCGAGAAATTTATAGAAAGCGCTTAAGCAGCCACAAGAAATCGCATTCATGCAATAGGTTTCTTGGTCTATCAAAAAGTAAGGAGGACAAGATGGCGAATGTTCAGAAGGTAGGCGAAGTATACAAATGTGAAATATGTGGAAATGTCGTTGAGGTCAAAGAGGCTGGCGGCGGTGAATTGATCTGCTGCGGTCAACCGATGAAATTAATGTAATTGTAAAATAAACAGCAATTGCAAGCGAAATATCGAAGAAAGGAGACATAGATGAAAGAACTTTCTAATATATTCCAGTCTGCAGATTGGAAAAAGGAAAAACATGTTCCGGTCATCGATGCGCCGGATAAAACGAAAAAAGGAGAAGGTTTGCCAATCAGTATAATGGTTGGCAAAGAAATCGCCCATCCAAACACAACCGAACACCATATTGCCTGGATTGACGTCTATTTTCATCCAGAAGGCAGCAAATTTCCATGTCATCTTGGCCGACACGAATTCCACTCGCATGGTGCTTCAACCGAGGGACCAAATACAAGCACGGTATATACAGAGCCTGCTGTGACCCTTACCTTTAAGACAGGAAAATCCGGAAGTCTGTTTGCTTTTTCTTACTGTAATATACACGGTCTCTGGACGGGTTCAAAAGAGCTGAAGGTTGAATAGACAATGCTTGCGAGTGGACTAAGCCTTGAGGCATGGATAGTCTAAAGCAAACCTGCGACCATATTGGATTCTTCACCAAGAACGTGGAAGCAATGAAGCAGTTCTACACCCGTGTGCTCGGATTTGAACTCGGCAATGAGAGCACGCTCTCAAGATCGCTTGTCGAAAAGATTTTTGGGTTAGCTGACGAATGCCGCTTTGTGAAGCTACACAGGCACGGCTTTATGATCGAGATGTTTGAACCGTTGTCAGAACGATTGCGCGAACGCGTGGCGAGTCAAATCGGCATGAATCATTGGGGATATTGTGTGGCGGATAGGGAAATTTTCGTGCAAGAGTTGCGCAGGGATGGTATTGGTGTCATCGAAATCGATAGGAACGGCCGCTCCGTCTATTTTTTAATCGACCCTGATGGCAACCGAATTGAAATTAGAGACTATGCTAAGTGACATACACAGACGCCCTGTACCGCGCCCGCTACGTCTGTGATAACATGCCATTCGTTTGTGAATGACTTACTGGAGAAAGGAGGTAACTTATGATAAAAATAGGCAACGAAGCACCAGATTTTACGCTGAAGGATCAAAACAACAACGAAGTGAAACTGGCTGATTACAAGGATAAGAGGATGCTCTTATCCTTTCATCCCATGGCCTGGACCAGAGTCTGCGCGGATCAGATGAAATCTCTGGAAGCAAATACAGAAGAATTCGAAAAACTCAGCACTGTTGCACTGGGGATTAGCGTTGATACTGTTCCCTCCAAGAAAGCTTGGGCAAAGGAACTCGGTATCACCGCTACAAAGTTGCTATCCGATTTCTGGCCTCACGGTGCAGTAGCAAAATCCTATGGCATTTTCAGAGATAAGGTTGGGACGTCTGAGCGGGCAAACATTGTAATTGATGAAAACGGGGCAGTCGTGTTTGTCAAGGTATACGAAATCTCTCAATTACCGGATATTAATGAAATAATCAGCTTTTTGAAAAATAGAAGGGAGAAAAAATGAGTGAAGATACAAAAGCAAAGTTAGATGGACTCTTGATTGATGCCATGAATGCAGAGGTAAAGGCAAGGGAATTTTACACAGATGCTGCTCAGAAAGCAGCGAGCGGTGCCGGTAAGAATCTTTTTAAGGAATTGGCAGATTTCGAACAGGGCCACTACGATCGACTAAAGAAGATCATCGAAGCACGTACCAAAGGCATGAAGATCGAAACACCGTCCGCAGAAGAGATACCGGTGAAGTCTGAAGTCGAGGGTGAGTTTGAACCCAATAAGGACGAAATAACCAAAGTCCTCACGATCGGTATAGAAGCAGAAAAGAAGGCACAGGCTAAATATCTGGAAATCGCGAATATATTTGAGGACGCTGAGTCTAAGAACATCTTCAACAATATGGCAGAGGAAGAGAGAAAACATCAGAAAATACTAGAAGATCAATTCTTCCACATGTCGAATAAGGGCAGGATTATCTGGGGCGACTAGTCGGAACAGACATGGAAGTAAAAGAAGCAATAAATCGGAGAAGGGCTTACCGCTCACTCATACCGGTCGAGATAACTGAAAAGCTGATTGATGATCTTGCCGAGAGCGCGCAGCTTTTCTGCTCGTGCTTTAATAACCAACCCTGGCGATACGTATTCGTATACGAAAAGAATATGCTGCGGAAAATGCACGAAGCGCTGTCTTCCGGCAACGAGTGGGCGCGCGCCGCTTCAATGATGATTGCCGTATTCAGCATGCCGCAATTGGATTGTTTAATAAAGGACCGTAAGTACTACTTTTTTGATACTGGCATGGCAACCGCGGCAATAATTCTGCGGGCAACCGAACTAGGGCTCGTCGCACACCCAATTGCCGGTTTTAGCCCAAAGAAGACAAGAGAAATTCTAGGTATACCCGAAGATATGGAAGTCATTACACTGGTAATCGTCGGCGAGCACTCGGATTCTATAAGTCCTGTCCTCTCAGAAAAACAGATTGCCGCGGAAAAAGAAAGACCGGAAAGATTGCCGTTCTCAAGATTCGTTTACAGAAACAGGTTCAATAATCAGGATGAGTAAACCACGGACAAACCGTCTCGCACAGGAAAAAAGTCCGTATCTTCTTCAGCATGCGCATAACCCAGTAGATTGGTATCCATGGGGTAATGAGGCCTTTGACAAAGCCCGAGTAGAGAACAAACCGATCTTCTTATCGATCGGTTATTCAACTTGCCACTGGTGTCACGTCATGGAGAAGGAGTCGTTCGAAGATGAAGAAGTCGCGTGTTCCCTTAACAAAATCTTTGTTCCAATAAAAGTGGACCGTGAAGAAAGACCGGACATCGATAGCTACTACATGACCGTATGCCAACTGATCACAGGAACCGGCGGTTGGCCCCTCACAATAATCATGAGCCCGGCAAGACAACCTTTCTTCGCAGCAACCTATTTACCAAAAACGGGAAGGTTCGGCCGTGTCGGTCTACTTGAACTCACTCGGCAGATCGAAACCGCATGGCGCACCCGCCAAGATCAAATCACGCAGTCAGCGAACGATATCTCTGAACTCGTAAGACAGGTAACGCAGACGAATGCGAAAGGAGAATTGACTGACGAAACCCTACATGCCGCCTATCGAGGACTCGTTGCCCTTTACGATGAAAACGCTGGTGGATTCGGCAATGAACCCAAATTTCCCACGCCGCATAACCTCTCATTCTTGCTGCGCTACTGGAAGACGACAAGAAAGGAGAAGGCCCTTAAGATCGCAGAACACACGCTCACGGCAATGAGGATGGGCGGAATATATGACCATATTGGCTACGGTTTTCATCGTTATTCCACGGACAAGAACTGGATTCTACCCCATTTCGAAAAAATGCTATATGACCAAGCGCTCCTGACCATTACCTACACCGAAGCATTTCAGATAACTCACAATGATCTGTATCGAAATACGGCTCAGGAGATCACAGAATACGTGCTCAGAAACATGACCTCTCAGGAGGCCGCCTTCTACAGTGCTGAGGATGCCGATAGTGAAGGTGTGGAAGGCAGATTCTACACGTGGACAGAACGCGAAATAAGGGATATCCTGGATCCATCCGATAGTGATATCGTCGTGAATGTCTTTAACATAAAGGAAGTTGGAAATTACAGGGAAGAGGCTGCGCGCCCTCCGACTGGCAATAATCTGCTGTACGTGTCCAAGTCCATGGATGCCGCGGCGGCCGATTTGAATATCTCGCAGGATGAGCTATTAACACGCTTGGCCAAAGCGCGCAATAGAATGTTAGAACATAGGGAAAAGCGTGTTCATCCCCACAAAGACAGGAAAATCCTAACCGATTGGAACGGCTTGATGATTGCCGCTCTAGCAAAAGCATGCCGTGTATTAGAAAACGACTTACTCAAACAGATGGCGAAGAAGGCAGCCGATTTCTTATTGTCTGTAATGCGAGATGGGGATGGTATCTTATACCACCGTTTCATAGAAGGAGAAAGGGCAATACACGGTTTCCTTGATGACTATGTGTTTTTGATCTGGGGCTTAGTAGAGTTATACGAATCAACATTCGAACCAAGATACTTGCGCGCTGCTTGTGATCTACAGGAAAAAACTGTGGATATCTTCTGGGACAAAGAGAATGGAGCATTCTTTTCTGCACCACAAAACAATGATCTGCCTCTACGTAAAAAGGAGATATACGACGGCGCCATCCCTTCGGGTAACTCTATTGCGATGTACAATATGCTACGTCTTGCAGTATTGACTGGCCAGCATGGGTTCGCTGAGCAGTCCCACCAGACCGCCAATTACTTTGCACGTCAGATCCATAAGAATCCGCTCAATCACATGCAAACAATGACAGCCTTGCATCTAGCCCTCTCCCCTTCAGCAGAGATTGTAATATCCGGAACTCCAGACAATCCAAAAACGCGTGAAATGCTACGCATAATCAACAAATCATCCGAGCTTGATCTAGCCATCGTGTTACGACCGACCGAAGGATTTTCAGACATAGTCGAAATCGCCCCGTTCACCAGAAATCTTCTACCGCTGGATGGCAAGACGACGGCTTATCTTTGTCATGCTGGCAAATGTGAGATACCTATAGCAGAACCCGAAGAACTTGCAAAGAAGTTAGAAAGAACAAGGTATGACAGTAAGGACTAAACTGCGAAAAAACAGGATCGGTCTAAATTAGTAAGTGAGGGGGTATCATGCCCATTCTGGATGAAAAAGTCAAAGAACAAGTCAAAGATATGTTCAAGGATTTAAAGAATTCTGTTAAGCTGGTCGTCTTCACACAAGATTCATTGATTTCGATCCCTGGTCTCGAATGCGAAACATGCAAGGATAACCGGCTACTCATGGAAGAGGTTGCTACGTTGTCTGATAAAATAAGCATCGAGGTTTTCGATTTCGTTAAGGACAAACAAAAGGTTGAGGAATATAAAATAGACAAAATACCGGCAACCGTAATTCGGAACGAAAAGGACTTCGGCATACGAATATATGGCATGCCGGCCGGATATGAGTTCCCAACTCTGCTCAGTGCGATAATGACCGTGGCCACGGCAGACTCGACATTATCGGCGGAATCGAAAGAAAAGCTCAAAGAACTAAAAAAGCCAGTGCACATACAAGTCTTTGTAACGCTCACATGTCCCTATTGTGCTTCCGCGGCAAGCCTCGGACATAGACTGGCATACGAAAACGAAATGATAAGAGCCGATGTCATTAATGCCCAAGAATTTCCACAACTCGGACAAAGATACAGTGTATTTGCCGTACCGAAAACAGTCATTAACGAAACCACCCATTTCGAAGGCGCACAAACAGAAGAGAAATTCGTAAAAAAAATCATGGAAATCCAAAAATAGATTCATGTCCAGTAATCAGAGAGGAGCGATGAGTGGAATCCAAGAAGGTTGATGAAGAGATAAGAATCGCTGAAAACCTACAGAAAATAAAGCACCGTTTATTAGTTTTCTCTGGCAAGGGCGGCGTCGGCAAAAGCACGGTCGCCGCGAACCTTGGCTTGGCACTGAGTGAGAGACAACTCAAAGTAGGTCTAATAGATGTCGACATACATGGACCAAATTTAGCCAAGTTGCTCGGTGCCGAAGGTAAACGATTGGAGCCCTCGGAAGAAAATCGAATAATTCCCGCA
>Ga0209636_10006202_pt1 | contig 12215 bp, 10 predicted proteins | sample DeeMarSWOR152_54_FD_187464 | JGI IMG/M metagenome (GOLD analysis project Ga0209636, IMG submission 187464) | Marine sediment microbial communities from White Oak River estuary, North Carolina - WOR-1-52-54 (SPAdes) (version 2) | ecosystem: Environmental > Aquatic > Marine > Intertidal zone >...
CCATAGAAACTCAATTGCGTAACGGGCGTCGCCTCCCTCTGAAAACGCCAACTCGGCGATGAGGTCAACCGTTGGGGCGAAAATGGTTCCGTGCTTAAAGGCGAGTTTCACCCTGTCGTTGAGAATATCTTGAAGCTGTGGTTTCAAGTATTCTTCCAGGTGAATGACGTTGCGTTGAAGGGTGCTTCTCGCACTAGGGTCCAACACGTCTAAGTACTCTGGTTGGCGGAGGATGCAGATGAGGGAAAGCCTCTGGGAAGCCTTGGGGCGGTCCTCCTGGATGCGGGTGAGGTTGTAGAGGGGGTCTGACCCCTCGACACGGATGAGGGCTTCCAACTCGTCCAGTGCCAAGATGAGATACGCGTTTTGTTCGTCGAGAATCTGCATAAGGGCTTGCAGCAGTTCTTCTGCAGAATAGCCGCGCCTTGGAAAGTGAGGAGAAAAATTCAGGATGGTTCGTTGAAGGATCATGAAGAGGCTTCCCTTGCACTCCCGACAGTTGACGTGAACGTAGTTCAGGTTGATGTTCCGCTTCTCCGCTTCCCTTGTTATATATAGCCCAAAATGTTGGGAGAGAACAGTTTTCCCGGTTCCGATATTTCCGGTGATCATAACGCGTTGCGTCATTTTCCCAAGGCCTTCGACGGCGAAGCGGAAAAACTGGTTTAGGAGGTTTAGTTGAGTTTCTCTGTGGAGGAGGCGGGGCGGTATGTAGTTGATGTCCAGTTTGCTTTCGTCTTTGAAAACGCTGAAGTATTGAGGCATGAGTCTGTCCTCAATCTTATTGCTGAATAACCGAATTTATGGTTTTTGTCTCTTAAAAAGGAGATTGAAGTCTGAGGAAAGCGGAAGTATAGTCTAATATTTTGGAGATTTTCTCTTCCTCTGTTGCCTAGACTTAGTTCTCATTCTCTCAGCCTTTTCCAACTTTTTCAGCGCATTTTCGGGGAACTCCACAACAGCGGCACCAACATAACCGCAGTTGGAGCATTTGTACATCTGTCCCCCGCCACGACCCAACCACAGATGAACCCTGCGACTTCGGCACTTGGGACAGACTTTAGGCAAAGGAAGACCAGCATCGCAGTTACGGCGCACTCAACCGGGCACTCGTAAATCGGGAGTGTGGAACCATCTCGAAAAACAAGCGCCCGGCGAACCTCCGACTATTCTTCTCTGTTCTTTGCCTCTAAAATCTTACGGATAACTTTATTATGACAAATACTTACCTATTCCAACGTGATAACTATGGCCGCACGCAGGCGCGCGCACCAATACCTCGATATGACGGATTTCAAACAATGGACCAGGCATGTTGACGCCATCGCATATTACAAAAGCCAGGGTCGCCTCGACAAGGTTACCATCGAGAAAATAGACGAGTTGATAAAAAAAGGCGAGGAGTTGAAGAGCGAAAGCAAGATAGGCTACTATGACAAATACGTTCAAGCAATGTTAATATTGAAGAGAATACGGAGAGAAATGGAAAGCAAACCTGGCGAAGGAAAGTAGTTTAGATCAGAACCTTCTATAACCGATACAACCTTTTTAGAGTGGGCTCCCGCACTCAAGATCTCAATCACTGGTCAGTGGGGCCAGAGTCGTCATCGCCCACCGGGCAACACTAAATGCCGATCTAACATAAAAGTGTATAGTTGCAGAACAGCGTGTTGAGCGGGGATGCTTAAGAAAATCAAGGTTGTTCCTTTGGCCGCTGAGAGTTTCGGCGTAAGGTCCATGTGCACCTACGTGGAAACCTCTGACGTGAAGGTTCTTTTGGACGCCGGGGCGTCGTTGGCTCCGAAGCGCTTCGGTTTCCCTCCGCACCCGAGGGAGTACAAAGCGATGGCGGAGTGTCGTGAAAGGATATCCAAAGCGGCGGAAGAGGTCGATGTGGTGACGTTAAGCCACTATCACTTTGATCATCACACACCCTCCTTTACAGATTGGTTCTGCAACTGGTCCTCCTCTGATGTTGCGAAGAAAATTTACAGGGAGAAACTTGTCCTCGTGAAGAGTTATAGATCTATGGTAAACTTCAGCCAGAGGCGTCGAGGATGGATGTTCAAGAAAACTGGAGGCAGTTACGCGGAAAGGCTGGAGATCGCTGACAGCAGAACCTTCGAGTTTGGAGACACAAAGCTAAAGTTTTCCGACCCCGTCTTTCATGGACCCGAAAACTCGGCGTTGGGCTGGATCCTAATGACCACCATTGAATGCGACGATGAAAGGGTTTTGTTTGCATCAGACGTTCAGGGTCCCATGCACAATTCTACTCTGAACGTAATCCTCGCTGAAAAGCCTCAGTTGGTCATCGTGGGCGGGCCTCCCACCTATTTAGCCGGGTTTAGAGTAAGGGACGAGCACGTGCAGCAGGGGATGCAAAACCTGGAAAGCCTAGTCAAGAGGGTGCCAGCAACCATTTTGGAACATCACACTCTTCGAGATGAGAAATGGAGAACTCTCTCTCATCCAATATTTGACGTCGCATCAAAAATGGGCCACAAGCTTGTCACAGCGGCGGAATTTGCAGGGAAAGAAAACAACCTGCTGGAATTTCGCCGGAGGCGACTCTTCGAAAGCGAACCGCCGAGTCCAGAGTTCGAAAAGTGGATGAAACTGCCGCAACCAAAAAGAAAGCTGACCAGACCACCGATCTAACTAGATCGCTTTAATCGTTTTTTTCCTTAACAAGCATCCTGCGGAATTTCTTAGCGTCGTCGCAATCGGATTTAAGACGCTGCAGTTCTTCAGCTTCCCTCTCAAGCTTGGCGATTTTACTTCGAATTTCCCTAAGTTCGGTGCTCATTTAAGGCTCCAAGGAATACTATGGGCTCATCCACAAAAATTGGTTATGAAATGAAAATCAATATTCAAAATCAACTTTTCAAATTCATAATTTATTTTAGTAGAGCAGATCAATTTCAGGCCAAGTGATGGCGTAGTGCTTCCACGACTTAAAAAATTGAAGAAATTTGAAGAATACAGTAGGCGCAAAAACATATGTAGTAGCATAAAACGCGCCAGTCTAAAACATGTTAATCTAGAGATAGACTGCAATAAATGCAAACAAGCCATTTCTCTGCCAGATGGGGCCTATTGTGGGATATGGAAAGAGAAGGTTAGCGAGGCTTTGTGTAAATCTTGTCCTTACTTCGATCGAGAACCTTCGGAGTACAGTTTGTTCAGGAGGACATAAAGCAAAGGGAAGTGAAAAATGATGGAGTGTCCTAAGTGTAAGGGCGAAATTGACAAGGGAAAGCAGGGTAATGAAGGTAATTTTTACCACTGCAAAAAATGTGGAACTGTAATTTATCGAAGGAGCGCTTGATGAGGAGAACAGAAGATGGGCGGAGATTTAAGTCCGATAGTGTACGTGTTGATTATAGGAGGTATCGCAGGATATTTCATGGGATACTTGATTAGGAGGCTTTTGCATCTGGCGGTAACTATAGGAGTTTTCGCCTTCTTGCTCATGTACATGGCATACACAAAAGCCATCAACTTAAATTTCAACGAATTAGGCGCGACGGTAACAAGATTTGCTGAAACCCTTGCTCCATTAGGGTTGACATCTTTAGCATCCAGCGCGCCCTTTGTGGGCAGTTTTGTCGTCGGCGTTATTCTTGGATTGAGGAGAAGTTAATTAACTTCTTAAATGAAGTGCTGTTTTGCATTCGCTTCTCTCTGTATATTGTATTCATCTCTATGCTGCCGTGTATTCCGAGGTTCATCACGGTCATGACGATGACTCCTAAGATGGAGAAGTCGGTGTATTCGAAGTTCTCGGCAACTAGGCTTCCCGGTTCAAGACGGGAAATCCTGGTTCCCCCAATCATCTGAATCTTGAAGCGACTAAAACCCCTTGTACAACGCCTAGACCAATTGTGGAGGGCTGTTGAGTGCGCGCGCAAAAAAGATTTAAATCGTTGGATCTTTATGATGGTGAATTGAACACGATACGCGTGTGCACTTCAAAAATACATGCGGGAACTTTGATTTTGGATAGACATTTATCTTCGCTCAAAGTTAGAGGAATACAAGCCAAGAGTTTGTTGACGAAAAGCAAACTTCCAGAGTCTGATTATTGCATTAACCCATACGTGGGTTGCTCCCATGCTTGCGTATACTGCTATTCTAGATTCATGAGAAGATTTACGGGGCATTCAAATGAGAAGTGGGGAACATTCGTGGATGTTAAAATAAATGCCTCACAAATTTTGAGAAAGGACCTTCTCCGGAACCCGAGAAAAGGAGTCGCATTAGTTGGTAGTGTTACCGATGGATATCAACCTTTAGAAAAAAAGTATAGAATAACAAGAGGAATCCTTGAGATATTGCTTGACTATGAATTCCCCTTCTCAGTTCTCACAAAATCGGATCTTGTACTCCGAGATCTAGATTTGCTGAGGCAGTGTAACGACTGTAGCATAGGTGTAACTATTACAACGCTAGATGAAAATGTTCGAAAAGATTTTGAACCATATTCAACACCAGCGAAGCAGAAGGTCAAAGCCCTAAGAACTCTACATGAAAGTGGGATACGAACGTATGTCTTTATCGGTCCAATATTGCCTTACTTAACGAACATAAGGTCTATTATTGCTTCAGTTCACCCCTATGTAGATGAGGTTTGGGCAGAAACCTTAAACATCAGGTGTGGAAATTGGATGGATATTGAAACGGTGTTGAGGAATAGCTATCCAATTTTGGTTCCAACATTTAGAAAAACTGTTTTAGATAGAGAACACTGGGATAGGGTAGGCAAAGAGCTTAAAAGGATAACGAGAGAATTTGGGAAGCCATTAGTCGGGTATTACAAGCATTAGGTTGTTAATCGATGCGCGCGCACTTATTCTTTCAGTTGCATGATTAGTTTTGGCATGAGTTCGGTACCACGCTCTAGAATACCCAATTTTCCCTTTTTACATTCTTTCTCTGAGAATTTTTGAACCTTGTCGCCTTCAATCTTGTTGCCTGATATGAGTAAGGGCACGGGGTCGTCGCTGTGAGCCTCTAGTTTGCAGGGTGTAGAATGGTCTGCCGTGACGCAGACTACGTGGTCTTGCAATTTTATTTTTTGCAGCATGTTTCCAATGAAGTGTTTGTCAACTATAGCGATAAGTTGTGTCTTAAGGTCAAAATTTCCGTCGTGGCCTGGTTCGTCGGGGCCCTTGATGTGTATGTAAAAGCAATCATAGGAAGGTAATGCTTCTAGCAGTTTTTCCACTCTTAGTTTGCAGTCCTTTTCAAGGCTTTTGGACGGAGGGGGAAGGTCAACAATGTGCATGCCTACTAGCTTGGATATTCCCTTTTCGATGGGCATGTCGGCGAGGCAGACGAAGCGGAGTCCGTATCGCTCGTTGATGTTGAAGAATTTAGGTAAGCGATGCCCTGCGTCCCTGGTGAGTATTACGTTTGCGCTTAGTTTTTCTTCGGCGACGCGCCTCTTGTTTACCTCATGCCCGTCCAGAACTAACCTACTTTTTTCAATGAATTCGTTCACGAGGTTTGCGGAAATCTTCGCTTCTCCGGTTTTGTCCATTGGTCTGCATTTCTTTAGGATCATTTCAGCCTCTCGCTCTGCCACGCCGATTCCTTTGACCTTGGTGTATGCTGGGTCTGTGTTGCTGATGTTGCCTGAGAGGCGCTTCTCTTCGCTTCGGATGACTAGGGCTCCTCTGTGCCCTATAGTGCTTTTGAATTCAAAACTTGCGGGGTACGATTCTAGTTTTACTTTCTCGTTTATGGCATTGCTTAGTTCCGCAGCCTCTTCCGTGGTTAGACTTCTTCCTACCCGTCGGTCAATGAGGGTGTTTCCATGGCCTAGAGTTGCGAAGTTGCATCTCAGGGCGAGGTCACCGTCTTCAATGGTTAGACCTGAGCCGAGGGCTTCTAGGGGCCCCCTGTTTACCTCGTATTCGAAGGGATCATAGCCTAGTATGGAGACGACGGCTACGTCGCTTTCAGGGGCTATTCCCTTCCCAACCGTATACATTAGTCCTGTTTTACCTATTTTGGCGAGAAAGTCCATGTTAGGTGTGGCAGCAGCCTCAAGGGGAGTTCTGTTTCCTAACTCTTCGATTGGCAGGTCACCCATGCCATCTATAACAACGTAAATAAGCTTCAAACCATGACGCCTCCAACTCAATTGTGTAGTAACTTCCATTTAAATCACAACGCATAACTATAGACGCTGTTGGATGTACAAAATTTTTAACTACATGAAACCTTTGTGTATGTTTCTAAACGTCAGCGAGGCAGTGGGTTGACAGAGGCGGTAATTTTTGATTTTATTGGCACTCTTGCCGAAGTTCAAGGTTATCCGATTGAGGAATACGTGAAGAAAACGTATGAAAGCTTGGTTGATGACGGTTTTCACATGGATTATAAGCGTTTCGTAGAAGTTTTCTCTCAGACCTACCGAAAATACAGGCTCGTTCGCTATCAGAAGTTGGTTGAGGTTAGCAATGGCGTCTGGATAGCGGAAACGTTAAACCGGTTAGGGTTTGCCGCTGAACCGGAAGATGACGCTGTTAGAAAGGCAGTCAACGTTTCCTTCCAACGTTACTTTCAATCTCTAAAGCCAAGAGCCTGTGCGTCACGAACACTAAAAAAGCTCTCAGGCGGCTACGCTCTCGCGCTTGTCTCCAACTTCACCTACGCGCCGGTTGTTTACGCTGGTGTGAGAAAGCTCCGCTTCAGCTGGTACTTCAGCAGCATCTTGGTTTCGGACGACGTGGGCTGGCGCAAGCCTCATCACAGAATCTTTGAAGAAGCCCTAAAACGCCTCGATAAGAATGCGGAACAGGCTGTGTTTGTGGGTGACAATCCCATCGAAGACATTCAGGGAGCGAAAGCCGTTGGGATGAAAGCCGTCTTTATTCCGTCACAATTCTTCACCATCGAAGACGCTGGAAAAGCACCTCAACCACCAGACCTCATAATAAAAAGCCTATGCGAGCTTCCCAGAGTCCTGCCAGAAATGTAGTACAATGCGAGATTGGCGAGTAAAAACGGTTCGGATTAAAAATTGAAGTAAATAATACGACGCGCGCGCCACCTTTCTTCAACATTAGAAAGCATACGAAACAAAGAATTCTGTCTTCTACAACATATCCTTTGTCTCCTTTAGGTATCTTAACTCCACATCTAGAACATAGTTGATCTTTATGCATGGTGCCAGTCTTAACTAAAGGCATACTATCCACTTACTGGAGATTTATTCAGGGAACAACTATTTCCATTGAGACTTTCAAGGATTTATAGATTTTTCTTCTAGAACTAATAGAATTTTGGAAGAAACATCAGTTTCTCGCTTATTTTGAAAAAAAGGTTTCAGACGAGGCGCTAACAAAATAATCAATAGACTAACGATTAACATAGGAAGTCTATACGGCGGAAACAAATTATAGAGCATGTGGAATAAGAAACACCATAAAATTGTTCTTGACCACACATAAAAGAAGCCAAGAAACAAACCACCGATGAATGAAATGAACATTGCCCATACTAATTCATCCAACGGAAAAGTTGGATAGTACCTAAAGATATGACCTGATGCGAATAAGAAACTGGTGAGTGATATCCATCTCCATTCATCGTGATTCCATTTGTAGAGAGTTCCGAGCATGTATCCTCTGAATAATATTTCTTCAAACAAAGGAGCAAAGAAAATGCCTGTAATGTCGTCTATGTCAAAGTAATAGACAACTAACAATCCCAAGTAAGTGACAACTAACAATCCTAAAGCATTATTTCTTTGAAACCCGAATCTCTCTATAATACTTCTTTTTTCAATGAACTTGGTCAATGAAAAAGGCGTGACTAACATATATCCATCGTACAGTAAGGCGGTTATATTTTTCCTTCCAAAATATACATGAAAGAATAGCAAAACCATGAGAATTAACCATAACAGAATAACTCTGATAATAGATTTCCTTGAAGATTGCATAAAACCATTTTGACAGACATCATTTCTTAAATCTTTAGGACATACCAAGATAGAAATGTAGGTAGGGTAACACGGTGACTCCCATACACTAGTTAAGATTTATGTTTTTTACGCGCGCGACATGGACCGCTGCGGGCATTTTGTGATATTGTCGTGGAAGTGATGTTTGGAAAGTCTTAAATAATTCAGTGTTGAGAGTAGAGTGGTCTGTATGGTGAAAAAGATGAAAATGTTCTGGAGATCTAAGTCGGCCATCACTAAGCTTGAGGCAGGTTTAATAGCGATAATCATCGTCGTTGCTGCAGCCGCAGGAGCCTTTGCTTATCTGGCTTTGAAACCGGAAGAAGAAGTTCCACCACTTCCAGGAGAGTTCTCTCTCAGTGGCCTAGATATATCGCCAGCATCAATTATGGAAGGAGGGTCGGTCACCGTTTCCGTAAACGTTACGAATGTTGGTGAAGCCGCGGTTACCGGGACGATAGCCCTTTGGTTGAATGGTAAACGTGAGACGTCTAAGACGGTAACGGTGGAGGCCGGGGAAACAGAAACTGTGACATTCACTATGACGAAGAGCCCAGGCGACTATGCGGTTGATGTTCATGGACTCACTGGTTCATTCACTGTTACTATGGCGGTAAAGAATTCGGATACTTTCATTTACGCGTCGATTGGCGAGCCAGAGACCGTGGATCCAGCGTGGGCTTACGACTCAGCCAGCCAAGGAATAATCTACAACGTCTACGAACCACTGGTATGGTATGACGGGGAGCACACCGACAAGTTTATTCCCATACTCGCCACAGAAGTCCCGAGCGTTGAAAACGGGCTTATCAGCTCAGACGGTTTGACCTACACCTTCCCGATAAGAAGCGGCGTTAAATTCCACAACGGTGAGACGCTTACCCCCGCTGACGTGGAGTACACCATGGAGAGAATTCTGGTGTTCGACAGATCTGGGGGTCCAAGCTGGATGTTCTTTGAACCTCTCCTTGACCGACACGGCAGCCGCCATGGTGATCCGTCTGTGATATGGGATGATCTCTTAGACGGTACGCTCATAGACAACGCCATAACGTCAAACGCCACCCACGTCGTTTTCCACCTCGCTAGGAAATATCCGCCGTTCTTGAGCATATTAGCCCAAGGTTGCGGCCCATACATAGTCAACAAGGAGTTTGTTGCAGATCACGGGGGCTGGCCGGGAACCTGGGATGTCTGGACGGATTACAACAACCCAACGCTTTCGCCTCTAGACGACCCAGCGAATGTGATGTGCGGGACAGGGCCATTCAAGTTCAAGAGATGGGAACACGGTGTGGAATATGAACTGGAAAGGTTCGACGACTACTGGCAAGGGCCAGCTACCCTTAAGAGGTACATCTACAAGAAGATCGACGAATGGGCTACGAGGAAGCTGATGTTCCTAGCAGGTGACGTCGACTACTGTTACGTTGACACCCCATTTATAAAGGAGCTTGAGGGCGTTAGTGGCATATTAGTCCTTAAGGATCTGCCGCGGTTGGCGTGCACTGGCGCCTTCTACAACCAAAAGATAGACCCCACAAGCCCCTACATAGGTAGCGGTGAACTGGACGGAGAGGGAGTTCCACCAGACTTCTTCAGCGACGTCAACGTGAGGAAGGCCTTTTCATGCTGCTTTAACTGGAGTGAATACATCGAAGACGTGTGGTTCGGCGAGGCAACGCAGATACCTAGCCCAATAGTTGAGGGATTACCCTTCAGAAACGCAACGCAAGAAATGTACCACTTCAACTTGACGAAGGCTGAAGAGTACTTCAAGCTTGCTTGGGGCGGTGAGGTGTGGGACAAGGGGTTCGAGTTGACGATCTTGTTCAACATAGGTAACGTGGCGAGGGAGACGGCGGCTATGATGTTCAAGGAATATGTTGAGAGCATCAACGACAAGTTCACGGTCTGGGTAATGGGTGTAGAGTGGCCTGTGTATCTAAAAGAACTAGTGGCCATGAAGCTATCGCTGTACATAATAGGCTGGGGCGCTGACTTCCCAGATCCACACAACTTCGTCCATCCGTTCATGCACAGCGAAGGAGACTTCTCAGGCTTCTCGGGTTACAACAACACTCACGTCGACGAACTACTCTATGACGGAATGGCAACGACCAATACGACGGAAAGGCAGGCAATCTACAGCGAGTTAGAATCGATTTACTACGACGATAACCCAAACATTATACTGTATCAGCCGCTCGCACGCCGCTACTTCAGAAGCTGGGTAAAGGGATACGTCTACAACCCAATACTAACAACCGATCCCTACGTCTACATACTAAGCAAAGCCTACTAAACCCCCACCTTTTTTTCTTTAAAATCATAAGGATTATTAGAACCCTCCACTTTTTACAGTAATCAATCAGAAGGTGTCCTCGATGGGTTTACGGGCATACACAATCAGGAGACTCTTGCTCTTAATACCCACCCTGATAGGTGTTACGTTACTCGTTTTTGCCGTCCTCCAACTCTTCGACCCAGTGGAACGAGCTGCCTTATACATAACGGATCCAAAGCAAGCTTCTGCTATCCCAGAGATAATCGAGAAATACCACTTGAACGCCCCGATCCACATCCAATATTACTACTGGATAGGAGAGGTTTTCCATGGAAACCTGGGTTGGTCCAAATCAATTGGCCTCCGCGTTTCAGACGCAATCTTACAATTCTGGCCAGCTACAGCAGAACTAGTCCTCTGGTCAGCACCGGTAATCATCCTGTTAGGTATTCGCTTAGGCGTCACCTCGGCGGTCCACAAGGACAAAGCCATAGACCACGTGACTAGAACCTCATCCATCATCGGTTGGTCCCTACCATCCTTCTGGATTGGAATAATATTGCTCGCCGTATTTTACGGCAATCTTGGATTGTTTCCACCTGAGAGACTGGGGGTAGCCGCAAAAGTCTACGTGACTTCCGAAAGCTTCGCCAGGTACACTGGTATCAATACGATAGATGCTCTGTTGAACGGGCAACTCTGGATATTCTTTGACGCCCTAAAACACCTCGTGCTACCCGTCATGAGCTTGACGATACAAATAGTAGCCCTCATCATAAGGATCATGCGCTCAAGCATGCTCGAGTCCCTTAGCAAAGGCTACATTATTACAGCGAGAGCCAAGGGCTTAGACGAGAACGTGGTCATAAACAAGCATGCGAGGAAGAACGCAATGATCCCGGTGTTCACTGTTACCGGGATACTGCTCGCCGGCATGCTGAACGGCATAGTCGTAACGGAAACAGTCTTCGAACACAAAGGAATTGGGTGGTGGGCCGCCAACGCTGCTCGTTCGCTTGACATTCCAGCGGTACTCGCCTTCGCCCTCTTCACGGGGGTAATCTTCGTAATCGCTAACCTCATAGTAGACATTTTGTATGCACGCATAGATCCACGCATCAGGTTGAGGTGACCAAGATGTGGATTAGGATTCGGTTAAAAAGGTTCAGAAAGGAAGTGCAACCCACCTTAAGAGAATTAAGATTCTCAGTTACCAGAATAAAGAAAAGCCCCCTCTCAATCGTCGGTATAGGGATAATCCTATTTTTCTTTGCGATCGCCTTACTGGCACCTATACTAGCACCCACCCCCGAAGGCCATAGGGATCCTTACATTATCCCAAGGGAAGGATTTAGCTCCATACCGACGCCTCCGAGCGAAGAGCATCCTTTCGGTACAGTCGGCACAGGTGGACAGTATGACATCTACTACGGATGCATTTGGGGAACTAGGACGGCCATATATGTAGGCTTCGCTGTCGTGGGGAGCAGCGTGTTGATCGCCCTCATCCTAGGAAGCATCGCAGGCTATTACGGAGGCATCATCGACGAAGTGTTAATGCGGATCACTGATGTGATGTTCGCCTTCCCAGCCCTCATCCTCGCCATGGCACTGGTCACGGCCTTCGGACGCAGTTTGGACAGCGTAACAAGGGCCCTCATCATAGTTGGATGGCCGAGCTACGCTAGGGTGATCCGGGGAGAGGTAATGTCTGTCAAGGGGAATGATTACGTTGAAGCGGCCAAGGCCGTCGGATGCTCCGATCTCAGGGTGATCGTCAGGCACGTCCTTCCAAATTCTATCTATCCACTACTGATAATGGCCTCACTAGACATAGGAGCGATCGTGATAACCGTATCGGTACTGAGCTTCCTCGGGCTTGGCCCTCCCCCCGGTTTTGCTGATTGGGGACAAATGATCAGCTTTTCTAGGAACTGGATAGTTGAGGGC
>Ga0209636_10006203_pt1 | contig 12210 bp, 11 predicted proteins | sample DeeMarSWOR152_54_FD_187464 | JGI IMG/M metagenome (GOLD analysis project Ga0209636, IMG submission 187464) | Marine sediment microbial communities from White Oak River estuary, North Carolina - WOR-1-52-54 (SPAdes) (version 2) | ecosystem: Environmental > Aquatic > Marine > Intertidal zone >...
CAGGAAGGCAAAGGAACTTATTCTTACGGGGAAATGGATATCGGGAAAGGAAGCGGAAAAAATCGGATTGGTGAACCGGGCGGTGCCTGCTGATGAGCTGGAAAAGGCCGTTGACGAGATGGCGGCCGAACTTGCGGATAAGAGTCCCGTGGCCATGAGAATCACGAAATCCTACATGAACCGGATGACATTAATCGATGCCGACGCGAAGATAGAGATGGCGATGTTGTCATCCCTGCTCAATAGTTCATCGGAGGATCACGAGGAAGGGATAAGGGCATTTCAGGAAAAAAGAAAGCCGATCTTCAAGGGCCGATAAGCCGAAAGTGGGGGAAATCGTATGTCTGGAGCCCTGGATGGAATTAAGGTCCTGGATTTAAGCCGCTATGCGCCAGGCCCCTATTGTACGATGATTTTGGGAGACCTGGGAGCGGACATTATCAAGGTGGAAGAGGCCGGCCCGATCACCGGTCGGCGGGCCAAGCCCATGACAAAAGGCGCTTCCCACGGCCCAATCGTCCGTGAATTCGCCCCGCCGGATTCCCCCTACGACCCGTTGAATCGCAATAAGAGGAGCTTAGGGCTGAACCTCAAGACAGACAAAGGCCGCCAGATCTTTTATCAAATGACCAAAGGGGCTGATGTGGTTTTGGAAGGATTCAGACCGGGTGTTGCGGAACGCCTGGAAATAGATTACCCGAGACTGAAAAAAATCAACCCCCGGATCATCTACTGCGCCATCACCGGTTATGGGCAGGATGGACCCTATCGTGATCTTCCGGGTCACGATATAAACTATATTTCTCAAGGGGGTGCTATCGGTATCCTGAGGCAGCCGAAGGCAATCCCAGGAAACCTGCTCGGCGACATCGCTTCCGGAGGTATGCAGGCGGTCATCGGGATTCTTGCTGCCCTTGTGGCCAGGGAGAAAACGGGGAAAGGCCAATTCGTGGACATTTCGATGACCGATGGCGTGGTCTCCCTTCTCGCCCTGTACCTGGGAGGATATTTTCAAAAGGATCGGATGCCCGATGAACCGGATAGAGTAAGCATGGGCACCATGCCCTTCTACGGCATTTATGAAACAAAAGACGGGAAGTTGATCAGTATCGCCTGCTCCGAACCCTGGTTCTACGCCAACCTTTGCAAGGCATTGGAATGCGAGGAATTTATTCCATACCAGTATGATCCGGATAAAGCCGATGAGATAAGGGCATTTTTTACCCGGGTTTTTCTCACCAAGACCCGGGATGAGTGGGGTGAATTCCTCTCCCAACGGGACATCGCCGTGAGTAAAGTGCTGGGTCTGGATGAACTCGCCGATGATCCCCAATTAAAGCACCGCAAAATGATCGTGGAGTTGGAGCACCCGGAAAAGGGAAAGGTGAGGCAGGCGGGTATCGCCGTCAAACTATCGGAAACGCCAGGGAACATAAGGAAATTCAGCCCAAGACCGGGTGAAGATACCGAGGAGATCTTATGTGAGCTGGGCTATGATAAGAAATCGATAAACAGATTAAGAGATGAGGGAATTATCTCAACCAGCTTAGGAGAAGCTGGAGAATAAAAGCGGTGAATGATTGTCCGTTGGTTGAAAGAGGAGAAGATCTATCGAAAGGAGAAGCAGAGGAAATATGGAAAAAACAAAAAAGCAAATCCCGGTAGAAGAGGGCCTCTTCTACCAGCCCTCCTCGCCGGATGAAGAGCCCTATCTGATCGGGGCAAAATGTAAGGATTGCGGTCTTGTGACTTTCCCGAAAACACCGGTATGCCCTAAATGCGCGAAAAGGGACACCATGGAGGAGGCCCACATCAGGGGGAAAGGGAAACTCGACACCTTCAGTATTGTCCAGGCAGCCCTTCCGGGGTTTAAGGCTCCGTCTATTCAGGCCTATATTAACCTTGATGAAGGACCCCGAATTTGGTCTCTGGTTACCGGATGTGACCCTTCTGAGGAGGCCCTAAAAATTGGTATGGATATGGAGCTGGTCATTGCCAAGGTCAGGGAGGATCCGGAGGGCAATGAGATCATCAGTTATCAATTCAAACCCTCGGGGAAATAAGCAGGAAGGAGAAATGTCGTGAGAGATGTATCGATTATCGGGGTAGGTATGACCCGCTTCGGCAAATATGTTGATCGAACTCCACAGGACCTTGGAGAGGAAGCGGTCTGGAATGCCATAGAAGATGCGAATGTCTCCGTAAAGGACCTCAAGGTCGCCTACGTTGCCAATGCCGTAGGGCAGCAATTGACCGAATTAAAGGGGACCATCGGGCAGCACGTATTAACCTCCGCCGGGATTTTCGGGATACCGGTGATTAATGTAGAAAACGCCTGCAGTGGTGGATCAACCGCACTCCGAGGTGCTTTCCTTGATGTTGCCTCAGGGAATTGCGACATCGCATTGGCCCTCGGCGTGGAGAAGCTGTTTTGTGGGGATTCCGCAAGGTCGGCTGCCGCAATGGCTTCAGGAACCATCTATGCTAAGTTCGGCTTCATGTTTGTCGGCCTTTATGCTCTGCAACTGAGGAAGTGGATGGAAAAGTATGGAGTGACAAAGGAACATTTTGCAAAAGTTGTTGTAAAGAATTCCTATAATGGTTCGCTTAACCCGAATGCGCAGTTCCAGAAACCCATGTCCATGGAAGAAGTCTTGAATTCACGCGTCATCGCGGAACCTCTGACGCAGTTCATGTGTTCGACGATGGCCGACGGTGCGGCTGCGGCTATTGTTTGCAGCAAGGATTGTGCCTCTCAATATACGTCAAAGCCCTTGATCGATATCGCGGCCTGTGAACTGGTGTCGGGTACCTTCACGTTTCCCGACGAACCCCATGAGGAAATTACCACCAGGGCGGCAAAAAGGGCTTACGAAAAGGCCTCCATAGGTCCTGAGGATATTGATGTCGCGGAGGTCCATGATGGCATGGCCCCTGCGGAGCTTCGGCTGTATGAGGAGCTGGGTCTGTGCAAAGAAGGTGAGGCGGCGGCAATGATTGATGAAGGGAAAACCACGCTGACCGGCGAAATACCGGTAAATCCCAGCGGTGGTCTGGCCGCAAAGGGCCATCCCATTTCCGCCACCGGTCTGGCCCAGATCGCGGAGGTCGTATGGCAATTAAGGGGTGAAGCAGGCCCCAGACAAATATCAAATCCCAAAGTGGGGCTTACGGAGAATGCTGGCGGGTGGAGCATGGACGATAATGCGGCGTGTGCAGTCACTATTTTAAAGAGATGATGAAATTAATCAATAATGAAAAATGAATAAGCCTTGAAAGGGCATTACAAAAAGGAGGGAAAGAAATTATGGAGATCAAAAAGACCGGTGTGGTCGGCTGTGGAATCATGGGCTCTGGCATAGCCCAGGTATGTGCGCAGTCCGGATACCAGGTGGTGGTGTCAGACATCAATGATAACCTGCTTAATAAGGGCCTGGCATCCATTGATAAGATATTGAGCCGATCCGTAGAGAAAGGCAGAATATCCTCTGAGGAGAAGGAATCAATTCAAAGCCGCATGCAGGGGACAACATCGCTGGAAGATTTTTCCGGATGTGATTTCGTCATAGAAGCGGTCCCCGAAGAGATGGAAATCAAGAAGGAGGTCTTTAAACAGCTCGATAGAATCTGCCCGGATCATGCGATTCTCGCGACGAACACATCGGTGCTGTCTGTGATAGACATCGCTTCCGCGACAAAACGGCCTGAAAAGGTGATAGGGACCCATTTCGCCAATCCGGTGCCGTTGATGAAGGTCGTTGAGGTGGTAAAAACGATCGTAACGAGTGAAGAAACGCTGGCGACGACAAGATCATTTTGCGAAACAATAGGTAAGATAGTGGTTGTCGCTAAAGATGCGCCGGGGTTCATTACAAACCGCATATCCACACCGTTCCTCTTGAATGCGGTCCGCCTGCTTGAGTCTGGTGCGGGTACGAAAGAGGACATCGATACTTTGATCAAAGAGGGCTTAGGCCATCCCATGGGCCCCTTTGCCCTGCTGGATCTGATCGGGATTGACACCGTATGTCGCGGCGCAACAGCCATTTATGAAGAGACAAAGGACCCTCAATATTATCCGCCCACCTTGATGCGACAAATGGTTGCCATGGGCTGGCTCGGAAGGAAGACGGGCAAGGGATTCTACGATTATTCATAGGCTCCATCTCAATGGTCTTCCCCTTTGCAGAAGAAGGGAAAGAGACCATTCCCGCTCAAGGAAAAGAGGAATAGATAGCCCCTGAAAGCCCTGGGCCTTTTGATTTTCAGTTTTAAAAACGTGATAAGGAGGAATAACATGACTGATTCTGAAACGATTGCCCGACTAGAGGCAAAGATTCATGCGCTTGAGACGAGACTTGGGGTTTTAGAAGATATCGAAGAGATCAAGAAGCTTCAGAGAATTTATGGTTACTATCTTGACAAGGCCTTGTGGGACGAACTCGTCGACCTGTTTGCTGAAGATGGTTCCCTGGAACTGGCGCAGCGTGGTGTGTATGTGGGCAAAGCGGGAATTCGGAAGGTCTGGAGCTTGATGCCCGACGCCCGGGATGGACTCAAATACGGAATGCTAATGAACCATATGAACCTTCAAGGTGTTGTGCATATAGACCCGGGCGGAAAGACGGCTAAAGGCAGGTGGCGCGCCTTTATGCAGCAAGCCAAGCTGGGCGAGCGAGCCCATTGGGGAGAGGGGGTGTATGAGAACGAATATGTGAAAGAGGATGGTGTTTGGAAATTTAAAAAAATCCATTGGTATACAACCTTTATTACGCCTTACGACACGGGATGGGATAAGGAATATGAACATGTCATGCCGAGGGTAAACGAGGAGGTTCCTCCTGACTTGCCCCCCACTGAAGAATTCGATGACTATCCCTCGGTCTATATTCCGCCGTTTCACTATAAAAATCCCGTAACGGGGCGTTGATTTTAGCCTTGTCTTCATTCCTTGCGTCAGGAGAGAGAGCCTCGTAGGGCAGAGGTTGATGATCCTCAGCATATTTTTCGGTGAGCCTACTTTGCACGGGGTAGCGGAACGCCTTGCTTGGTGAGATTATCCTGCAATATCTTATAATCCACATTTCTGGGCTGGATGCCGGCCTTTGCCGCCATCGCTGCTGCCGTACCTGCCGCCTGCCCATAGCATATGCAGTGCGGGATGATGTTGAAACAATGGTTGATGCTATCTGATGAGGAGAAAGCCCGGCAGGCAACAAGCAAACCATCCACCGTGCGCGGCACCAGGCAACGATAGGGGATGCAGAGAGTGGGATGCTTGGCAGATATTTCGCCATTATCGTTATTTGCTAACACCGCGATGGTATCATCGAAAATTTCATCTGACTCCATATCCTTATCAGAGAGTGTGTATTCTCCAATAACTCGCCGGCCGCCTTGAATGCCGAGTTGCGAAGCGCTCAGCATGATGAAGCTCTTCTCAAACCCGGGGACATGTTTCTTGAAAAATTCGTAGGTGATGAGCGCTCTCTTTCGAGCCCTTACATCCACCCGGGTCAGCTCTTCAACATCTTTCGCATCGGAAGGTGTTCCATCAGACCGGGGTTGAAAGGCGTGGAACCACACACAATTTTCCTGATTTTTCAGTATTCCCTTAAAATAGAAGGGGTGGCCGCCCAGCTTTTCAAGCTCCTGCATGAGTTCGGCGTGTTTCTCCGGTTGAGATGCTTTGAACTCATCGGCTTTCCCGATATCAACGTTAACCAGCCAAAAGACCATGGCTAGCCATGCGGTCCTGAGGTGGGGGTCAAGTTTGCTGTCAAACTCTGCTCCAGCAGCCACAAACATGTCGCCGTCGCCGGTAGAATCGATGACGACCTTTCCCAATATTGCCTGCCTGCCCGATTTGCTCTCAAAGATGACACCCTTAACCGTACTGCCATCCATAATCGGTTGGGTGCCCCACGAATGGAGGAACAGGTCTACTCCCGCCTCTCCCACCATATCATTGAGTTCGTCCTTGAATATCTCGGGATCAACAACCGCAGTATAGAGTACCCTCTCCTTACCTATGTTTAAATCCTTTCGTATATAGAACCAGCCGAGATTGGCGTTAAGGTAATAGTCGACTACCTCTCTGTCAGTTGTTCCCCAATCTTCCTTCTTCGGGTATGAAGCCCCGCCCCTGGCAGCCAGCCTATCTATCAACTCCTGATTGAGCCCGAATAGGTGCTGCTTCCCGCTGATGCCACTTAGATTCGGGATAATATTAACCAATCCTCCGGTAGCCATGCCTCCCAGGTGTCCATAGCGTTCAATGAGAACCGTCTCAGCACCACTCCGTGCCGCAGCTATTGCCGATCCGATTCCCCCGGGACCACCGCCCACCACTACCACGTCGGTCTCCCGGCATACCTTGATCTCTCTGGATGGTTCCATAATGGTTTTCATTGGTAAACTTTTTCCCATGATGACACCTCTCTTGAAATTGAACTGAGCGGCTTCGCCCCTGTGGTTTTCACTTCACTGTCCAAAAGCATAGACCCTGTTTATATTTCCTGTCAAGTTCTGATAAGATATAAAAATATGGAGATGCTTTTATCGCCTTAGCATGAACGAAGTAAAAGCCGTTTGTGGCGTTTGTTGCTTAGTAGCCTGCTCCTGGTTTTTCTGTGTTATTCACTATCTCTTTATGAGGAGGATTTGATGAGCTGGGTATCCATCGATTATGACAGGTGTAATAGTTGCGGCATTTGTGTTCAGGGATGTCCACGGTGCTTCCGGAAGGACGGAGAAGACATTGCAGTACATGCCGACGAAAACTGTTGCGCCCTCTGTGGACACTGTGTCTCACTGTGCCCTTTGGGAGCTATCGAACATCGTAACATGGATATGACGAATTTCATGGAGATCAGTAAAAGGAGGTTAATTGAAACCGATGATTTCATACAATTCATCAGGGAGCGTCGGACTCACCGGCATTTCACGAATCAGACGATTCCCAAAAAGGATTTAGAAAAATTGCTCGATACTGTCCGCTACACCCCAACGGGTGGCAACGCGCAGAGCGTTGAAATCATACTCGTACAAAATCCGATGAAAAGAAAAAGGCTGTCGGATCTCACTGTTGACCACATTGCTGATGTTGCCATCGAATACGCTAAAAAGCTGGAGGAACTTAAAGCAGGAAATAAGGGAACACCGGAAGAGATAGTGCAGACTGAGCGTATGGTAAGATTTGGGGAGATGCTGGAAAAAGCCAGGGGCGCGGGACACGATCCGGTCTTCTATAATGCTCCTGCCGTTGCGATTTTCCATTCCACGGTTCAGACCGTCACACCTAAAGACAACTGCGTTATCGCATCCACCACTATGGGGCTGCTGGCCAGGACCATGGGGCTGGAAACGACCTATATCGCGCTATTTGAAAACGCGTCCAAGGCCTACCAACCTATTATGGACGAGCTGAAACTCCCGGAAGGAAATCAGGTTTTCAGCGTGCTCGTTATCGGCTACCCTCAATTCACGTTCTTCCGCACTGTTGACCGAAGGCCGATCAGAACGAGGTGGGAATAGAGATAAATCTTTTTTAGTACCTATTTATACACGCCATATTCTTTAGCGGCCTCCATCATGGCTCGCAGATTGTCCGGATTCCCCTTATCCATATGCACCGCCCCGGCAAGTATGTAACCGCCGCCTCGAGCGCATGTTTCGATGAGCTGACGGCAGCCCTCCTTGACTTCCTGGGGTGTGCCGGTGCACAATACCGAAGCAGGTAGGTTACCGGCGATGCAGGCGTTGTCCCCGAGGATCTCTTTGGCTTTGGCCATTTCCATTTGCTCAAAAAACCATATCACCTTGCCCCGGGGCATATCCTTGATGATCTCCAGGCGCGGCATGTAGTTCCCCTCAGCATAAGGCATTGGCACGAGACCCTCGTCAATCAGGCCCATCATGACCTTTTTGAGGGTGGGCCAGTAGAAGGTCTTGAACTGCTCATCGGACATAAAACCTCCCGTACCCTTATGCAGCGGTATAAATATGATCGGGCACCCTGAGGCGGTTGCCGCGCCTACGGCCTCGTCAATGACGATTGGCGCGACTCTTTCCATGGCCTCATGCAACTTGTCCGGCCGCTTATACATGTCAATCATTATCCCCCTGGTTCCCCTCAGCATATCTCCAACCAGGTCATAGGGCGCACCACAGAAGGCGCCCCATATAGATGGGAGACCCGCTTTCAGAAACTCAAGCCCGACTTCCATGACGGCCGCCTGCCATTTCGCCGCTTCCTCGGCGGCATCCAGGAGCGCCTGGACCGACGCCCGGATTTCCGGGTCGCTAAACTGCGTGATATAAAAGACCGGTATGCCGACAAAAGGCGTCAGGGGACCCAGCTTCCGGAAACCCTCAAAAGCGCCCATGGAGCGCGGGAGGAAGGTCCTCAGCAGGTAATCAGCCGGGTCCTTAATGAGGGCATCGTATTCATGTGGCATCATGTACTCGCCTTCAATATATTGGTATGATGGAATATCATCGGCTAGTCCATGTCCCGGCCAGACTAGTATCTTATAGTCGATCATTTCCAACATCTTACCGGGAAGAACAAGCCCTGGCCCGATAAATGAATCCATTTCAAAATCATTGAGAAACTTCAACCACGACCGTTTGAGTTCTTCGTAATCATACATGACCGTCTTGAGCGTCCCCCCAGCGTAAAAAGCGGGAAAAAATTGCACCGGCATCATGATGGGAACGCGGTCGGGCTCCTCAAGCTTGATGGCCTTAATGAACCTCGTTACCCTCGCTTTGTAACTCCTTTCTGCTTCCGAACTGGAGAACGTGACACCGGGCGGCGAGAGCCACCGTTGAAATCGTTCTTCGCGTCTTTCCTCGGGAGATAGGTCCGCCCATTTTTTTTCCTTCGTCATCTTTTTTCACCTCCACCATGATAGTTGTCCTCATGAATGGTAAGAACCTGTTTTCAGGTGAACTATATCGGAGGAGCTATTGTGTGTCAAATAGTAATTAGGAATGAGAAAATGAGTGGGGAAATTAAACACGCTGATTCTGGAGTTTCCTGGTTTTTTCATTAGGGTATCTTTAATCAATATCTGGTTTTGTGAGATAATTTTTTCCAGAAGGTGAGCCCGCTGTTTCTTTACTCCCATGATGTGCTGCTTGTTACCCGGATTCCCTTTAGCTCTTTGAAAAGGTTTTGTGTTTTCTCTTTGTCATAATCGAACACCCTTATCCTTTCGCTTCAGTGCTTTCAAGGTGACCCTTTCGGGGTTCGCAGGTGGGGAATACTTGCCCCTTCCGGCCTCTAAAGGGCCGGCTTTCCCCTTTCCTTCGGCTCCGCTCAGGACAAGCTCTGCTCATCCTCGATGGGTACCCCACCTCTCCAGCAATTTTCGCTCAAGGACAATGGTGTTCTCTAAACATTCAGGAAACTCCAATAAGCAAGCTAATTGACACGACTCTAAGGAGGATATATGGTAAATTTTTTTAAGCATAGATATGTTAATACTCATTTTGATAATGTATAACTCCGGAAAACATTACCTCTTACTCTTGATACCCAATACTGGCCAAGGGCCATGAAAGGGGGAAACAGAGCCGCATAGCGAATACATTCTCATGATGGCTTATACGAGGGTTTTTTGGCGATCATAATTATTTCACGAAAGGAGGTTCATGATGAGTACCTTAGAGGATCTTGAAGCAAGAATGACTCGATTAGAGGATATCAAACAGATAGAGAAATTGCAGAGAATCTATGGCTACTACCGCGATTATGGCGATTGGCAAAAAGTAGTTGATCTTTTCTCCGATGACGCCGAGTCTGTCGAGGTAGCTGACTATGGTGTTTACCTCGGTAAGCAGGGAGTTAAAAGGTTCTACCTGGAGCTTCTCGGAGGCAAACCGCCTCGGGTTGGGATGTTGTCAATAAATATGCAAATTCAGGGCGTCATAACCGTGGACCCGAAAGGAAAGACGGCCAAGGGGAGATGGTATGGTTTCATGATTGAGGCCAGACCTATAGTATCACTGCATGAGGGAGAGCTCAGACAATTGTGGGGGCATGGCATATACGAGAACGAGTATGTTAAAGAAAACGGAAAATGGAAGATAAAGAAACTCCATTTCTATCTCAATTTCCGGACCCCCTATGAGGATGGCTGGTTGAAGACACCGGTTGTTGGACAGAATGGGCCAGACAAGGAGGTGCCACCCGATTTACCCCCTACCGCCTATCATCCGTATCCTTCGGGATTTCACGTTCCCTGTCACTGGAAACACCCCATCACCGGTAAATAATTTATGAAAACACCAAGAGACGAGAAGCCCAGAGGTTATTGGAAAAAGAAAGGGGGAAACAATGGATCTTGAACAATTGGAAAGGCGAGTACAGCTTATGGAAGATATCCAGGAGATAGAACACCTGCAAAGAATCTACGGCTATTACTTTGATACGCATAGGTGGAAGGATATTGTCGATCTGTTCTCCGATAATGCCGAGTCTGTTGAGATAGTCGATCATGGTCTATTCCTCGGCAAAGAGGGGGTCAGAAAGATGTATTGGGAATGGATAGGAGGAAAGGGTGAGCAGCGCCCATCATGGGTGCAGTTTATCGTTATGCAAATTGGTGGTGTTGTTACGGTAAATCCAGACGGCAAAACGGCCACGGGGAGATTTCAAACCTGGCTATGTGAGGCTAAACCTTACGGAGCATTTCCAAGGCAAGAGTGGTTACATGGTTACTATGACAACAAGTATGTTAAAGAGGACGGAAAATGGAAATTCTCAAAATTGCATTGGAACAATACTTTTTGTTCTCCATTTGAGGATGGTTGGTTAAAAACGCCGTTAATGGGTTTAATGAACTATCACCCCACGGTTAAACCCGACGCGCCGCCAACGGCTTTTCATCCGTACCCGTCCGGGTATCATGTTCCCTATCCCTATAAACACCCCATCACGGGCGATTGAATACGTTTAAGGGGAATTGAACGCAGAAAGATTGTGGATGAAGAGCAAGACAGACCAAAGGTTATTGACCGTATGGCGATAATCGCACGAGTAAAGGCGAAGTCAACCCTTCGACTCCCAGGCCTGAAATGGTCTTGCCTTCGACCCGAGACATGTCGACGAGCAGTTCGGCCTTGAGTTCACTGCCGAAAGGCTCATGTCGAGTCGCTCAGGCCGAGGGTGCGCCGCCGAATGGGTCAGCACGACTGGATGGAAGGAGGGACGAACATGGAAGTATCAGAGGCGATTCTCAAGAGGAAGAGCATAAGAAGGTGGAAGCCAGACCCGGTGGAAAAGGAGAAGATTGAAAAGGTGCTGGAGGCGGGCAGGCGAGCGCCATCATGGGGAAACACGCAACCATGGCGATTCATTGTGGTTCAAGATAAGGCCAAAATAGAGGAATTAGCAGGGGCTGCAAGCGGACAACCACAAGTCAGCAGTGCTCCGGTTGTCATTGTTTGCTGCGGAGTAGCAGACTCCTTGTCCCGCAAGATGCATAGAGAATCTTTGAAGCAACTGATTGAAGCTGGCGTGATGGACTGGACAGACGATATTTTGGATAATGTCGTTCTAGGAAGCGATCTATTTGCGCCTTACCGTCTAGGAGAACAGGTAATGACTATTAAAGCCGGCGAACAGGTTATGATTGCTGTGGCGTATATGACTTTGGAGGCCGTAAATCAGGGGTTGGGAACCTGTTGGGTCGGGGCGATGTCTCCCAAAGATGCCCACCAGGTCATGAACTTACCAAATAATCTCTTTGTACAAGCTATGATTCCTTTAGGTTATCCTGATGAGGACCCCAAACCCAGACCTCGTAAAGATTTTGATAAGATCGTTTTTTGGGAGAAATACGAATAATTGTCTCTGAGCATGTATGGTGAAACTCCATAATACCACCATGACAATATAAACTCAACTGAGTTACTTACAGAGCGGGTTGCCGTTCCGATTATCAGATTATACTTTTTATCATCACTAATGGGGAAGGAAGAAATACTGTTTTCCGTCATTATCAGGTAATACCTTTTGTTATCACTACTGGGGGAGAGGGAAATACTGTTTTCCGTGGCAGAGAGAGGGAGTAATATCCTCTTTACCTCCAGTCATCAATGGATGCACTCATGGAATAGTTAAGGTCTGTCGTTTTCCAAAAGGCATTCGTTTCCCCACCTACGACTACTATGTTAATATTCTTGGGGTCGTTATACGGC
>Ga0209636_10006204_pt1 | contig 12210 bp, 8 predicted proteins | sample DeeMarSWOR152_54_FD_187464 | JGI IMG/M metagenome (GOLD analysis project Ga0209636, IMG submission 187464) | Marine sediment microbial communities from White Oak River estuary, North Carolina - WOR-1-52-54 (SPAdes) (version 2) | ecosystem: Environmental > Aquatic > Marine > Intertidal zone >...
GGACAGGTTCAGATTGGAGCTGAGACTGTCCTGTTCCGGCACGAAGAGAAATTTTACAATCCCACAGTTCTGGCTGTAACCGTCTCGGATAAACTCACCGGCGATGATTTGAAAAAACGTATTGACTCTATAAATTCCCTGCAGTTTGAACGGGTCGGAACTCACATTGCGGTCGGCGCCATAGCGGTTATCAACGAAAGCAGCCAACCGGACTCCTTTGCCTCCGCTGCCCAGGCTGTTAAACAATCCGGCAGCCTTGCTATAATCCTTGTTTCGGATTCACCCCAGGCAATGGCTGCAGCGGTTGCAAAAACAAAAGATTTCCTGCCTTTAATCGCTAATGCCACTGCAGAAAACGCAGAGGAAATGGCAAAAATCGCTAAAGAAAACAACTGTCCTCTTGTGGCGAGGGCAGAATCAATCGAGGCCATTTCCGAGCTTTCCGAAAAAATTAAGGAAAAAGGCGTTGAGGATATTGTCCTTTGCCTGCAGGCTGAAAGCCTGCGGGATAAATTGTATAACCTTACAAGGATGCGCGCCCTCTCGCTTAAAAAAGTATTCAGACCCTTGGGCTATCCCACTATTTCCTTTGTTTCCGATGGCGATGCAGACCAGCAGACAGCTGTTGCCGCAAGCCTGATTTGCAAATATTCCGGTATCGTAGTGGTTGATACTGCTGAACCCTATGCACTTTTGCCGATGCTGACGGCGAGGATGAATATCTTTAACGACCCGCAGAAGCCTGTCCAGGTAGAACCGAAAGTCTATCCTATCGGCGAACCTGATGAAAATGCACCGATGATGTTTACCACCAACTTCTCACTTACTTATTACACTGTCGAATCCGATGTCGAGGCGTCCAGAACACCAAGCTATATCCTCGTCGTCGATACCGAAGGAACTTCCGTGCTGACTGCTTATTCCGGAGATAAACTCAACGAAAAAACCGTAGCTGATGCTATGGCTAAGAATAATGTAGAGAAACTTGTTAAACATCGCAAACTCATTATCCCCGGATATGTGGCGGTTATGAGCGGCAAACTCGAAGAGGCCACCAACTGGGAAATTGTGGTTGGGCCGAGAGAGTCTGCTATGCTGCCTAAGTATCTGCGGGAAGTTTGGAGTGCCCCGGCTTAAGCCGGAAACCGGATAATGAAAGAGGCCAAGCCACCAAAATATACAGTTCGTTTTGAACCGAGCGGCCTGAAAATAGAAGTTCTGCGCGGGACCGTTCTTCTTGAGGCGGCACGTAACGCCGGAATCTATTTGAGCAGCATCTGCGGCGGGGACGGCTATTGCGGAAAATGCAAAGTAATAATCGACCAGGGACAATTTCAAAGCAGACCCACTACGCTGCTGACACCTGAGGAGGTCCGTGAAAATGTTGTTCTTGCCTGCCAGACAAAAGTGCTTTCCGATATGACCGTAACTGTTCCGAAGTTTCACGCATTGCAGGCCTCTCAAATTCTCGTGGATACCGATGCCCACAGGTTTAGCGAGCTTGCAGGTGATGTCAGGGAAGGAATCTTTGAGTTCGACCCTCTGGTGCGCAAGCTTTGTGTTGAGATGTCACCGCCTACAGTGCACGACCATACCGCCGACCACGAGCGTTTGTATGTTGCAATACGCCAGCAGGTTGATGCGCCCATAATGCAGACCGGCTTTCGAATCCTGCAGGGGCTTTCAAAGACCCTTGTTAAAGCCGATTATAAAGTTGCGGTTACGATAGGCAGGCGCGGCGGAACAACCGAAGTTATAGAAGTTGAGCCTGGGAAGCGCTGTAAGACAAATTTCGCTGTCGCTGTCGACCTCGGCACGACCACCGTCGTAGCCCATTTGCTCGATTTGACAAATGCTGTTACAATCGATACCGAGGCCACATACAACAGCCAGATAAATTTCGGCGAGGATTACATTCGACGAATTATCTACGCCGAGGAGAACAACGCATTTGACGAGATGCAGAACCGCATCGTCAACGATGTAAATAATCTCATCATAACGCTGGCCGAAAGACAGAGAATTGATTTGCAGGACATAACCGCCGTCGTTTGTTCCGGCAACACCGCTATGCTCCATTTCCTGCTCAATCTCGACCCCACCCGAATTCGCAGAGAACCGTATGTCGCTTCGGTCGGTTTTATGCCCCCGATTCGGGCCGCTGAAGCTGGTATCCAAATTAATAAACGCGGCTTGTTATACTGCCTGCCAAGTGTCGCCGCTTACATCGGTAGCGATATAGTGGCGGGAGTGTTGACTACACGAATTTACACCAAAAAGGCCGTCTCCCTTTTTGTTGATATCGGAACAAACGGAGAGGTCGTTCTCGGCAATCGGGACTGGCTGGTTTGTGCCTCAAGTTCGGCCGGTCCTGCCTTCGAGGGAAGCGGTGTCAGACACGGTATGAGAGCCGGGGCAGGCGCCATTGAAAAACTCGACTTTCTTCCCGATGGTTCTATCGAGTATAAAACTATCGGCAATACTCATCCGGTCGGCATCTGCGGCTCGGGCCTCTTGGATACGCTCGCCGAATTATTCATAAACGGAATTATAGATAGAACCGGCAGATTCAAGCCAAACGGAGATAAAAGACTCACCGAAGGCGATGAGGGCTGGCAGTTCCAGTTAGTCCCACCCGCTAATGAACATCAGGAAATAGTAATCACGCAGGCCGACATCAATAATCTGGTTCGCTCAAAAGCAGGCGTCTTTGCCGCTATTAGAGTCCTTATGGAGTCCACACAGACAAAGCAGGAAAACGTGGAGGCGATTTATGTGGCCGGAGGCTTTGGAAACTTCCTTAACATCCGGCAGGCGGTTAATATCGGAATGCTGCCTGATGTGCCTTTGAAAAAGATTCGCTTTGTCGGAAACACTTCAATCGCTGGCGCTAAAATGGTTCTGCTTAGCAGAAAAGCCCTTGAAACCGCAGAAAAAATCGCTGAAGGTATGACGTATTTTGATTTGATGAGCCATCAGGGCTATATGGATGAATTTATTAGAGCCGGCTTCCTGCCCCATACGGATTTGTCGCTGTTCCCATCGGTAGAAACCATAAAATGTCAAACTTGATTCAGGATACGTAATAGTGCCTAAAATGATTAAAGTGTCTAAAGTGCCTAATATTAGTAACAAGGAATTTGCCAAAGAACTTGAAAAACGCACAAGAGATTTTGCGGTGCGTATAATTAACTTATCGAAAGCTTTGCCAAACACGCCGGAGGCAAGGGTAATAAGAACCCAGATGACAAAATGCGGAACCTCTATCGGCGCAAATTATCGTGAAGCAAACCGTGCAAGAAGTAAAGCCGATTTCAAGAACAAAATCAAAATCTGTGAAGGCGAAGCCAGTGAAACGCAGTACTGGCTGGAAATAATAGTAAAGCTAAAATGGTTATCTTGGAAAAAAGTGAAAAGTGATTATCAGGAGTGTACAGAATTGCTCGCTATTTTTACTTCTATCGGAGAAAAGTAGGCTAAAAGGGCAACCCTGTTTATAACTTTAGGCACTTTAGTTCACTTTAGCTCACTTAAATACGTAATAGGAAAATATGGCAACAACAATCGCTATAAGCGGAAAAGGTGGCTCAGGCAAGACAACACTCGCTGCTATGATTGTAAGGCTTCTGTGCAGCCGGACGGATAAGGCCGTCCTTGCCGTTGATGCCGACCCTAATTCCTCTCTCGGTTTGACGATGGGAGTTCGGCCGACCGGAACTATTGCCGACATCCGCGAATATGCACGCACTAAAAAAACCGGCAACGGCGGTATGGACAAAGTCCGAACGTTCGAATACGGCATCCAGCAGGCAATTACCGAAGCTAAAGGCTTCGATTTGCTTACTATGGGAAGACCCGAAGGCCCTGATTGCTACTGTGCCGTAAATAATCTTCTGCGAAAGTTTCTGGATAACCTTAGCTCGGCATACGACTTTGTGGTTGTAGATAATGAAGCTGGTATGGAGCACCTGTCCCGCCGAACCACTAACAACGTTGACCTGCTTTGTATCGTGGCAGAGCCAACTTCTCTCGGCGTTCTTACCGCCCGGAGAATCTCCGACCTTGCTAAGGGGCTGCCAATCATCGTAAAACAAATCGGCCTGATATGGAACAATAACCGTGGTCCGTTGCCCGTGACCCGTGACACGAGCGACGAGCGACGAGCGACGAGCGACGAAATTGAGACCTTCGGTTGTGTTCCTTATGACCAGAGTGTCCTCGATATCTCAATGCAGGGTAAAACCATTTTTGACCTTGAGGATAACGGCCCCGCTATTTCAGCGGTGCGGAAAATACTCGAACGCATTTTAGTCTTGAGTCCATCACGAACAACGAATAACGAACAGTGAATTATTTTTGGAGGTTTTCAAATGTCGGTTCCTGAAATTGTAGATAGCTTCGCAGGCCAGGTAAATCGCATTACACTTGGAGCTGCAAAAACCGATGGCGGCACTCGCAGCTCGACGGTAACTGTCGGTGGAGCGCGAAATGTTGTCTATGGCGGCTCTGCTGAAGATGCCGGCGAAAAGCCGGTTATTGCCATAGATGTTATCGATGCTAAACCCGAAGATTGGCCTGATGTCCTAAGTGAACCATACAAAGATGTTCTTGAAAACCCTGCTGACTGGGCCAAAAAGGCTATCGAAGAATTCGGTGCCGATTTAATATGTGTCAAGTTCGACGGCATTCACCCCGACAAAGCTGATAAAGACGCTTCCCACGCCGTCAAGGTTACCCAGGAGGTTCTAAAGGCAGTCGGTGTCCCGCTTATCCTCTGGGGCTGTGGCAATGATGAAAGAGACAATCAAATTATGCCCAAGGTATCAGAGGCCGCAAAAGGTGAAAACTGCCTGCTCGGCACCGTTACAGAGGATAATTATAAATCTCTGACTGCTATCGCCCTGGCCGACAATCATCATCTTATTACCGAGGCGCCCCTTGATATCAACATCGCCAAGCAGGTTAATATCCTGGTTTCTGATATGGGCTTTCCGCTCGAGAAGGTAGTAACCTTTCAAGCTACAGGCGCATTGGGCTATGGAATTGAATATTCCTACTCGATTCAGGAGCGCCAGAGATTGGCTGCACTCGGCGGCGATAAAATGATGGCAATGCCCGTAATCTGTGACGTCGGTTATGAGGCCTGGCGGGTCAAAGAGGCAAAACTCGAAGACGCCCCAGGCTGGGGACCTGTCCAGAACCGGGGACCATTGTGGGAGGCTGCCACCGCAATCTGCCTGCTGCAGGCTGGTGCGGACATAATTCGAATGCGGCACCCAAGAGCTGTAGCAGTTGTCAAAAACTTCATTAACCAGATTTGGAAATAGCAAACTAATATCCGGATAGCGGAAAGGAAGGTATTTATATGATTTTAATCGCAGAACGAATTAACGGAATGTTCAAAGATGTCAAGCAGGCCATTGCTGAGAAAAATAAACAGGTCATCCAGGACCTTGCCAAAAGGCAAACACAAGCAGGTGCCTCCTACCTCGATGTAAATGTCGGCACTGCTGCCGCCGACCAGCAGGGAACTATGCAATGGCTGGTTGAAACTATACAGGAAACCTGCTCGATTCCATTGAGCCTCGATTCGCAAAAAACTGATGTCATCGCAGCAGGACTGAAAGTCGCAAATACCGACAACGGCATAATTCTTAATTCTTCACCATTGAACAAAAAAACTGATGAAGAAGTTCTCGAAAAATATATTGAAATGGCAAATCAGGCAGGACCGAAGGCAAGCATTATCGCTCTTACTATGGATAAAAACGGTGTCCCGCAGGACATCGACACCCGCGTCGCAATCGCCGCCGAAATCGTCCAAAAGGCAATGGAAAAGGGCTTCGATACCCAAAGACTGTTTATCGACCCTATCATCCTGCCCGTCAAGGTCCCCGGCGCACAGGTTCAGCCGGCAAACATACTAACTGCTATGGACCAGATAAGAATTCTTGCAGAACCCGCGCCGCATATAACAGTGGGCCTTTCGAATGTTTCACAAGGAGCGGCCGAGAGGAGCCTGATAAATCGCACATTTCTCGCAATGGCCGTCTCGCACGGCTTAGACTCCGCTATCGCTGACGTCTTCGACCAGGAACTGATGAACGTCCTGGCTACCTCCGAAATGTTGATGAACAAGCAGATTTACTCTGACAGCTACCTGAAAGCATACAAACCGACCTGACAGGCCAACAGTCATTGAGAGGAGCGCAGCGATGCGGCAATATAAGAATTTCTGGCTGAGTCGAAGTTTTTTGCATTGCGTTAAACGCCGGCTTTAGACTTGCAAACTCCACCGCCGCAGGCTATATTAAAAGAAAAATTTTATATTTTGGATTTCTCATTGGCCCCTGCGAGCTAAACGGCCAAAAAAAGGAGCTGTTAGGTGTCGGTATTTCGCTGCCCGGATAATCCTGTAATTGAGCCGAAAGACATTAAGCCTTCAAGAAACGATTTTGAGGTTATCGGCGTATTCAATCCCGGCGTTGCCCGTTTCAAAGGCGAGGTTATTCTGCTGCTTCGAGTGGCTGAGCGACCCATCAGCAAACATCCAGAGGTCACATTAACCGCCGTTTACGATGTCACCCGCAACGACATCGTCCTTAAAAGATTTCTGAAAGATGACCCTGAAAACGATTTTTCAGACCCACGCCTGATAATAAGACCGACGCAAACCTTCCTGACTTCTATTTCGCATCTGCGGTTGGCACGAAGCACCGACGGCGTTAGCTTCAAAATCGAGGATACCCCTGCAATTGCCCCCGCCAATGAATATGAAGCCTTCGGAATCGAAGACCCGAGAATCAGTCAAATCGATGATATATTCTATATCACTTACGTCGCCGTCTCTGCCTTTGGAGTAACAACCGCACTTGCCTCAACAAAGGATTTTAAATCTTTCAGCCGTCACGGCATCATCTTCCCTCCGGAAAATAAAGATGTCCTCCTTTTCCCCGAAAAAATTGACGGCAGGTTCTATGCTTTCCACCGACCTGTCTCACCGCTATGCAAAAGGCAGGATATCTGGCTTGCCGAATCACCAGACCTGATTTGCTGGGGAAACCATCGCTATCTTATGTCACCTCGCCTCGATTCCTGGGAGGAAGAAAAAATCGGCGCAAGTGCCGTACCTTTCAAAATAGACCAGGGCTGGCTCGAAGTCTATCACGGCTCAGACCAAAAAAACCGTTATTGCCTCGGCGCTATCCTGCTCGATGAACACCAGCCCTCGAGAATTATCGCACGCTCAATTCAGCCAATCCTCCAGCCGCAGGCCGATTATGAAATCGAAGGCTTCTTCGGAAACGTCGTATTTAGCTGTGGCCTGCTGCACGAAGAAGAAAAACTCAAAATCTATTATGGCGTTGCTGATACCTCCGTCGCTTACGCTGAAATACCACTCCAGGATGTCATCGACAATTTGAATCTGTAAATTCGCATTCTTGCTTTCTTTGATTATCTAACATCCACCAAACGCAATTCTCTTGTTATTTGTCAGGACTTTTAGTATTTTGGCTCGCTGTGAGTTCTGAGCGTTTACAATCCGGTTCCGAAGGCAAACGTGTTTTGTTTATTAGACGCTTGTATAACCTTTTGGCCCCACGCGCCTATAGCGTTATTGTCTTTGGCGCGCTGCTTTGCACCCTTGCGGTAAAGTTCTTTCATGCCTGGCGCGTAGGCCTGGTCAATGAGTATTTTAGCTGGATACTTGCCGATATCGCCGTCCTGTTGGGTATCGAAGTTATCCTCGCTCTTGTCTGTTTTCGCTGGCCTCGCAAATGGGTCATACGGACAGCCTGTGTTGCTGCTGCTATCGTATGCACCTGGTCGGTTATGAACGCAGGCTGGCTGATAAGAACTGGAACCCAAATCCTGCCGGCCGTCCTTCTGCCGTTATTTCGTGCTCCACTGAACGCATTAGGAATTATTGGCGTTAATCTTGTGAAGATGCCTGTCACCGCTGTAATCCTCCTTGGCCCCAGCGCCGTTGCTCTTACATTCTTCTTTCTCGTTCTGGCAAAACCAATACCACCTGCCTATAACCGAAAAATTTTTTCTGACAGAATCCTTGCTTCACTTGTGCTTATTCTTATCGCTATTCTGGCCGGTGGTGCAGTTGCCGGCCGACGCTCGCCACAGATTGCTTCCGAGGGTCTGCGATATAACTGTCAGTTAAGGGCTGTAACGACTTTTATTTTTTCCCAGTCCAGCCGAAAGGACAAAGCCGATTTAGCTGCCGCAACTCGAAAAATACCGGCCTTTGACCAGGTGCAAATTGCAATCACACAAAAACCGCAGCAGACAGATTATAATATCGTGATTGTTGTCCTTGAAGGTATTCAGTACAGCTACACCTCTCTTGCTGATAAACAGAGTAACTTGACACCGCATCTTGCAACTTTAGCCGAGCAGGGAGCCGAATTTGTAAACGCCCGCTCTTCACTTACCCATACCACGAAGGTTTTGTTTAGCCTTCTCACCGGCCGATTCCCTTCAGTCTCGCAGGACCTTGCCGAAGCTGTCCCTGCTGTTAAACCCTATGCCGCAATTGCAACGATTCTGAAACAAAACTTGGATTTTCGAACAGCTTTTTTCCAGTCCGCAAAAGGTAATTTCGAAGCCAGGCCAGGGTTGGTTTACAATCTCGGTTTTGATAAATTCTGGGCCAGAGATGATTTGGGCGACCCTAACGCCTTTCTCGGCTATCTGGCCTGCGATGAGTTTAAAATGTTAAAACCAATAACCGATTGGATAAAGGCTGATGAAACGCCTTTTTTCCTCGCAATTATGTGCTCGGTCAGCCATGACCCATACGAGGTCCCTCACTGGTTTGACACGCCGGCCAAAGAGCCGCTCGGGCGCTATCGACAGGCCATTTCCTATACCGATGAATTCTTAGCTGCTCTCGATGCCGAGCTTGAGAAACTAAATATTGCCGACAAAACTATTCTTTGTGTTATTGGAGACCACGGAGAAGCCTTTGGCGAGCACGGCCTGCTCGGCCACGAACGAATTGCCTTCGAAGAAGCACTGCGCATACCATTTTGTTTGCGAGCGCCGTCCTTGGTTCAGCCGAAAACTAAAATTACGCAGCCGGTTAGCTCCATTGATTTGACACCGACAATTCTCGCTTTATTGGGTTTCGAAACAGAAACCACTGGCTTTGATGGTGCCAATGTTCTTGCAAATATACCGGATGACCGCAAAGTATTTTTCTCAGGCTGGCTTGGCCAGAGCCCTGCTGGTTTTGTAAAAGAAAATCGAAAGTTTATTTACAATACCGCCCCCAAAATCGTTTCTGTTTACGACTTAAACACCGACCCGCAGGAGTTATCAAGCATAGAGCTTCCGCAGCAGCAGGCTCAGATAGTTGCTGATGAGATTATCGCCTGGCGAAAGAATACAATCTTTAGACTTCAACAGCAGCAAGCTGGAGAAATGACTCTATTTGACTGCTGGCTCTGTCGGTGGAACAACCGTATTGCCTCAGCCAAATACCAATCGCAACAGAAAAATTAACTTATGTAGCGATTGCTTTTCCTATACGCTATCCGCTGTCTTTACTGTTCATTTTGTCCACAAAACGTTGTTTTTTGTAAACATCAGACTAATCCCTATGCCATCTAAGACCTTACGAATCCAATATATGTAAAAAGGGATTGTCTGGGTATAATTGGTGTTGATAAAAAACAACACATCATCGAATTTCAACACCCACCTCTTTTGCCGGCGGAAAATGTGTATATAGACGTAAATGTTTGTAATCTAAATTGTTAGATAAAGCCAGGCGGCCCTTAGCTTTTATTTTCCTTTATTGGCATATTCTTTGCAGATAAGATGAGTTAGCCTTATTTGAGGCCCTGATTTTGGGCGGGACCTCATATAGAATCGGTTAGGAGGAGGAAGGCCCGCCCGATTTCGGAATGTTTCAAAATCGGCTATGCTGGTTTTGCCGATTTATAAAACGGAGTCGTTCCGGAGGAGGAATGACTCCGTTTCTCTTTGCGCTCTTGCCTCGCACACAACCTTGCCCATCGTCCTTTTGGCGGATTAACTTAGGTAATTTATGCCATAGGTACCTGCGGCCAATTTCCCTAAGTCAGACGTTAAACGCAACCGTGACGAGCTGCGTAACCGCAACCGGATATCGAGCTAAATTCTTCCAATATTTTCAAATATTTGCACCAAGTTTTTGAATATTTGCACTCAGTTTTTAAACGTTTGTATATAGTTTTTGTAAGTTTTTGCACGTTTTTGAGTACTTTTGAACGTTTGCTCGTAAAGTGGCGCCGTTGATGCCTTTCAAGCCATTTTACCTATCTCAACTCATCCGTCTCAGTGTAATGAACGCCTCGGGGCTTAATTTTTAGGGATTTTCGGATTGCTTTTAATTCTTTATTTGTGGAGGCTTATGCAGGATGGAGGTATCTCTTTTTTGCGTTTTAACGCCATTGATATATCCAGCCAAATTGCTTTATTGGGCATACTGGCGATGTGGATAACCTGTTGATAATTCAAGACCTGCGTCTCAAGTTAGGCCTTCACAGAGCTAAGGGTATCAGTCAGAAATCAATATTATCTTTTATCACAGCCTCGGCGACCCATTTTTAACAAGGGTTTATGTTTGTAAGCCATTTTTATTAAACAAGTTATGAGCCTGAGCAAATTCGAGGCCAGAAACTATATCCGTCAGTGGTCCACAGGCTGGTTGGGTATTTAGGTAATTTAAAATTTGAAAGGGTTTGCTAAGGGGTTGTGTTTTTAGTGGATAACTTGTAGGGGAGTTAGCCTGAAAGTGAAAAAATAGCAAATATTTCCCAAAAAAGGGCTATTTTTTGCAAAGAGCGGTGATTTTTTCCTTTAGTGCCCGGCAGGATGCGGTCGGGTCGGCAGTTTCGGTTGCAGCAGAGCAGACGGCGATTGCTTTGGCACCTGCGTTTAGAACATCTTCGATATTTTCGAGTGTTATACCGCCGATAGCAACGCGGTCGATGCCGGTGTCGGCTAATATTTCTGTGGCTTGTTTGATATAGTCCAGACCAACAGGCTCAGCGGTTGGCTTTGTGCCGGTGGAAAAGACAGGGCCTAAACTTACGTAAGTGGGAAGCTGCCGGCAGGCTGCCTGTAGCTGCTTTATTGAATGAGTGCTTTTTCCAATGATTAGGGGGGTAAGCTGGAGCTTGCGGGCGGATTCTATGGGCAGGTCGTTTTGGCCAAGATGCACGCCGTCGGAATCGGCGGCGACTGCGATATCGACGCGGTCGTTTATTATGCTCAGGACGCCGGCAGCCTTGCAAATCTGGGCGAACTCAAGTGCAAGGGCGAAAAGCTTATCATCGTCGGTATTTTTTGCCCGCAGTTGAATGCAGTCGGCGCCGCCGGCGATACATCGCTGGGTCAATGAAAATACATCAGCGGGCAGGTCGCTACTTATTATTACATATAACTTTACCGCTTTGAATTTTTGCTGAGTGTCGCTGAAAAGGACGATGTCCTTTTCAAGTGTGTAAGCAGTGAATCGGAGCTTTTCGATTGTCTGGGCTACCGAAGGATTGAGTGTTTGGATTGTCTCTGCGAGCGCCCGCAGGGATTCGGTAAGGCGTTTGCAATTAGCGGTGAAACAATCAGTTAGATTTTCTCGAGTGAGCTGGTTTTCGACTGTTTTTCCGACGCCGACGTCGCCGAGGGAGTCTCTGGCGGCGATAAGCTTTGCGGCATCGAGTTTGCTGATTTCTGCTGAAAGCTCGTGCCTAAGTTGTTTGGCACGCGTGGTTAATGGAGCGGAATTTAGTGCGAATCTGCAGAACTCCTCTATTATGCGGATGGCTTCGCGGGCGCGATTGAAGTTGGCGTCGATAATTCGGTAAGTGGGTCGCTGCATAATAAGTGATTATATAGACTGGAGTTGGCAATGAATAGAGAAAAATTAATCGGGAATGATTTGGGTTTGATCCGGCTTCGCCAGAGGCTACGCCGCGACAAGTTGGGTTAGTTTTGGGTTTGTTTTGAATAGTTCGTAGTTCGTTGTTCATTGTTATTAGTCATTAATATTACTAAGGTTACAGCTAATTGGACATTTCAAAAATTGGGTTTGTTTTGCATAAAAAGGGGTGAATTTGTAGAGGGCTCTCGACAAATGTAGGGGTGCCTTATAGGCACGTAAGTAAGTCGCTCGGAGAGCGACTATAGCAGAGAGTAGAAAATATAAAC
>Ga0209636_10006205_pt1 | contig 12209 bp, 13 predicted proteins | sample DeeMarSWOR152_54_FD_187464 | JGI IMG/M metagenome (GOLD analysis project Ga0209636, IMG submission 187464) | Marine sediment microbial communities from White Oak River estuary, North Carolina - WOR-1-52-54 (SPAdes) (version 2) | ecosystem: Environmental > Aquatic > Marine > Intertidal zone >...
GAAAATCCTGCTTTTTAACCCCTTTCTTTCCGCTTTCTTTATAAGCTCATCAGCCACCCGCTCAAAAGCCTCTATACCAAACTCATCACACAAAGAAGTATAAATATGGAAAAGAATCCTCACAGGAGCAGGTGGAGAAGGTACATAAACAACAGCACGATCACTTTCCTTCTTAGTAACCTTAAAATAATCTATCTCCTGCCTTTTCAAAACCCAATAAAGATGAGTTTTACCCGTACCAAAAGCCCCGACAAGCGGTAAAAACCTAGCAGCATGATCCACCTGCGTAGAATGTATAGTACGCCCTATCTTCTCATCTATCTTCGTCCGCTTCCTAGGACCCTTAATATCAACTATATCAGGAATATCCCCTCGAGAAACATACCTATCAAAAGGCAGAATGCCCTCTTTTAACACGTCTAAATACATTTCGCATTCTTCTTCACTCATCTCAAGAAAAGACGACATTCAACACCCACACTTAATCCCTAATAAATATTAAAGATTTTTAAGTTATAAACTCTCTTGTTACCAGCCTATCTTTTACGAAATACTTCATCAAAAAATTACCCTTCTCCCTTATTTCTTTTACCCTCAAAGAAAAATAAAAAAACAACAACTAACACTTCCAAAGACCACCACTTTAATTAATAACGGAACTTTTTCCCATAAGAAATTTAACATAAAAATTCCCTTATTAAAAATAAACAAAGAACGAAAACTCTAAAAACAAAAAAATTTAACCAAAAAAACCCATATAAAACAATAAATAGAACTTTTTTGAGGTTATGTCTTTTGAAACGCGATGCACAAGGCAGACTCCATTTAAAAACTGTAATCTACGGAACAAAAAATGTGGGAAAAACAGCTATTTTTCACTCCCTAACTGAAACAATGAAAGAAGCATGTGAAGTACTCATAACCCAGTCAAAAAGCACCATGTTTGACTACGCCCAACTATGCCTCACAAAAAACGTCCTAATAGACCTATACGCCCCCCCAGGAGGCCACGCCTTCCAATCCATAAGAAAAATGGTACTAACCGGTGCAGACATAGTAATCTTCGTCACTTCAGACAACATAAACCCAAACGACGCTACACAAAGCCTCCAAGAACTCCTAACAAACCTCACACAACTAAAAATAAAACCCTACACAGCCCTAACCATAAACCAATTCAACAACAACAACGACACTAAGCTACAAAACAAGTACATAAAACCCCTCCTCTCAAAAACAAACGGCTCCATGAACATAAAAGATGTATATCAAATCCAAGCAAAACAAGACAAAAAAACCGTCCTAGAAACCTTCAAACAAATAATAAAAAAAGGAATCAAAAAGTAAACTACCTCTCACTCACTTACGCAAAGAAGCTTCTTGTGAGTGCACCCCTATTGAGATGTCTATTTCTCGCAGAATATCCTCAAAAAAGAAGGGAGCCCGTTCACCAGGATAAAATAGGAGAAATAGTTCTGTGGACTATCCCGCCTTTATTAGGTTTTTTATTAACCTTTTCCGAAACTATTTTAGTGAATTCGATATCAACCCTTCTTGCTCTCTTGCTTTAAAAATTCAATTTCATCAAGGATGTGCCTTATGAAAACTTCATCCTTCTTCACACCAAACAACCTCCCTCTCTATATAGGGACGAACATGCTGATTCAACCCGCTAGAAGTGATTAAGTAAACCTTTTTTTCAAACAACTCTCCAAGAAAGAAGACCAACTCCATAAAGTTGTTACAAGGTCTTTTTGCCTTCCCCCAAACTCTACTAATACATCAACATCGCTTTCCTCTTTTCTTCTACCCTTACAGAAGAGCCGAAAACACATATTTTCTTAACCCCAAACCTCTCCTTTATTAGCTCCCTATTCTCCCTGAACACTTCAAGAAGATCCATAACCATACCTCCAATTTTTGTGTTGCAGAATACGGGATTTCACCATCAAGGAAAAACCATTAACTTGGTACAACAAGATAAGGAGTTCTAAAACCACAATAAACACACACAAACAAACATTATTAATCTTCTTTTTGGTTTTCTTTAATAGATTTTTTGCGATTTTTACTAGAAGAAGGCAAATTCTTCAACTCATTAAGGTCCACTTCCTCAACCCAACGAGCAAACCTCTCCCACTGATAACTAGGAGAAAGCCGCTCTATAGCCTTAAACCCAACCCTCTCAAGCAAAGGATCAATAATCCTCCCCAACCTATCATCGCCCTCACCACTATTTAAAGCCTCCAATTCACCCTTATGCTTTGAAATCTCTAACGCCGTCTTCTCGGCAACATCTTCCGCTATACGCTCCAACTCCTCCACCTCCTCCCGACTCAACAAAAAAATATTCAACCGAAATCTACCATCATCCCCCTTAAGAATAGCCCTCAACTTCAACATAGAATCAAGATGACTTCTCAAAGCCTCTCTCGGAACCCTCAAAAAAACCTTCACCTTAGAAGGATCCGCCAAAAGAGGCTCCATCTTCACCACAAGCACCTCAAACAACTCCTCCTCAGACCTCGGGCCCCTACTCAAAACCTCAACAATCAGACGCCTATACTTATTCTGAAAAAGCCAATGAATCTTCTCCTCACTCCAAGGTTCAAAAGTCGTCCGATCATACCAAGTCTCAAACCGTCTAAAACGCGGAATAGCACTAAACTTAAACAACAAAAACAACCACCAACACAACAAAAAAAGCAAAAACAAATAAAAAAGCATTTCCCATCTAGCCACTAAACGATTAAAGTTTAGGCTTGAATCAGGGGAATAAAGCATGCTAAGAATAAGAAGAGCCAGATTAGAAGACCTATCACCGATAACTGAAATATATAATGATGCTATTATTAAAACAGTAGCCACATTTGATACAAAACCAAAATCAAGCGAGGAACAGAAAGAATGGTTTGAACAGCACGGAGAAAGACACCCGATTCTAGTTGCTGAAATAGATAATAAAGTAGTTGGCTGGGCTTCTCTTTCTGCATGGTCAGACCGATGTGCCTATTCAGAAACAGCAGAAATATCCCTATACATAGAAGAAGGACACAGGGGAAAGGGAATAGGAAAAAAACTCACTGAAACAATTCTAAGGGAAGGAAAAGCAGCAGGTCTCCACACAATTATTGCGAGAGTTACGGAGGGAAACGAAAAGAACATCCACATACTAAAAACATATGGGTTTTTTCACATTGGAATAATGAAAGAAGTAGGAAGAAAATTCGGAAAGTTATTAGATGTCTATCTCTTACAAAAAATACTCGAATAATTCTAAGACCAAGCAAACGCACAAAAACAACAACTCGAACAAAAAAAATAAGCAATAAAAGCCCTAAAACGTAAAATAAAAACGTTTTTATAGACCGAAAACCGATTTCACGAAAATTCGAGAAATAAAAAAAGAGATCACTAAAAAACTAAGGAGCAAACCAAACAAAAAAAAACTCTGTAGAAAACCATACTGGAGGTCAAAAAAATGGCAAAAGAATTAAAAGTAGGTATTAAAGCCCCTGATTTTTGTTTACAAGATGAAAAAGAAGAAAAAAACTGCTTAAAAGACTTCAAAGGCAAAAAAGTAATACTCTACTTCTACCCAAAAGACAACACAAAAACATGCACAGCAGAAGCAATAGCATTCACCAACCACTTAAAAGACTACGAAAAACTAAACGCAATCGTATTAGGCGTAAGCCCAGACTCATGCGGAAGCCACCAAAAATTCATCGAAAAACAAGGACTAAAAATCAAACTCCTAAGCGACCCCGAACACAAAGTAATAGAAAAATACGGAGCATGGGGCCTTAAAAAAATGTACGGAAAAGAATACGAAGGAGTAATCAGGAGCACCTACCTCATCGACACCGCAGGCAAAATCGCCCACGTATGGAAAAAAGTCAAAGTCAAAGGACACGCAGAACAAGTAAAAGAAAAACTAAAAGAAATCCAATAACGCCAAAAAACCAACACAAACAGAAGAACAATCAGAAAAAAAATCAAACCCTGAAGGAGGATATAGATGGACGTAAAAGAAGCAATAAAAATAAGAAGAGCATACCGCGCCCTAGACCCAGTAGAAATAACAGAAGAACTGATAAAAGATCTAGCTGAAAGCGCTCAACTAGCACCCTCCTGCTTTAACAACCAACCATGGAGATACGTTTTCATACACGACCCAGAAACATTGGAAAAGTTATATGCCACTCTACCGAAAACCAACGAATGGGTAAAAAACGGATCTATGATTATAGCAGTAGTAAGCAAAAAAGATGACGACTGCGTCGTAGGAAACAGAGAATACTACCTTTTTGACACCGGCATGGCAACCGCCTTCATCATCCTAAGAGCAACAGAACTGGGCCTCGTAGCACACCCCATAGCAGGATACGACGAAGAAAAAGCAAAACAAGTGCTAGGAATCCCTGAAGACATGCTCCTAATCACGTTCGTTATAGTAGGTAAAAAATCAGAAAACATAAAACCCAACCTCACAGAAAAACAAGCACAAATAGAAAAACAAAGACCAGAAAGAAAATCCCTAGAAAAAATCGCCCACACAAACACTTACAAAGAAGAATAAATACATAACCAGTTGATTAACCTACATATAGCAACATAAACGAGGTTTATCCCCTCTAGTTTTATCCTTCCTCACCCTTACTAAGAAAAGTGAAACCAGATGAAACTATTAATCTTCACAGAAGGAACAATTATAATGCATAAAAGTGCGAAAGGCCTTCCAAGGGAAGAAATCGTAAAACAAAGCCTAGAAGGAAAAGATCCCACACTCTCTGACTGGAAAGAATATATTCCAATAGGAAACTCAGCAAACAAACTCAAAACCTGGAAAAAACAAGGCGCAAAAATCACTTACTTAACCGCAAGAATCACAGAACATGAGATCAAGGAAATACAACAAGTTCTTAGGAAGTACGGGTTCCCTGAAGGACAAATATTCTTCCGAAAACCCGGAGAACAATACAAAGATATTGCTGAGAGAGTATTACCAGATGTTCTAATCGAAGATGATTGTGAAAGCATCGGAGGGAAAGAAGAAATGACATACCCCCAAATTAAACCACATATCCAAAGAAAAATAAAATCTATAACTGCAAAAGAATTTGGCGGTATAGATAACCTCCCAGACAAACTCCCAAAACTCAAAGAATATCAAGATTAAAAAAAGAAAAGAAAGGGAAGGAATTCTAAACAACGAATTTAAAACTTCATAACTATAATTTTCAACCTTTTTCAATCAATTTTAGTTTAACCCCTACATTTTCAAGCTTTATTTGAGCTAATTTATTATTCTAAAGCTTCTTTTAAAACCATTCAAAACCCCAGCACTCATTTTAAAGCCCAGATAAGACACCCTACCGCCACAAAATCACACATATTTCCAAATACAGCTATCATATCAGCCTACTGAAACAAAAAAACAAAGGGCAAAAAAACTGCTTATACAATCTATAAAGTTTAATGTATGTAAAGGTAAAAGGTTTTGTGAGTTGTTTTATAGGGAAGTGATTTGGGATTTTTTATGGTGGAGGATGGGGTTTTACTAAGGGATAAAAAGGAGAAATTTCTTTTTTCTTTCAATATTTTACTTTTAGAAAAGACGATAAAAACAAAAAATTAAAAGTTGGAGTGTGTGATTTTCGCGGTGGTGTTTTGCTTATGGGTTTTAAAAGAAGGATGAATTTTTGTCAATTGTTGCCCTTATCTGCATCATAGTAGGCTATATACCGTCAGCTAGTCAGATGTATGTTTTTTTAATCGCTGTTTTTTATTATTGTTTGTGACGGGCAATTAAGGTATTCGATCTTTTTTAGCACGGGCATCTGTGCTATACCTATAATAAAATCTTCTTCTATCATTTCTTGATCTAAAAGAGGATGGAAATTCATCTTCCCTTTATTTCCTCTTTGGAAAACAATAACGTTCAAACCCATTTCTTCAAGATCTTCTAGTTTTTTCCCGATAAGCTTTGAGTCTTTGTTTAAAGTAAAGCTTGCAATGAAAGCAGTTATTCCTCCAAAATAGATAGAATCCATGATGGAAACGCATTTAAAAGCGGTTGCTGCCGTTCTTGCAACGGCAGGAGCTGCAAGGAAGGATGGAGAGAAAACTCTATAGATATGGATTTCTTTTGTTAAACGTTCTGCAAGTTTTTCGTTAAAAAGTCCGAGTACTATTTGGACATCTGGGTTTAGCTCTTTGGCTTCCAAAACTATGCCGATATTTGTCAGATCATCCTTTTCAACTACTATGATGGACTTTGCTTTTGAAATATTGGCTTTCTGTAAACCTCTGCCTTGGATACAATCTTCAACGAAAACAGGGATACCTTCTTCTTGAAGCTCGTCTATAAAAGCGCTTTCAGGATCTTTAGTGATTATCACAACCTCTTCACCAAGCTCGGTCAGCAGCCGAGTGACCCTATGCCCGAGATGGGTTGAACCACATACGATCACATGATCTGAGTAGGTGTTAGCTTTTATCTCTTGCCACAACTCCATATGGCTGGCCTTTGCAAACAAAGTGTTAACGAAACGCAGAAGTCCTTCCACCACGATGATTACACCTATAAGAGGAACAAAGATGAACAAAAGTTGAAGCGGAAAACTATCAGGATAATCTAAGTCTATATCGAAAAAAATCATGCGAAGAGAAACATAAAATGCCTCTGAAAAGCTCAATTCTTCTTTATCATACCACCCCCAAAGTATTAAAGCACTGATAAAGTTCAAAGCCAAAAAAAACAACATCGTCCACTTAAATTCTAAAAAAACAGCCTTAAAATCTCGCCACTGTGCTATGATCTTTTTTCTAAACGTTTTCATCCTAATACCTCCCACATTTTATCGGCCTTCATTTATCTCCGCTATCTTTTCAATAACCTTCGAACTAGCCATAATAAGCAGCAAGTCGCCAGACTCAATCTTAAGATCTGGCTTGGGATGAAGGTGGAGCTCTTTGCAATGCCCTTGATGCATAATCACGCTAAGATTAAGCTTTTCTAACTCTTGAATAGTCTTCCCAAGAAGTCCAGAATTTTCACCTACACAAAACCTTGAAAAAATCAATAACTTTCCATGAATTTCAAAAGTATTAATAATCACGTGTTTAGTCAAAGCCGAAATAGCGAAAGGAGGCGCTGCAAGGGCGGAAACACTGAAAACACTATCGATATTAAACCGTTTTTTAAAGCTTTCCGCTAACTCTTGTTCGAACATGCGTAAAACAACCCTAATACGGGGATTCATTTCCTTCGCTTTTAGACTAATTTCAAAATTCGCCAAAAAATCATTCGAAGCAAAAACTATCGTAGCCGCTTCTCTAACGTTCGCCTCCTCTAAAACACCGGCATCTTTTGCATCCCCAAACAGTAAAGGAAAACCTGTTTCAGTTTTAATTTCCTCAACAAATTCAGCCTCAGCATCTTTCTCAATTATTATAACATCCTCATCCATTTCTTTCAACAACTTAGCTACCCGACCGCCCAATCTACCGCATCCGACAAGGATAACATGACCGCTTACACCCATTTAAAAACCCCCCTTTCTTTTTTCACTCTAATAACACCTTACCAATACCAGATAGCCTAAAAAACATATGCAAGAAAAAACTGATTACACATCTAAACTGTAAAACCTGATCTATAACCCGCCATAGAAAAATTTTTTGTTTTACTTTTAAATTAACTGAAGTGGGGGTATATGAGGGTAATGTGGCTTGGTTTTTTTTATTTTTTAAAAAATAGGTTTATATTAGGTATGTTTTTTTGGTTTTATCGTGTTAGGGTGGTGGTTTGTGTTGTATAAGACTCCGTTTTTGGGTTCTGGTGGTGTTATTGTAACTGAGCATCCTCTTGCTTCTTTGGCGGGTTTTAAGGTTTTGATGAATGGGGGGAATGCTGTTGACGCTGCTGTGTCATCGAGTTTTGCGTTAACGGTTTTGCAGCCTCATTTAGGTGGTCTTGGTAGTGATTTTTTTGCGTTGGTGTATTTGCGTGATGATGATAAAATATGTGGAATTAATGCGGGTGGTTGGGCTCCGAGTGGTTTATCGTTGGATTTTTTGAAGGGTAAGGGTTTTTCTAGAATACCGGGAAGGGGGGCTTTGACGGTGGTTGTTCCTGGTCTTGTGGGGGGGCTTTGTGAGTTGCATGAGAGGTTTGGTGTTTCTAATTTTAGTGGTTTGTTAAGTGATGCGATTGGTTATGCGGAGGAGGGTTTTCCTATTTATCGGAGTTTATCGGTTGCTATTAAATTGTTGAAAGAAAAGTTAGGGAGGGATGATGGTTTTAAAAAGATTTTTCTTGCAAATGAGAATGTTTGTGAGGTTGGTAAGTATTTGGTTCAAAAAGAGCTTGCGTCAACTCTTAGGGGTATTGCGGAAGGAGGGTCTGGTGGATTTTATAGAGGAGATGTTACGGAGTCGATTGTGGAGTATGTGAATAGTCAGGGTGGTGTTTTTTCGGTAGAAGACTTTGAGGATTATTCTCCGGAGTGGTTTGACCCGATTTTTACGGATTATCGTGGGGTGGCTGTTTATGAGATGCCGCCTCCTACGATGGGAGCGACTGCTTTGTTGATTTTGAATATGCTGGAGAGTCAGGATGTTGTTAAGCATGCTCCTAATTCAGCGCATAGGGTGGTTTTGGGTGTTGAGCTGGCGAGGATTGCTTATGGGAAGCGTGATAGTGAGCTTGGTGATCCTAGGTTTGTGGATGTTTCTTTGAGGGATTTTGTTTCTAAAGAGTATGCTTCAAGATTAGTTGAGGAGAAATTGCATTATAAGATTGATACTACGTTGTTTGGAGGAGATACTACATATTTTGCCGTGGCGGATGAGGAGGGTAATGTGGTTTCAGCGATTCAGAGTTTGTTTTATCCTTTTGGTTCCGGGCTTGTTGATCCGGGGACAGGTGTTCCGCTTAATGGTCGTGCGTCTTATTTCAAGTTTGACGGTCCGAATGTTGTATCGCCGCGTAAAAGGCCTGTTCATACTCTTTCTTCTTTGCTTTTGGAAAGGGAAGGTGATGTGTTTGCTGCTCTTGGTGCGAGCGGTGGGGAGTTTAGGCCTCAGCAGCATGCTCTTTTGGTTAGTAATTTGGTTGATTATCATATGCCGTTGTGGGAAGCGATCGAGTTTCCGCGTTTTTTGTGGGGTGGTGGTAAAAAGGTCTTGGTTGAGGAAGGGATTAAATATCCAAGATCAGGTTACGATATTCAAAAGCTTCCTTATCCTGGGAGGACTGGTGTTGCGCAGGGAGTATTGATTGAAAACAAAAAATTAAAAGTTGGAGTGTGTGATTTTCGCGGTGATGGTTTGCCTATGGGGTATTAAAAAGCTTGAAGGATTGTTTTTTTGATATTTTATGCATTATGCTGTTTTTGTAGCTTCTTATATTCTTCTTATATTGTAGTGTTATGGTTTATTCTTCTAAAAAAACTGTGGCTGCTATTACGGTGACCCAAAAGTCTTTTTTCCCTGTAGCTGTTTGGCAGATGCTGGTTGTTTCGAAGATTTTCCCGCTTGCTTTGTAGACTTCTTTTTTCTCGTCCCAGGCTTTTTCGGGGTCAAAATCTATTCCTAACGTTGTCGCCAGCATTGTGGCTGCTAAGTCTTCGGCGTAGTCGCCTGCTTCCTTTTCTTCTTCACCGTAACTGTGGTATTCGCTTATATATCCGTAAAGTCTTTCTTCTGAAGGAACTGCTATACCGATAGCAGCGCTTATTGATCTGCGAGGTTCGTTGGTGGAATTTTTGGATAGTACGCAGTAAGTTATTTGTCCTAGTTTTATTTGTTTTAATCCTTCAGATTTATCGATCATTTTGCAATATGGCGGTAAAATAGAGGAAACGTTTACTATATTACAGATCGCTATACCCCCCTCTCTTAGGGCTAATTCGAAAGATTGAAGCCTATCTTTGTGGACTCCAACACCTTTTGTCAGAAAAAATTTCTTTGGAATCATTTTTTTCCCAATCCTTGAAATTTAGTGATCCGAGGTTTTGTGTTTGCTGTGGAGTTGAGTTATGAAAGCAGAAAAAAAAGTTTCTTTAAAGTTTTTATTTTTTGTGTTTTTTAGGAGGTTGTGTATAATGTGGCTTGAGGGTATATTCCTTGTTAGGTTTCATTTTATATTCTCTTATTTCTCCCATATTTTGAACATACATGGTCTATCTGGTGGTCGCTCAGTGAACCCGTATTTTTCGTAGAACTTGGAAACTCCTTTTGCCGCCATTAAGCCGATAAAAGCGTTGGGATGAGCGTGTTCTTTGAGGTAATTCATGATGGCGTCCATAATGTGTTTACCGATTCCCGTTCCCTGGAACTCCGGTAGAACGATTATATCTTGGATGTAGAAGTAAATACCGCCATCTCCGATCACCCTCCCACAGCCAATAACTTCATTCTTGAAAATAACGCATACAGAAAATAGGGAGTTATGCAAGCCGATTTCAGTTGCTTCGGGGTCTACGCTCCACCATTCAACCGCTTCGCGGAGCTTTTGATATTCTTCTACGGTTGGAGAGCGTTCAACTAAAATATATTTTTCATTCATTTTTGCACCAATCCAGCAATGTCGTCTAACGTTTTGGGCTTATTTGAAATTTGGGCTTCAGGTTGGATTTGGGCGAATTTTTGAAGGCAAGAAGCCAGATATGTTGTTTTAGGCGAGTTTGTTCATGCTTTTTCATAAGCTTTCAAAAATTCCTCTCGCTTTATTCCTGCCTGCCTACAAATTACCCTTAAGGTAGAACCTTTAATTTTCTCATGATTTGGCATAGTTAAAGGTGTTTTTACATTATTCCGCGGATGATCATGTCTACTGCTTCGTCTTCTGTTAGACCTCTTGCCATGAGAGTGTCTAGTTCTTTTTGGCTTACGCGTCCTACTGCTGCTTCGTGAGTTACTCTTGCGTGGTCGTCTGTTACGCGGACTATGGGTATTGCTGCTACTATTGAGCCGAAGCCTTGGACTATTTCTTTGCAGTCTACGTGACCTGTGGCTCCTGGAGCGTTTGCTTCGGTTATTCCTTTCATGAGTACTACGCCGCCGTTTGTGGCTGCTGCTCTCATTTTTATGATGCTTTTTGAGTCTTTTCCTTCGAGGAAAACGGCGTCTCTTATTTCTACGCGGTCTTTTTTGTTTTTTCCGTAGGCTTTTGTTTCTATTTCTACTTTTGCTTCTTGGTGGGCGTATATGTCCATGTTTATGTTTACGGTGCCTACGGTGCCGTGGGTTAGGGAGAAGAGGGAGATGAATTTGCTTTTTGGTCCTACATGTACTTCGAAGACTGGGTATACTTTGGCGCCTGAGTTCTTGCCGTGGTAGTGTCTTTCTTCGTAGAATAGTTTTGAGTTTTTGCCGATTATCATTTCTCCTTCCATTTTATGGGTGAATTTTATGGCATTTGGAAAGGAGCAGTGGGCGAGGAATGAGACTTCTGCGTCGTCGCCTACTATGAATCGGGGGATTATTTCTTGGACACCTTCTGAGGGTGTTACGCCGAAGCAGAGGTGTACTGGTTCTTTTATTTTTACGCCATCTTCTACGATTATGTCGCCCATGACCCCGTTTTCAAGTTCTTCACCTTCTATAGTCAAACCTTTTGTTTCTTTTATTCCTACTATTTTGTTGTAGTTTAGGAGGAGTTTTGGGCTTTCGGGGTTTAGCATTTCGTCAACGATTATACCGACTGTTTTCGCGCTTTGAACGATATCTTCGGGCAGGGTTCTATCATACATTTCTTTTCACCTCTTGCCATTAAGCAGTATCTTTCCATTATTTCTTTGAATTCTCCGCTGGCTATGACTTGTCCGTCCCACATTAGAGAGGCGTAGTCTGCTATTCCTCCTGTTTCTTCTCTGTGGGTTATTATGAGGATGGAAGCACCTGTTTCTTCTTTTATTTTTTTTAGCATGGAGGAGAGCTCTCCGTAAGCTATTATGTCGAGACCTGCATCGGGTTCATCAAGCATTAGGAGTTTTGGATTCATTGCTACGGCTGCTGCGATCTCTACTCTTTTTCTTTCTCCCCCGCTTAGGGTGTTGTCACATTTTCTGTCTAGATATTTATTAGCGTCTAAGTTCACTAATTTCAGGACTTTTGCTGATTCTTCTCGGTTTTTTGCGACTATTTCGAGGTATTCTGCGATGGTTATGCCTTCAAACCTTACAGGTTCTTGCCATGCG
>Ga0209636_10006207_pt1 | contig 12205 bp, 7 predicted proteins | sample DeeMarSWOR152_54_FD_187464 | JGI IMG/M metagenome (GOLD analysis project Ga0209636, IMG submission 187464) | Marine sediment microbial communities from White Oak River estuary, North Carolina - WOR-1-52-54 (SPAdes) (version 2) | ecosystem: Environmental > Aquatic > Marine > Intertidal zone >...
CGATTTCATAGATCTCTTTCTGGCGTTCAGTGAAAGCAGGACTTACCGGTATCGTGCTCGACAGGTCACCCGCGTATCCCATCGCAGTTTCTGCTCCGCAATCGAGAAGAAACATATTGCCTTCTTTCAATTGATTCCCGTGGAAGTGATTATGCAGGGTTTCACCATGGATTGTAGCTATGATCGGAAAGGAAATATTACCACCGGCTTTCACTGCAATTTCCTGTACTTTGGCTGTAATATCCGACTCCATGATACCAGGCCGTGCCATTTGCATTGCAGCCACATGCATATCAACGGTGGTATTGACTGCCTTTTCAATTTCCAGGAGTTCTTCATCAGATTTTATTTCACGTTGTGATACGACGGCTTTAATGAGCTCAACAGATGTAGCTTTCTGTGTTGCCATAGGATTTATTCCAAGCCAGTAGTACAGCTTAATTTTATTTTCACTACGATATGGCGGTAATAGATGTATTCTTCTGCCTTTTTTGACAGCTTCTTTGAGAAATGTTTCAAGGTTTGAAATACTGCCAGTGTTCTCGATACCCACTTTTTGTCCCTGATCCTTCAATGTGGGCTGATATCCTGTGAAAACAATATCATCAATCGTCAGGTCATTTCCAAAAATGTATTCTTTACCTTCATCGAAATCGATTACACCTGTCAGCCCGGCAGTATTTAATCCAAAGTAATAAAGAAAAGAGCTATCCTGTCTGAAATGATAGGGATTGTCCAGATAATTCATCGGGCTTTCATCATTACCCAAAAATAAAGCGATACCTGAATCAACACGGTTTCTTAATATTTTTCTTCTATCCAAATAAGTTTGCACATTGAACATAATATTTTCCTTTCAGTTAATTGCATTGTATATATTTAATATAACTTTCCTTGATATATGGATACAACATGAATGTTATCCTATATGTATATTATATTAACAAATGACAACCTCACAAAATCACTTGCATAAATTGTATCATGGCCATACGATTGTACTTAACTTGTTTGGAAATAATAACTTGCTAGGCTTATTTGATCAAGTAACAATAGTTCCCTGAGGAAGCACCAAAAAACGCCACCCAGCCTCTTCAAGGATATGATTCGATTGATAAGTGGAGCCACAGAATTCGTTGCTAGATAAGTTCTATATATAGATAGTTGGGCGTCCCTCTTGAATTCAATCTCGCCAGGTTTTGTGCCGACATAAATAGGTTTATTGACAGCTACTGATTTTATTCTTAATAATTATAAAGAGATAAAGTTGTACTCTGCATTTTCTAATGTATGAAAATTAGACAAGCTCATTCTTCCCACCTTTAATCCTTTTATTTTTAATATTTCCCATCCTTTCATATTTCCCCTGGACTTATTAATGTCTAAAAATTAGACAATCTGATTCTATCAAAGTCATGATTCAATGGATATCAAAGGAATTAAAAATGAACTGAACTATTGATAATAATATATTTCAAAAACTCGCGAAAAGGAGGCGTATACTATATGCACCACCATGGCTTTCTCGATTACAGATCTATAAAGCGGTTGAATCTAGATGTGGTTATTTCCTGGGGATAATTATGTTGTGATCTAGGCTAATCCAGTAGTCTTATAACAAAGTCCATTTGTTGTTTGTGCTCCTGGACAGTGCAAATACTGTCCCCTACTTTTCTACATTAACATATAAATAAATTTTGCCATCTCTCTTGAATGTCTTCATTGGCATGTTTCTTGCTTAATAAAAGAAGGACGGCCTTAGAATTGATTTAAGGCACATTCTAGAGCAGATGAATGGAATAAATGAGGCTGTTTGAGGTTTTTTGGAGTATCAAGCAATATTTTTTATATAAGATGTTGCTTGACATATTATCGGGAGAATAGAAATGGAGGTAGTGGCGGTAGCCTGCTTCACAAATCTTTTGCCCAGTACTATTTATAACCTTGTTTGCACCTAAAAGATTCCTTTTAAAAGAATTACAAAAAAATGAGAATTTCAAAATTAATACAATCGGCTTCACTGTTAGTTTTAGGTCAAGCATGTTGCTGTGGTTTTAAATTAGCAGTGTACGAAGTGTGACCAGATATTAGCCTTAAACCTGAATCTAAACAAACATCATTCGCAAATAAGGATGGAGCTGGAAGTTTTTTATCTGAAGTATGGGATTCCGGTTTTTTGAATAAAAATGAACTTAACAGGGAGGAAATTCTTAATAACCAGTATGGCATATTTGGTAAATATAGTGAACTGTCCTCTCTTACAAAAGGCAGAGCTTGTTACATTAAGAAAAAAGGTTGTGAAGATAAAGTGATGCTAGGAACATATCTTTTTGGTCATTTTGAATTGAAAATAATCTATTGTCTGGAAAGGAGGATACGATGAAACCGAATGTCACATTTAACAATCACACTAATATGGAATCCCTGAGGGTCAAAGGTATGAGACGCAGTGACCATCTAACTATTGATAGAATAAGCCCAGGCTATCTGGATGAATGGCAAGATAGAGCACGTAGCTGGGAAGTTCTTAATGTATTTATAGAACAATTCTGTATGAAGCAGAGAATACCTCTTCACAAGCTCATGAACATATTAGAGAAGACGATTTTGATAAAAGTTCTATCCAGTTTGAATGGAAATCAGAAGGAAGCAGCAAAATTCTTGGGTATAAAATACACTACTCTTAATGAAAAAGTAAAAAAATATAATATTAAATTCTTAAAGAACCTAGTCGAAGATTAATCATTTCATGTTCTGTCGTTGATTCTTATATTCCTGTAATGAAGGAGGTGACGAGTATGGAAATGAAAAGAATAACAACCCTGTCTAATGGACTTAGAATGGATACAGTTGATCTAGGACAAGGCCGGCTAATTCGAATCCACCCTATCTGGTATTCTTTCATCAAACATTGTGAATCATTGAGATATGGAGAAATTGAAAAACTTAAAATTCAGGATGGGCTCCCGATGATGGCTGAGGAGGTTAAAAAGAAAATAAAATTTTCTGATAAGAATGGGAATAGCGACTGGTCAAGATAAATCACTCTCTGAGCAAAACAATTTACAATGCTCCAAGAGCAACGCTGAAACAATTTTAAACTAAAAAATGGTGATAAATTAATCCAGTTATGTTCTTTATTACAGTTTTTTTGATCGTATGAGTAACACCTATGAAGAAAACTTCGCAGAAAAACGGAAATTTTATCCAGTTTATTGAATATTTATCTTCAATATATTGGATTTACAGTATGCATCACAGCCGTACAATTCTCATAACTTCTTTTTAATCAATAAGATAAAAATTATTATCTAAATTGGCATATTTTTTGCACTTCTGGATGACGGGAGAGAAAATGACATAGAGTAAAATATAGATTTATTGAATAACAGCTTACTTAAATAAAAGAGGCTGTTTGAGGCTCTAAGGAGTCTTAGACAGTCTCTTTTTTTTTGGGCTTGAAATATCAGACAAAGAGGAGGTGAGAAAAGGCAATTAAGACAAGGCAAAAATTAAGGCAAAGGTTGGAGTAAATTTATTTACTCCTTGGTTTTGGGTAATTCTTGATTTTAGGATGAAATTCCTAAAAAGGAGGAGAAAAAGTGAAAAGAATTTCTTACATACTCTGTGCTCTTCTCATAATCAGCGGCCTTGGATTTAGTCAGACAGCTACAGGAAGGATCGTAGGGAAAGTTGTCGATACCGATGGAGCTCCTCTTCCAGGAGTGACAGTCACCTTAACGGGTGAAAAGATCGGGAAAATGACGGCTATTACATCTGAAGAAGGCAATTTCAGATTCCTGGGTCTTGCGGTTGGAAAAAATTATGTGGTGCGTTGTGAGCTTTCTGGGTTTAAAACAGAGCTCAGAGAAGGAATTGACATCTGGATTGGTGTGACTTCAGAGGTGGACATTACCATGGAGCAGGTTGCCCTTCAAGAAGAGGTAACAGTCGTAGCTCCCACTCCTTTGGTTGATACCAAATCTAACACTGTAGCCAGAAATATCACAGCAGAGACTGTCCAGCAGCTTCCCACGTCCAGAAATCCTTGGACAGTCTTGATGTTAGCGCCAGGCATGCTAATTGACAGGGAAGATGTTGGCGGAAACGAAAGCGGCCAGCAGTCTTACTATTCCGGCCATGGTGTAGATCAAGACGATTCCACGTGGCGTGTGGACGGGGCAAACATCACCGATCCCTCTGCTTTAGGTGCAGCACCTGCTTATCTCAACATGAATGCTTATGAAGAGCTTCAGATTGCTTACGGCAGCAATGACATCACTGCCCAGACTGGTGGAGTGCAGCTGAATTTTGTGACTAAAAGAGCTGGAAATGCTTACTCCGGTATGTTTCATCTGTATGTTGAAGATGATGCCTGGCAACTTGAAAATATCGGTAAGCAGCCTGCTGAGAACTTACAGGAAGGGTATGTGTCTCCCGGTGTCAATAAACTCTACATGTACGGAGCTGATTTTGGCGGGCCCATTATCAAAGACCATTTATTCTTCTACGGCTCCTGGAGCATCCAGGATATTAACTCCCGAACTATAGTCGGAAGTGAAGATGAGACATGGCTCGTGAGCGGTTATGGCAAGATAAACTGGCAGTATGGTAAGAACATGGGAGATATATTTCTCGCTTATGATAGTAAGCTCAAGTGGGGAAGACCATGGATCGGCCCAGCTAACCAGAGCCCTGGAACTCTCTGGGATCAAACCGGACCAGGGTACCTTTACAGATTGGCAGACCAGCATGTTTTTGGCGACTTGCTGCTCCAGTTTAAAACCATCTATACTGACGGAGGATTTTTTCTTAATCCCAGGGGTAATGAAGTTATAGACGACCGTGCAGTAGGTGAAGACTGGTGGACATATTATAGCCCTGTTTTCTACTTCGATGGCTCCGTTCTCGACTACGGAACGAACCGGAATCAACTGAATGTTCTTCTTAACGGAAACTATTTTGCTGAAGACGTGCTGGGCGGAGACCACGAAATAAAATTCGGCGTAGATTATGTAGACGCAGATACTACGAGTGTTACCTATTATCCCAATGAGAGAGCGCTGTATAGATACACAGATTTTGGTGACCCTTATGATGTACTTGAATTTAACACAACTTTGAAATTCGACGTCAATTTCAAAAGATACTCTGCTTTTATCTCTGACACTGCATCTTTCGGGAAGCTGACTGTGGGGCTTGGGCTTCGCTTCGACCAGGAACAGGCTGCTCATAATGGAGCAAATGTTGCTGGCATTACCCTGGATGGGACTCCTGTGTATACAGATTACCTGGGTGCGTTGTCGGCGCCTGCCACATCTATTGACGCAAAGTGGAAAGTCCTCTCGCCAAGATTGAATTTGTCCTATGATCTCACCGGAGACGGAAAGAATGTTTTAAAGTTTTCTTTAGCCAGGTATGGCTCGCAAATGGGAAACTATACTGCCGCTTTTCTGTGGACTGTTGGTGTGAGGTTCATTGCAGTTCCCTGGGTGGATGCCGATGGGGATGGCACGCCTGATATCGGGGAATTTACCGAATTAGAGCCAGAAAATGCTCTCTGGTATGGCGGATTTGACAGGACGGATCCTTACGCAACTGAAAGCTCCAACAGATTTGACCCTGACTACAATTCGCCTCTAACCGATGAGCTCGCCTTGACCTATGAAAGAGAGATTACTTCAGACTTTGCCGCTTCCCTTTCTCTGTTCTACAAAAGGAGACACAGAGAGGTGAGAGACATCGGAATCATGGCAGATGGCTCCCTTGAGACAGCAGACAACTGGTTCCTTGCAGGGCAAGATCCTAATCTTGGTCAGCCTTATTACGAGCGGACTGAAATTCCAGTCGCCACCTACCGGACAAATTGCGAAAAGTCATTCACTCGATATTTGGCTGCTTCGCTGGTTCTGAAGAAGAGGTTTTCCAACAAGTGGATGATGGATGCTTCCTTTACTTATGCTGACTGGAGACAATTTAACGATGAAAGCGAATGGAATTACATTTTCCTTTCGCAAGACGATCCTCTGAATACCAAAAGCTATGGTGGTTATGATTTGACCAACTTCGCTTACTATGATGGAGGCGTGGTTGCCCCGGAAGCAGGCGGTTCGGGACTGTCTGATATTTTTGTCAATTCCCGCTGGATGGTTAGGGTTGCCGGGCTGTATCAATTGCCCTACGAGGTTAATTTTAGTGCTGTTTTCCAGGCCAGAGAAGGATACGTTGTTCCTTATTACGCTGATTTCGCCAGGGGGTCTGGTATCGGAACCACAAATATGTATGAAGGCGGAAAGAAGTTTGGCGATGACAGACTGCCTGCTTTCTGGATTTTGAACCTTGGCCTGGAGAAAGTGTTTCCTATCTGGGAAAGAGCCAGAGTAGCACTCCACGTCGATGTTTACAATTTGACCAATAATGCCACTGTCTTGAAGAAGAACCCACTCCTGACCGGAACTGTAGATGAAATTCAGAGAATGTTGAATCCCACTGTGTTCCAGTTCGGCATAAGGTTCGAGTTCTAAAAGTTGATATTCGAGCGAAAAAAGCCCCCTGCTTTTTGAAGGCAGGGGGCTTTTTTTTGCCAACGATAGTCACGAAATATTATAATTAATAATTAACACAAAAAAGACTGAGTCATGAAAAAGATCTTATTTATAGCGATATCCCTGATGCTCATATCTTATTCAGGATTTTCACAGGCATATAAAGGAGAAGGACGGCTCAGAGGTTTGGTTACAGATATGGAAGGGAATCCTCTGGAAAGTGCAATAATAAAATTATTTTCCATAAGGGCGAATTCCGGGTTTGAAACAAAATCTGATAAGAAAGGAGAATGGAAGGCTGACTGGATTAGAAGCGGACTTTGGCATATAGATTTTATGAAAACAGGCTATGAGCCCCAAAAAATAAGCATCCGGATTTCTGAGATGAAAAAAAATCCTTTCCTCGAAATTAAGTTAAAGAAAATTGAGGGTCTGGCCATGACAGAAAGAATCGTTGAGGATTTTGAGAAGGCTAATGAGTATTATGATGAGGAAATGTATGAAAAAGCTATTGCTGCCTACGGAAAAATTCTCGAAGATTATCCTGATGCCTTTATCATCAATAAAAATATCGGGAATTCCTATTTTGCCCTTGGAGACTATGAGAAAGCAGTAGAATTCTATAAAAAGGTTACGGAAAAGCAGGAAGAAAATTCGGAAATGTTCATCCTAATCGGAAATGCATACATTAATATGAAAGATAATGAGAAAGCCTTAGAGTGGTACCGCAAAGTCAATGTTGGAGATATTGAGGATGTCATTCCCGTTTACAATATAGGAGTCCTGTTTTTTAATGACAGGAATTATGAGAAAGCTATCGCCTATTTCAAGCGAGCAGTAGAGATTGATGAAGAATTTTCAGATGGGTATTACCAGCTTGCGATGAGCTATCTGGCTTCAGGTCAGAATGAGGAGGTTGTAGAATTACTTGAGAAATTTCTTGAAATAGACCCTGAATCCAGTAAAGCGCCCACAGCAAGATTGATTATTGAAACCCTCACCAAAAACAAGGAATAAGCATGAAATTTGTCCTGATGAGATCAATGATTATTCCTTTATTTTTGGGCCTAGTTCTATTTTTGTTTTCATGTCTTCTTCTGGAAGCCGGGCCAGCAAAAAGTGTCATCCTTGGACGAGAGATAGTAAAAATTAAAAACAGGGAATGGAATGTTTTGCTGATTACAATAGATACTTTAAGGACGGACAGGATCAGCGCTTATTCAACCAGACATCTTCAAACGCCCCATATTGACGGGATTGCTTCTAAGGGGGTAGTTTTTACAAAAGCCTACGCTCATAACCCCCTTACCCTCGCTTCCCATGTCAATATCCTGACTGGAGCAACGCCTCTCTATCATGGAATCAGCGATAATGCGGGATATAAACTGGAAGATAGATTCCTGACCATCGCAGAGTTTTTAAAAGAGAAGGATTATTCAACAGGCGCTTTTGTCGGTGCCTTTCCCCTTGATTCTAGGTTTGGTTTAGATCAGGGCTTTGATGTTTATGATGATAGTTATGGAACAAGAAACCCACTTGGATTTTTTTATGTGGAGCGAAGAGCAGAAAGAGTGATTGAGCCAGCAATTGAATGGATGAAAGAACAGACGGGAAAATGGTTTTGCTGGCTTCATCTCTTTGATCCTCACCAGCCCTATTTACCGCCTGCTCCCTATGATGAAAAGTTTAGAGATGATTTGTACTCAGGAGAGGTGGCGTATGTAGATGATCAATTAGGAAGAGTTTTTAGTGTTTTAAAGGAAAATCATGTATTAGAGAAAACATTAATAGTTTTTACAGCAGACCATGGAGAGGGATTAGGAGACCACGGAGAGCGAACACATTCCTATTTTGCCTATAACAGCACAATTCATGTTCCTTTCATTCTTTATTTCCCTGGGCTCTCTGGAAAAAGAATTGACGCGAATGTGTGTCACATAGATATTTTCCCTACAATCTGTGAGGTGCTTGGGTACAGGATTCCAGATTATGTTCAGGGAGAGTCTTTGATTCCCATAATCAACGGCAAGAAAAAAAGGAATTCCTCAATCTATTTTGAATCCATGAGTCCCCACCTCAACAGGGGCTGGGCTCCCCTTAGTGGATTTATAAAAGGAGATTTGAAATATATTCACCTGCCTGTTGAAGAGGTCTATGATTTAAAGAAAGATTTTCACGAGTTAAATAATCTGGCAGGGAGTTCTGATTTGAAGGAGATGAAAAAATCGTTGCAGGATTTAGAAGGAAATTTGGGAAACGAGGATCCAATCAAAAGAAGGAAGAGTATTGACAGCGAATCCCTGACCAAATTTAGAGCTTTAGGGTATATTTCAGGCAGCTCGCCTCCAAAAAAATCTGAATATACAGAAAAAGATGACCTAAAGACACTCTTACCCCTTCAAAACAAAACGCTGGATGGGATAATGCTTCATCAAGTTGGTCAAACAGAAAAGGCAATTGCCCTTTTTAAACAGGTTATTTCAGAAAGTAAAACCTTTGTTATGGCTTATAATTCTCTGGCAAACATTTATCGGGAAACAGGAAGAATAGAGGAAGCTATACAAGTTCTCAGGGATGGATTAGCAAGCAATAGTAATAATGTTGCTATCATGTCAAAAATGGGAATCATTCTGCCCGAAGCTAATCGATCCCAGGAAGCCATAGAGATTCTAAAACGATGTACAGATATTGAGGACTTTAATCCTGAGTACTGGAATTATCTAGGGATAGCCTATTACAAGACAGGTCAATTAAAAAATGCTTCAGAGGCTTATGAAAAGGCGATTGAGCTTGATGCTGACTATGCCCTTGCCTACAATAACATCGGGAACATCTATTTGGCTGTTTATATGAAAAACCAGGAACGAATAGCTTATGACTTGGCAGTTAGAAATTTTAAAAAAGCTATTGAATTAGACCCTGAATTAGCTTCAGCCTATAATGGCTTGGCTGGAGCTTATAGAAAAACAGGGAGAATTGACGATGCCATATTTCTCTGGGAGAAATCCCTTGAATTAGATCCTGATTTCGCCTTTCCTGTTTATAATTTGGGCGCGGCTTACTTGGAAAGAGGGGATAGGCATCAAGCCCTTGAATATTTCGAGACGTATAAGGCGAAGAATTATGATTCGCTATCCCTAGAAGAAAAAGAGCAGATTGATGAATTGATAAAGCAATGCAGAAAGAGATGATGAGAAACTTGAAGCTATTATATAAGTCAACATGAGTGATTCAAAAGGGGTAAGCCTATATCGGAAAATTGTTAAGCAAAGGCAAGGAAATCATAAGGATGGAACGATGAAAAATAAATGGTTGATTTTTTATCTCATATGCCTTCTTTTTCTACCTCCTCTTTTTTCCAAAGAAGAAAATGCAGAAAGAAGTCTTTCTCCTAAACACAAAGAGTGGCTGGATATTGTGAGCTATATCATATCCCCTGTTGAACAGGAGGTCTTCCTTAAGCTGACTACGAATAGAGAAAGGGATGTCTTTATCGAAGCTTTTTGGAAGCAGAGAGATCCCACTCAGGGGACTCCCCAAAATGAATACAAAGATGAGCACATGAAGAGATTCAATTATGCCAATAGATATTTCGGGCGAGGGACAAGCCGACCTGGCTGGAAGACTGATATGGGAAGATACTATATTATTCAGGGGCCTCCAAACAATATTGATAGGATAGAAAACACAAAGGGTATATGGCCGACACGGATTTGGTATTATTTTGGAGATAAGAGTCTTGGGTTACCGACTTATTTTGCTCTGGTATTTTATAATAAAGGAGGCTATGGGGAGTATAAGTTGTACAATCCAGCTTCAGATGGTCCCATGTCTTTAATGGTTAGCCCTGAGGGATTGGATGTTACAAACTACAGGCAACAATATAATAAAATAAGAGAATTAGAGCCGAGTTTGGCTCGAGTTGCTGTTTCAAACATACCAGGAGAGATTCCCTATAATTACATGCCTTCTTTGAGAACAAATATCCTTTTGTCCAAGATTGCTGAAGCGCCTAAAAAAGAAGCGAAAACAGCTTATGCCACTCATTTTCTTGATTATAAAGCCTATGTAACCACGGATTATTTAGCGAATTATATTGAATGTGATACAGCGGTAAATATAGTACGGGATGCTACTTTGGGAATGAATTTCGTGCACTTTTCAATTGTTCCTCAACGCATCTCTATAGATTATTATGAACCTAAAGACCAGTATTTCTGCAATTACAGCCTCAATGTAAGTTTAAGAGAGGGAGAAAAGGTAGTATACCAGTATTCTAAAGATTTCCCTTTTTATTTCACTCAGGAAAGAACCCAGAACATACAGGCATCCGGTATATCCATTCAGGATTCGTTTCCTTTCGTTGAAGGCAAATATAAATTGATAGTCCTGATTCAGAATTCCGTAGAGAAAGAGTTCAGTGTTCATGAAGAAGAAATTACAATTCCGGAGGAAGAGCAAGCTCAGATCTTCGACTCTTTTCTAGGTTATGGAGTTGAAGAAGATCGGAGCAATTCGCATTTTCCTTACAGGATTGAAAATACGAACATATCAGTTGATCCCAAAAATACCTATTCAATAAACGATAATCTTATTCTTTTTTTAAACTTAATAAATGTTTCAGAGGCCCTCTGGAAAAATGGAAAAGTGGAGGTAACGATAAAGGGGTCAAAAGGATCGAAACCCTTAGAAAAATTCCTTTCCATCGATTTCTCAGGTTTAATCTTTAAAAATGCCTTGAGCATCTTTAAGCCCCTTCCGATAAAGGAATTAGTGCCAGATTATTATGAGCTAAGGATGGCTCTGAAAGACGGAGGATCAAGGTTGGTGGATTCAAAGAAAATCAATTTCATAATATCTCCTCAACCACAAGTGCCTCATCCAATATCGCTTCATAAAATCTTTTCTTTATCAAATAGATTTCTGTTGTTCTATGCCTTAGCCTTCCAGTATGGCAGGATAAACGAGATTGAAAAGGCTGAAGCTAATTTTAAGAAAGCTTATGAGCTGAAACCTGATTATAAAGAAGGTGTGGTTGAGTATGCAAAATTTTTGCTAAAGATTAAGAAGTTCGATGAGGATCTAGAATTGATCGAAAATATCAAAGAAGATGAAAGCCTTAGGTTTGAGTATTATCTGATAAAAGGAAAAGCTTATATGGGAATCGGGGAGTATGAGAAGGCTATAAACCATTTGTTGGAAGGAAATAAGATCTACAACAGTGATACAGAACTTTTAAACTCCCTCGGTTTCTGTTATTACAAAACTCAAAAGAAAGAAAAGGCTCTCCAAGCTCTGAAGGCTTCTCTCGGTTTAAATCCCGGGCAGGAAGGAATAAAGAAGCTGATCGAGGAAATAGAAAGAAGCTTCTAAACCATCCAAGCCTTTGGTGACTCAGAAAGATAATAGTGGGGTACCCTTACAAAAAAATTTTCATTGTCGATGAAATCCGGAAAATTCAAGAACCGCCAGATCCTGTCCACTCCAGTATGGAAGAGAAAATGGCACTATTATTCATTCTCACAGGTCATTTCAATTTGACTCTTTTAAAGGCGAGTAGGCCGAGGAATTTCACCCCAGCCTCTCTCAGAACGGTACGCGAACCTCTTAAAATACTAATACACATCTTCAATCAATTTATCTGATATGCCAGTTGAATC
>Ga0209636_10006211_pt1 | contig 12203 bp, 11 predicted proteins | sample DeeMarSWOR152_54_FD_187464 | JGI IMG/M metagenome (GOLD analysis project Ga0209636, IMG submission 187464) | Marine sediment microbial communities from White Oak River estuary, North Carolina - WOR-1-52-54 (SPAdes) (version 2) | ecosystem: Environmental > Aquatic > Marine > Intertidal zone >...
ACCGCCACAATAAGAGCCCACAATGGAATACTGCGCTTCAACACTTTTGTTTTCATTCCTTCATCTCCTATAGTTTTATTCTATTATGGAGGGAAAGGCTTCTATCAACAAATTATGTCACGCGGGAATATCCCTCCGCATTATCCATACACCAGGTAAGTGCACTTAAAATTTTCCCTAGAATTACATTCTTTATTAAACTTCTAGTGCTACAACGTACTATTTGAATGAACTGAAACTCACATGGTAGAACGTATCGAACGTATACACTTACGAAAGCAATTATTTTTCCTCATCTATCTAACGAACGTGCATGCATGAATTCCTCAACCTTTCCCATTTTTCTCGTTCTTTAATTGGTTTGAAAGTTTGCATGCCTAAAGGATGAAAACAATTCCCAACACTATCATTGAAGAACCCACACTAATGAGCCATAATGCGCGCGCGTGGTGAAGGAAGGAAAGCTTAAAGGTGAGCGGCTTCAATCTAAAAAACAAGAAAGGCCGGTTCTCTTATGTCTGTGGACTCCTTCGAATGCGAAGTCATGGACTGGAATTTGTTTTATGTTCTATCTAAGCAGGTGGCAAAGAAAGTCAACAGCTCGGGCTATAAACCCGACCTAATAATAGGTCTAGCCCGTGGAGGCTGGATTCTAGCCAGGGTTCTCTGCGATTTGATGGACGTGAAGGACCTTGTAAGTCTCAAGGTTGAGCACTGGGGCGTCACGGCAACCCCAGACGGTAAGGCAAAGCTAAAGTATCCTTTCAATATCGACTTAACTGGCAAGAGAGTTCTAGTAGTGGATGATATCACCGACACCGGCGAAAGCATGCGTATAGCAGTCGATTACATCCAATCTCTAAAACCTTCCGAGATCAAAACCGCCACCCTAAGACATATAACAGGCTCAAAGTTTGTACCCGACTACTTTGCCGAGGAGATAGCTTGGCGGTGGGTAATATTCCCTTGGAACTTCACAGAGGACATGTCTAATATTATTCCGAAAATCCTGAAGCTCGTGGGCTCTGATGCTGACGTTGCACAAATCAAATGCAAACTGAAACAACTCTACACGATTGATATCACCGAAGAAACAATAGAAGAGATCCTGCAGGAACTCAAACGTCGAGGACTCATTTATGATGACGCAAAAACAACTGATCTCAAGAAGCTTGTGAAAGATAAGCTTGAAACCTGTTTTCCCACGGTTCCTAAAGAAAAAATCAAAAACGCATCAGAAAAAATAACGTGTCTAGCGAGACAGCTATCTAGTATGCCCCTATGCGAAAGTGCAGCCATTGGAGTAGGCTTTTCAATTAGAGCGGTGGCTAAGGAAATAGCCAATGATAACGGTCTCGAAACCGGGACGGTTTACGATATTATCATGAGCATGGTAGAGAGCATGAAAAACTAGTTAGATCAATGCATCTTTCAGGGAGAGCCCACATGAGCAATTCCTCTCTTTAGGTATCCGAGGAATGGCCTCAACTATCAAGCTCTTAAAGTTTTCAACATTCTCACGCATTGTCCCTATTACCTCCTTCGTCGACACGGGCTTTTCGGCCCATACATCATAGTCTGTAACCATGGCTATTGAAACATAACACAATTCCGCTTCCCTAGCCAAGACGCATTCAGGATATAGTGTCATTCCTATGATATCTGCATTCCACATCCGAAAAAGCTTGGATTCGGCCCTAGTTGAAAACCTTGGGCCCTCTACACAAACGTATGTCCCGTTTTTCTTAACGTTTAAGCCGAGTCCTTGAGCGAAGTCGATGAAGAACATCCGGAGTTGTGGACAAAAGGGGTCCGCGGAAGATATATGATATATCTGGCCTCCCTCATAGAAAGTGTCTAACCTTTTTTTGGTTCTGTCGATGAACTGATCTGGGACCACAAAATTTCCTGGCGCGTAATCATCCCTTAAACTGCCCACCGCTGATGAAGCGATTATTCTTTCAACGCCGAGCTGCTTTAGCGCCCATACATTAGCACGATAGTTAACTCGGTGAGGGGGGATAGTGTGGTTTCTACCATGTCTCGGTATAAACGCTACCCTAGTATTCTTGTAAGAGCCAATGGAAACGAGATCAGACGGTTCGCCGAAAGGGGTGAAGACTTTGATGTCTCTAACCTTCTCGAACATCTTTGGATCATACACGCCTGTTCCACCGATGATCCCTATCTCAGCCGTATTTATCGTAGTCATACCCTTACTTCCCAGCGTGTTTCATTTAATAACATCGAGAGATCATTTAAAAGTGATTCGCGTGCACATTAGACAATGTTAAATGGAATGTTGTTGCGCGCGCTGAGGCGCGTACTTGAACCAGTTCAGATCTGTATAACACGCTTGACAGACCTTCATCTTCCCATGTTCAACAGGTTCTCCTCTCTCAGGATGTAGAGTTCTCCCACACAACTCACAATTTAGAATCTGTTTCTTCTCACGCGCTGTTGCCATTCATGTAAGCTCTCCAGGTCTGCTGAGGGAACGGTTTCTAGGAAATCATCCCTACTTTCCACTTTGCACAGTTACATCTAGCTGGTCTTTCTCTTGTAAACCTTGTGGATCCGGGATATGGATCATGGAAATAACGCGGATTCCGGCAAAGTCATTCTGTCTTATCTCTGTAAGATGCAATCTCATCCAGCTTGCGGATATTCATAATTTTTAGTTCTTCTTCCTTGGAGTTGACAGGTTCAACTGCGAATATTGGGACTCCGTAGGCGTGGGCTAAAATCAGTTCCGCTTTGGTGTTTAGACCGACATATCCGTTGAAGTTGCAGAGAATCACCCCTCGTCTGCAATTTCTTATGGCTTCGAAATGTTTCTTCTGGTATGATGTTTTGAATCTCTTAACGGTTTCTAAGCCATCAGTTTCGATTCTTGGAGCAGGATCGCTGATGAGTTTGACACTGAAACCTTTCTGCATGACTTGTCGCCCTACATTGTTCGCCTCTTTCGAGAACCTTCGGCTACCCAGAACAACGTAGTCGTAGATCATTTCGTCTCCCGGTACAGAAGATCGGAGAGGCACCGCGCTGATCCCTGCTTTGCGGGCTCCGCTTCTGCTAGTTTTCTCCAACTATTGCAATCCCCGAACTGGTTCCTATTCGGTTGGCTCCCGCCTCAATCAGCTTTACGGCGTCACGGTATGTTCTTATTCCCCCCGAAGCCTTCAGACCAAAGTCTGGACCCACCGTCTCCCTTATGAGCTTGACATCATGAACGTTGGCCCCTGGAGCGTTGAATCCTGTAGACGTCTTAACGAAGTCCGCTCCCGATTCTTTGACGAGTCTGGAGGCTATGACTTTCTCTTCTTCTGTTAGCAGCCCAGTTTCGATTATCACTTTTACAACTATGTCTTTTCGAGCCTTCGCGTGTTCGACGACCTCGCGTATGTCTCGCTTCACTATTTCGTAGTCGCGTGATTTCAAGGCTCCGATGTTGATGACCATGTCTATTTCACTTGCTCCGTCTTTGGTTGCTTTCTCAGCCTCAAGTGCTTTAATTTCCGGAGTGTTGGCTCCCAGTGGGAAACCTACAACACTGCACACCTTCACTTCGGTTCCTCCAAGAATGTCAGTTGCCAACGACACGTAGGTTGGGTTTACACAGACGGACCAAAAACTGTGCTTCATGGCTTCTTCACAGAGACGTTTGATTTCGTCCTTTGTTGCGTTCGGTTTCAGCAGTGTATGGTCAATCAGTTTGGCTAGTTGTTCCTTAGTCACCATATAATATCACCAAGTTTCTATGGGTTATTATGTTTTTGACAGTAATTTGGATTTCCTTTCATGCGCGCGCGACAAAGCCCTCTCAACTAACTCTGAACCGACTCTTACGAGCTCCTGAACTCTTTTGGGATCTCGGCTCTCCGCGTAAACTCTGAAAACAGGTTCCGTACCGCTGGGTCTAAGCAGCATCCATGAGTCATCTGGATAAATGATTCTTGCCCCGTCTATGGTGACAATCTTTGCCTCCTCTCCTCTCTTCTTCCACTCTCTCAGCGCGTTCGCCATCACGGCCTTTTTCAACGTTTCTGGACAGTGGAAAGCTTCCTTTTTCATGTGAAACCTGGGAAGCTCTAGTACAAGTTCTGAGAGAGATTTCTTTTCTTTCGCCATGATCTCAAGCATCTTAAGAGTTGCCAGAGCCCAGTCACCGTAAAGTATGGTCTCTGGCCAAATGTTCTTCCCTGTTTCCTCGAAACCAAAAAGCGCTTTCACTCTTTTGAGACAGCTCACGATGTTAGGGGGCCCAACTTTCGTGTAGGTTATCTCTCCATTGTAGTCGTTGCACACCCATTCGATCAACTGAGAGGTGTTGATGGGAGCAACTATGACTCCTCCACCATGTTTCATCAATATGTCTTCCGCAAAAATGCACCCCGAGACGTCGCCCCACAACACGTTTCCCTCACCATCCACGAAGACAGCTCTATCACCATCTGCATCTGTTGAAGATCCAATGTCAGCTCCTCTCTTCTTGACTTCTCTCGCTAACTCACTGAGGACTTCCGGTCGGGGATAAGGATCTCTGTTAGGGAACATGCCATCAGGTTCGCTGTTTATCACAACCGTTTTGACACCTGCAGCTTGAAAAATCCTTTCACAAATAACAGCTGATGCCCCATTTCCAGGATCTACTACTGCTTTGAAGTCTGATGAAGAAATTCTTCGAACATCAGCACACTCGAGAACACTTCTAAGGTAAAGATCAGAAACATCAACTTCAGAGCATTTACCCACTTCATTCCAAGCCACGACTTTAGGCTTGTTGAAAAAGATTTTTTCGAACTCGTATGATTCTTTAACCGAGAACTCAGCTGTATCGCTCATAAAAAACAAGAATCCAATCATCTCAGGTGGAGTGTGGCTACCAGTAACTACTGCCGCACCATCAAGTCCTCTTTTCTTAACGGCCCAAAGCACCGCAGGAGTAGGGGCAAGACCACAGTCCTCAACATCAACACCACCGGCAAGAACCCCGGAGATAAAGGCGTAATGCAACAGCTTGGCTGGCAATCTAACGTCTCTTCCAACCGCAACCGTACCCCTATTACCAAGAAAGGAGGCAAAACTCACTCCAAGCTTTGTCGCCATCTCAGGAGTCATTTCCACGTTAGCGGTTCCTCGAATTCCAGAAGTCCCAAAAAGTCTAAGCTTTTTCACCGAATTCCCCTTTACCTCTTCCCCAAACTCGATGCTCGCGCGCCTATTTTCAGAGTTTATGAAAGACTTTAAAAGCCTTTCATATTACTCAATTAACGTCATATTGAGGTGAGAAAATGGGTAAGAAGGCTATATCAACTGTGGTGGTGGTAGGGATCGTTGTAGTCATATTGATAGTTGCGGCGGTTGCTGTGTATTTCGTCACTAGACCGGCAGCACCGGCAGCTAAGGTTGGCCTTATTATCGCCACCGGGGGCTTGGGAGACAAGTCCTTCAATGACATCTCTTATGCAGGTGTAGTCAGGGCTAAAGAGGAATTGGGAATAGATTTCGATTACGTGGAACCTGCAGCCATAGCCGAGTACGAGGGCTACCAGAGGGACTTCGCGAAAACTGGTGATTATGAGATAATCATTTGCATCGGTTTCGATCAAGCGGACGCGTTAACCAAAATTGCGGGGGAGTATCCCAATCAGAGTTTCGCCATCGTGGATATGTTCGTGGATAAACCCAACGTAGCTTCTCTTCTGTTCAAAGCGAACGAAGCCTCCTTCCTAGTCGGAGTAGCAGCTGGTATGATGACGGAGACGGATATTGTTGGCTTCGTTGGGGGCATGGAGATAGACCTGATTGAAGACTTCTTGGTGGGATACGAGAACGGCACAAAATGGGTGAACTCCAATGTGACAGTAATAAAAGAATACGTTGGTGAATGGGCCAATCCAACGTTGGGGAAGGAAGCAGCAATTACACTGATCGAAGCGGGAGCTGACGCCATATTTGTTGCAGCTGGCAAGAGTGGATTAGGTGCTTTATTGGCGGTGAATGAAACGGGAGTCATAGGCTTTGGTGTGGATGCGTGTCAATGCTATCTGTATCCAGAGATAGTAGCTAGCATGACAAAGAGAGTTGATGTTGCAGTGTTTGAGATGATAGAGGCTGCCGTAGAGGGGACCTTCGAAGGCGGGGTCTACAATGGAGGCTTGGAGGAAGAATGGGTTGGATGCTGCAGACTGCCCGAAGAGATAGAATTCTGGGAGCAGGAGTTTGAGTTCGAACACACACCACTTGAAGCCGCAGTGACAGATAAAATCGCAGAGGCCCATGATAAAATCGTCGCCGGAGAGATCATAGTACCCAGTGTTTTCTAGGCAGAAAAGTTAAATCCACTTCCACCTCTCCTTTTTTGAATACCTATGACTTCAGCCGTCGAAATGAGTGGCATCACAAAAACCTTCCCCGGTGTGGTAGCCAACGATAATATAGACTTCGCTGTAGAAAATGCGGAAATCCACGGCTTACTCGGCGAGAATGGAGCAGGAAAAACGGTTTTGATGAGCATTCTTTACGGGTTATATCGGCCAGATGAGGGACAAATTTTCGTGAATGGAAAAGAAGTAGAAATGGACAGCCCATCCACCGCGATAAAACTGGGCATAGGAATGGTTCATCAACACTTCATGCTCGTTCCAAGTCTCACCGTCGCGGAGAACATAATCCTAGGAAAAGAGCTAACGAAGAACAAAGTATTGTTGGACATGAACAGAACGTTAAACGACCTCAAAGATTTTTGCGAGCGTTATCAGTTAGAAGTAGACTTGAAGGCTCCAGTATATACCCTACCCGTTGGCGTACAGCAAAGGGTTGAAATCCTCAAGACTTTGTATAGAGGAGCTGACATCCTCATTCTAGATGAGCCAACATCGGTGCTTACCCCTCAAGAGGTGGAAGAGCTTTTCAAAGCAATTCGTGCCTTGAAAGAGCAAGGGAAGACCGTCATCTTCATATCCCATAAGCTGAGGGAGGTCTTGGCAATTTGCGACAAAATAACGGTTTTGAGGAGGGGCAAGGTGGTGGGAAAAGTCAAAGCAGATGAGACCGACCTAGATGAACTCGCTAAAATGATGGTAGGCAGAAAAGTTGTTTTTACATTCAAAAAGAAACGAGTAAAGACACGGGAAGTTGTTTTGAAAGTTGAAGATCTAAAAGCGATCGACGATAGGGGTTTACTTGCTTTGGGGGGTGTTACATTTGATGTTTGTGTATCCGAAATCTTAGGGATAGCTGGTGTCGAAGGAAATGGGCAAACTGAATTGGTTGAGGTCCTCACAGGACTAAGGAAAGCCACGGAAGGAAAGATACTTGTAGACAACACTGACATAACAAGGGCATCCCCCGGCGAAAGGATAAGATTAGGAATTTCCCACGTGCCAGAAGATAGACACAAAAGAGGTTTGATACAGGACTTTTCAGTGATGGAGAACTTGATCCTTGGAAGCCATAATAGGCCCCCGTTTACAATAGGGCGCGTCAGGCTTAACTTTGAAGAAACCTCAAATTTCGCAAAAAGGCTGATCAAAGATTTCTCTATAAAAACGCCAAGTAAGGACGTCCCTGTGCGACATTTGTCAGGCGGAACCCAGCAAAGAGTGGTTGTAGCAAGAGAGATCAGCAGGAAACCGAAGTTGATCATAGCATCTCAACCCACTCGAGGGTTAGACGTTGGCGCAACTGAATACGTCCGCAAGAAACTTGTGGAAATGCGTAATCAAGGGTGCGCGGTTTTACTGATTTCTGCAGACCTTGACGAAATATGGGCGTTAAGCGACAGAATAGCGGTGATGTATGAAGGCAAGATGGTGGCGATAAAAGACCCTGAGAAAACAACCGAGCGTGAACTTGGACTCTTGATGGCTGGTGGTAAACGTGACTGAGGAAAGACGAGAACTGAGCGAGCGCAATCTAGAGACGAAGGAATTGCTTCGCAGATTTCTTGCCAGGCTAGAGTTAGAGCTACGAAGAATAATACCCCAAGTGATTGCGATCCTTCTAGCATTTTTGGCGGGGGCAATAGTGCTCCTAGTAACCGGGTACTCCCCATTAGAGGCATACGGTGCACTGGTGATAGGGGCGTTTGGGGACGTCTTTGGCATCGGACAAACCTTCACGCAGGCAACACCAATAATCTTTACGGCGCTGGCGTTTTTGTTTGCTTTCAAGTCTGGTCTTTTCAACATAGGAGCTGAAGGCCAACTCTTAGTCGGAGGATTTGCGGCCGCGCTGGTTGGAATATCTTTTGACGGTTTGCCACCTTTCGTTCATGCACCTATGGCATTACTAGCAGGGGCTTTAGCTGGCGGGCTGTGGGGTTTCATTCCAGCGATTTTAAAGGCAAAGCTTGGTGCGCATGAGGTCATCACAACCATGATGTTAAGCTATGTTGCATTTTATGTGACCGGGTACTTGGTGAATTACCCATACAAGGCACCAGGATGGGTGTCACAAACCCCTCCGATTGCACCGTCTGCAGAGCTTCCACGGATTCTACAACCCACGCAACTCTCTGCATCAATCTTAATAGCGGTTATCTTGGTTGGACTCACCCACTACACGCTTCAGAAAACCACGTTTGGATATGAGGTAAGAGCTACAGGATTAAACCCCGCAGCTGCTGAAAGCGGCGGTATAAGTATAAAGAGAGTGATGATTCTGGCATTGGTCATCAGTGGGGCCATGGCGGGGTTAGGAGGAGCAGGGGAAGTGATGGGTGTTCACAGACGCTTCATAGAGGGCTTTTCTCCAGGCTACGGGTGGGATGGGTTGGCGGTGGCCTTAGTGGGAGGATTGAACCCGGTAGGCGTGTTGCTCGCAGCGGTGTTGTTTGGGGCCCTAAGGAGCGGCGGCATGACAATGACGAGAGTTACCGGTGTGCCTCTCGATATTGTATCTATTCTTCAAGCGTTAGTTATTTTATTCGTAGCAGCACCTATGTTGATTAGGTATCTTCTGAAGAGGGGTGGTTTCAAATGGTGGGGCTCTTAGACATAATCACCGTTGGGTTATTTGCTGCAGCCCTGAGGATGGCCACTCCGATAGCCTTCGCGTCGCTTGGTGGAATTTTTTCAGAGAGGGCCGGCATCATTAACATAGGATTGGAGGGCATGATGTTAACTAGCGCGTTTACGGGAGTGGCGGCAAGTTATTTCAGCGGTAATCCTTGGTTTGGGGTGCTGGCAGCTGTACTTGTGGGTGGGTTGCTAGGCCTTTTCCACGCGCTTTTAACTGTAAAGTTTGTTGGGGATCAGATCGTGAGTGGGACAGGTATAAACATCTTCGCTTTGGGTTTCACGGCTTATATGAGCCAAGTACTTTGGGGATCAAGAGGAGCATCCGAGAGTGTTCAAGGACTTAGAGTAGTGTCGATTCCGTTATTGAAGGACATTCCAATAATCGGAGATATTGTTGGGACCCACACACCTCTCGTTTATTTAATGTTAATCATAACGGTGCTTTCGTACATCATTTTGTTCAAGACCCCAATCGGACTGAGGATAAGGGCTGTAGGTGAGCATCCCGCCGCCGCAGACACCGCGGGGATAGACGTTTTCAAAACAAAGTACTTATGCGTGATGGTGAGTGGGATGCTAGCAGGGCTAGGCGGAGCGTTTCTATCCCTAGGTCATTTAAACCTCTTTGCTTGGGGGATGACTGGTGGGCGGGGCTTCATAGCTATGGCGGCAATGATTTTCGGTAAGTGGACGCCTTTTGGCGCGTTTGGAGCCAGTTTCTTGTTTGGCTTCGCATACGCGTTGCAGATGAGACTTCAAACATTGGAATTGCTTCCGCCGCAGATCATCTTAGCTATCCCTTACATACTCACAGTAATCGTTCTGGCTGGCGTGGTTGGTTGGTTAAAGGCTATTCCTCCGAGCGATTACAAGCCCTATGTTAAAGAGTGATTACCTTCAAGCAGTTTCACGGCTTCGACGGTGATTCTAATTTCGTCCTCAATTGCCCTTTGAACGCGCTCATCAAGCTCCCCCGTCCTCTCACCGGGTTCAAACTCGCCCTTCTTTATCCCCTTTACGAGATTGCCATCAACCGCCAAAATGGCTCCAGACCTCAGCCCCTTCAACCCTGTGAGCGTGAAAATGGCGGAACATTCCATTTCGACCGACAAAACGTTTGCCTCGCTGAATCGCAGTGTAGCTCCGTTGTTCTCACTGTAGAAAGCGTCTGAAGTCAAAACGATGCCCAGGTGGGCCTTCTTTTCCATCTTCCTACACGCTTGAAGTAGAGCTGAGACTACTTCAAGATTCGCAACCGCCGGGTATTCAACTGGCAGATAAGACCTAGTTGTGCCGTCCGCGCGAACAGCAGCAGTTGCAATAATGATATCACCAATTTCTATATCGGGTTGAAGAGCACCTGTCGTCCCTACTCTAATGAAGGTCTCCGCACCGATTTTCACCAACTCTTCCACAACAATCGCTGCGGATGGGCACCCAATCCCTGTCGAACAACTTGAGATTCCTATGCCGTCTACTTTCCCTGAGTAAGCCACATATCCTCTGTACTCCGCAACTTTGTGCGCTTCGTCGAAAAGCGACGCAATTCTTTCCACCCTCCTTGGATCGCCGGGAAGCAGTACATACTTCGCGATATCTCCTACGCCACACATTATGTGAGGCTGTATCCTTTTTTTCATCACTACTCCTCTTCTCCAATTCCAGAAAGGTCTTATCTGTGACTTTGAGCTATAAATTGTGAGCGGTCCAACGCATGCGCGCACATGTTTCGCAGAAGAAATAAGGCCTAAATAAATTTTCTTCCTCATACCAAATTGTATATCAATAGATGGAATATCGTGCAAAACACGGGACTTCGGGGGATATCTCCACTCTATGTGGCAATATCCTTTGCTATTCAGCCTCCAGACTTCTGATTTCAAGGCAGCCTAGTTAATTCAACTCTTTCATGATTTCCTGCAGTTTTTCTTTAACGATTCTAGCCGATCTCGGGGTAACTATCCCCTCTGCCGTGGCTTCCTTGAGCTTCTTTTCATCCAGCTTTTTGACTCTGCCGTTCGGCCAAACGCAAACGTCCACCTCTAAGTCCACGTAACGAATTCCATGGGGATACAGTTCTATCGGCGTGTTCAAGTTGATATACGTGCCTTTATATCGTCCATCCTTTGCAAAATACTGCGTTTTGAAGTGCCATTCACCTATCTTGGCTTCGGTGACGGCGTAGTCGCCTGGGGCCTTCTCGGTTTTGAGACCGTCGTAGATTCCTTTCTTCTTGAAAACTCGCCGAAATCGAATCAAAGATTTGGGGTGATTAAAGGATTCAATCACGGCTTTTCCCAGATTAATAACTTTTCCATGAAGCTTAACGTGTTCTATTTCTATCAAAGAACCCACGATAGGATATTTCGCCCTAATGGTTTGTTTAAGAAGCTTTTCCACTTCTTCGCGAGAGCCGCCTTTTTCGAGTAGTTTTTCCGCCGTGTCGAGGGCTGACGAAATGTTCACTCCGCAAGCCTTATAGTAATGGTGCCCCTCTATTGTCGGAGTAACTGACCCTCGAATCTCGTCTAACTTCTCCTTTGATAAAGCTGGAAATTCCACATCCACGTAACGACTTCCTTCCAAGAGAGTCGCTGGAGCCTCTCCCTTCCGGATGACCACGTCATCGAGGCAAGACTGTAAAATTGAGGTGAAGGCATTGACGGCTTCGGAGGTTCCGTAAGCTTGAACTCCCTGCTTATCCTGGCGATCGTAGACTTCAAGGTAGGGAGACTCATCGTTTTCCTTTAGTTCGAATCTTTCTCTCACTGTGGCCGACGGTTGAACTAAGGCGAAGCTATTATCAAGAAGCTCGGAAGAGATTTGGTTACCGAGAATGTTCTTATGATCTATAAGTAATTTTGTCAGGGCAGTAGCATAGATTCCTCTGATTTTCACTTTGAACATTTAGGTAAATGTATAAAAGAGGACTATTAATAATTTGACTGGTCTATTTATGGCACCTAATTTTCATGTGCCCATGTGCATGCTGCGCCTTCATAACGTATCTATTTTCTTTCCGACGCCTCCTCGTCAGAAATAGGCGCGTGTACGCGTCTCGTAACCCTCACGATGTGCCATCCATGAAGTCGATCTTTTTTGTAGATGTGAAGCAAACCGCACTGTTCGCATTGTGCGCGTGCGCGACCAGTTTGAAAGTTAATATCGTGTACT
>Ga0209636_10006212_pt1 | contig 12202 bp, 8 predicted proteins | sample DeeMarSWOR152_54_FD_187464 | JGI IMG/M metagenome (GOLD analysis project Ga0209636, IMG submission 187464) | Marine sediment microbial communities from White Oak River estuary, North Carolina - WOR-1-52-54 (SPAdes) (version 2) | ecosystem: Environmental > Aquatic > Marine > Intertidal zone >...
TACGTAGTCTGGCGTTTACTTTGCGCACTGTAACTTCGATCTCCTCGCCCAAGTTGTACAAGTCTTTTGGTTTCTTGCCGCGTCTAGCAAGGTAGTTAGCAGGTATGAACTCTTCGACACCGCCGTCGAGTACCAACCTGATGCCTTTGGGCAGAATGTCGCTAATCTTGCCCATGACTTTCGAGCCTTCAGGGAATTTTTCGACAAAGCTGGTGAACGGGTCTTCTTTGCAATGCTTGATACTGAGGGATATCCGGCGATTCTTCCGATCAATGGTGCAGATAACCGCTTCGACCTTTTGGCCTTTACGCAAATAGTCGGTTGCTTTTTTGACTTTTTTGTCCCAGAAGAAGTCATTGACATGAATGAGTCCTTCGACACCGTCCATGATTTGCACAAATGCACCGAAGTCCTTCAGGTTTGTTACCTTGACTACTACCTTTTGTCCTACTTCGAGCTTTTCGTCGACAGTTGACCAAGGATCTGGTTTTGTTTGCTTCATGCCGAGTGATATTCTTTGTTCGTTGCGGTCTATTGCGAGGACTACTGCCTCGACTGTATCACCAACCTTGAGGAGCGATGATGGATTTTTGATGTCTTTAGTCCATGACATCTCGGATACATGAATGAGCCCTTCGATGCCCTTTTCGAGTTCGACAAAAGCGCCATAGTCAACAACGCTCATTACCTTACCTTTCACCTTAGTACCGACTGGATATTTCTTTTCAATTGATTCCCATGGGTGTGGAGTAAGTTGTTTTAGCCCAACTGCAATCCTGCCGGTTTCGCGGTCCATGATCAAGACTTTGACCTGAATCTTGTCGTTGACTTTGACCGCTTCGGCCGGGTGCGTTATCTTAAGCCACGAAATGTCAGTAATATGGAGTAGCGCATCGATACCACCGATATCGATGAAAGCACCGAAATCAGTGATATTGCGTACCGTGCCTTCAATAATATCACCGACCTTCATTTTACTGAAAATGCGCTTGCGTGCCTTGGCTTGTTCTTCTTCAAGCGCTAGTTTCCTGGAGACAACGATGTTCTTGCGTAGCATATTTATCTTGACGATTTTGACTTCGGCCTTGCTTCCGATCAGTGATTCGCTGTCCGACTGTGATTTGTATTCGATTTGCGAGCTTGGCAAGAATGCTTCGACGCCCATTAAGTCAACCGAGTACCCACCCTTGATTCGTTTCTTGATTGTACATGATGCCGTTTCACTGCTCTCATAGATGTGTTTAATCTTGTCCCAGGCTAATTGAAAATCGGCTTTTTTCTTGGAAATTACGGGAAAGCCTTCGCGGTCCTCATACGCTTCGAGAAAGACGCATATTTCCTTGCCTTCCTCTGCGTCTGTTGGGTCGGTGAATTCTTCCAATGTCAAAAAACCTTCTGCTTTGAGACCCAAATTTAGGAGAACCCCGTTTTCGGTCTTTCTTATAATGGTTGCTTTTACTATGTCACCCTCTTTCGGGGTGATAAAAGACGCTTCCAGCAACTTGTTCAGGTCTTCTTGCGTAATATCTTTCATTTGGCTATAAAACCTCCTTTGAATAGTTTTACTATTCCTGCAATTATAATGATTTTTCAAGCAATGTCAACTCTTTCGACATTCATCTATTATTTTTTTGAGGTTCTGTTTCCGCTGCGGTATTTGACTTTTTGGAGTAGATGTATATAATTGGCACAAGAGTAAATAAAGGAGGAATTAATGAAATACGTGATCCTGATTGCACTACTAGTTATTGCTTGCGGGGTGCAGAAAGAACAAGAGACGTTTGTCAGAAAGAGCGGTGTTCCCTACATGACTATTTCAGTGAAGAATTATGGGCAAATCGTGATTGAACTCTATCCTGAAGAAGCGCCGAAGAACGTAGCGAACATAATTGGGTTGGCTGATAAAGGATATTTCAACGGTTTGATTTTCCATCGCGTCATAAAGGGTTTTGTGATTCAAGGTGGCTGTCCCAGAGGTGACGGCACTGGGGATCCAGGGTATGAAATAGAGGATGAAATATCACCACGCTTACAGCATTTGAAAGGCACGGTTGCCATGGCAAACCACGGACCAAATACAAATGGCTCGCAATTTTATATATGCCTAGGACCCCAACCGCGGCTTGACGGAAGATATACCATATTTGGTCAAGTAGTTCAGGGGATGGATATTGTTGAACGCATCGGAAACGTGCAGACCGGGCGCCTTGACAAGCCTGTTTCTGACGTTGTCATGGAAAAAGTCAGGATCGAGAAATAACCTTGGCGAGAAGAACAATCTGGATTCTAATCTGCTCACGCAAAGGCGGGCATGCCTATCCAAGCCGCGCTATTCACTCATATATTAATGACCAGGACAAAGACTATTCGGCCTATATCATCAACGCGCTAGACCTTTCTCGAACACTTTCCATTATGGATACGTTCGGCAGACTTGGCGATCTCAAACTCAAGACGGTTTATCGTAGTGGTTATCGCAGTCTGCAAGAAGATAGCTCTATCTCAAAGGGTATTTACCGGTGCATTGAGAGTATCATATATGACTATGCTAAGTTCAGACACAAATTGACCTGGGCTTATGGCCGGCCAGACATAATCGTTTCAATTCAACCTGAAATCAATGCCGTAGCGCACTTATTCAAGTCTTGGTTTGCAGTACCTTTCCATACTGTGATAATTGATCTTACGGTGCACGGGCTATGGATCAATGACTGTATTGACAAGTACTACGTGCCAACTGAGCAGATGAGGCATGAAGTGACGAGGTACGGCGTTTCCACAGACAGAGTCATGGTGGCCGGCATGCCGCTGAGATCCGGATTTTCTACAGTGGTCAAGACCGGTGTCCGCACAATGAGAAAAAGACTTGGACTAATTCCAGATATGCAAACAGCTTTACTGGTGGGCGGTCTTTTGGGAAAGATGCTGGATTTTGAGAGTTTGATCAAATCGATCACCGAGATGCAAATGCCGATTCAAATCCTGGCTGTTTTTGGCGAAAACGAGTTGGCTAGAAGGCGTGCTATGGGATTGAAGGATCGTTATCAATACCCGATGCATTTTTACCGTACGGTTTCAAATATGCACGAATTTATGTGGGCTTCGGATGTGGTTATCAGCAAGCCAGGTTCGGTGACCATGGCCGAGGTTTTGAGTTTAGGCAAGCCTCTAATCGCGATTAATCCGCTTGCCGGTTCAGCGCAAGAACTCCGCTTTGCGGAATTCTTAGAAGAACATGGTGCCGGCATGTGGATTAGCAGACCCATAGAATTGGGTAAAGCTTTGCGGGATATTATCGGAAGTCAGGATAGATACAGGCAAATGAGTGAGAGCGCTCGAAAATTAGGGTGTTATGGTCTGTCCGCAAATAAGACAATATTTGAGAGTATTAGACGAACACTGAAGAATAGGGAGGTTAAATAATGGCAGGAGGTCTAGCGGTTGTTACTGGCTCTTCTGGGTTGATTGGTTCGGAGTCGGTTTCTTTCTTTGTTGATAAAGGTTTTCAGGTCGTCGGCATAGACAATGATATGCGAAAGTACTTCTTTGGTAATGAGGCATCTACTAAATGGATGATGGACCGATTGCTTAAGGAGTACCCATCCAAGTACAAGCACTATGATGTCGATATCCGGGACTTTGAGAGGCTAAGCAAGATTTTCAAGAACTATAAGCCGGATATCGTGATCCATACTGCTGCCCAGCCTTCACATGATTGGGCAGCACAGGAACCTTTTATAGATTTCTCAGTGAACGCCAATGGGACTCTTAATCTTCTGGAGGCGACACGGCAGTTCGCACCTGGCGCCGTATTCGTATATACCTCGACAAATAAGGTCTATGGTGATACACCTAATCGCTTGCCGCTCGTCGAGATGGAGAAACGTTGGGAGATTGAGAAGAATCACCCGTACTATGATGGTATCGATGAAACGATGAGCATTGATAATTCATTGCACTCACTGTTTGGAGCTTCCAAGGCCGCAGCCGATATTCTGGTGCAAGAATACGGACGCTACTTCGGAATGAAAACGGTGTGCCTGCGTGGTGGTTGTCTAACTGGTCCGGCGCATTCAGGAACAAGGCTACATGGTTTTTTGTCCTATCTTGTGCGCTGCGCCATTGCCGGCGTAACCTATCACATATACGGATATAAAGGCAAGCAAGTACGCGACAATATACATTCGTATGATTTCGTGAATACTTTCTATCACTTCTTTTTGAACCCAAAGGTCGGCGCAGTTTACAACATGGGCGGGTCTCGATTCAGCAATTGCTCAGTGCTTGAAGCGATCGACATGATTGAGGAGATTTCAGGCAGAAAAGCAAAATACGTCTACGAGGAAAGAAACCGTATCGGTGATCACATTTGGTACGTCAGCAGTGTGAAGCGTTTCATGAGAGATTACCCAGATTGGGGATATACATATGACATACGAAGGATGATTGAAGAAATCTACGACAAACAGAAAGCGCTACCCTTGGGTGACCTGATGCATAAGCATGCTGGTTGACGATAATAATGGTGTAATATATAATAAATAATGGAATTCGACAACCTGATAACCAGTCCCTTCGGTCTTGGTGAGAAGCTCATTCTTGAGCTACTGAAAAAGGGCGAGAGCGTCTTTGCCGTCTTTCCGACGCCCAAAGATGTACCTATGTCCTTTCTGGGTAAGAAGAACATTAAATATGGGTTTTCGAAGCTTGACCAAGACCCGATCTTTGAAAAAATATTGCCCAAACGAGTTAAACATGTTTTTCATATCTTCGAATTATACAGTGGTAAATTCCCGAGGGTATTCAAGGCTAATACCCTGGCTACACTGCTGTTATTAGAATGGTCTAGGAATGCGGGCGTCGAGAGCTTTATTTATTTGTCGAGCGGTGAGGTATATGGTGATGGAACGGATCTCGATGAGAGCAAGTCTTGTAATCCACACGGTTTCTACGCGACGACGAAATATCACGCAGAGATGTTGCTGCGGTTCTATCAACGTTTGTTCCGGATAAACACGGTGCGCATTTTCTTTCCTTTCGGCAAGGGCGTGGAACAAGGGTACGTATATGAATTGGCCAAGGCAATCAAGTGCGGAGATAAACTCAACGGCAGATACGACCGCATTACTCCGACTTTTGTTGATGACGTTGTTATGCCGCTACTCAGGACCCGTGAGCAGTTGGATTCGAATATTTTCAATGTCTGCGGTAGTGTGGTTAAAGCCGATGGGCTGGCTGAGGAAATCGCGCGTATCGTCCAGAAGTCTCACAAGGAGCTAGAGACTGGAAGACACTGTCTCGTTGGCAACAACACTCTGGTAAGAGAGAAGCTGGGCTATATAGAAACAGCGTTGAATAAAGCGATCGATATCTCTTTTGAAGCTTTCGAGTAAGATATATTGTTTACACGTGAACATCTGTTTTCTGACATCGTCTTGGTAGACTAACCTCATTAATGTAACAATGATTGATATTCTCCTTGCAAATCCGAAGGAGTCGGGTGCTTTCTTTGAACGCATGCCGCCTTTAGGTTTAGCATATATCGCAGCGAATCTGGAAAAACATGGTTATTCAGTCAGAATTGTGGATTTCGAAGTCGAAGAACAGACGCTCACCCATTGGTTAGATTTGTACCAGCCGAAATTCTTGGGTATTTCAGGTACGAGCCACACACGGTTTGAGTCTTTCCGCCTGGCCAAAGAGGCTAAGGCATTTAATCGAGAGATAATCACGATTTACGGTGGTGTGCATGCCACGTTCACGTGCGATAACACCCTGCACCGCGTTGCCGAGGTGGATTATGTCATATGCGCTGAGGGTGAAGAAACAACCGTGGCATTAGTCAGGAAGTTGTCCGAAAGAAGAGAAGCAAAGCACGTGCCGGGTATATGCTATCGAAAGGGAGATAACCTAGTTCAAACACCACCTGCCCGGCGTATCACGCCGCTCGATAAGCTGGCGCGACCTGCATACCATTTGTTGAACATGGCGCGATATTCTTTAGACATGGAATTCCTTGGGGTGAGGGGAATATCGCTTCTCACCTCACGCGGTTGTCTTGCCAAGTGCAGTTTTTGCTCGGCTAGCCGGATGTTTGGCCACAAGGTGACAACGCATTCTGCTTCACGCATGCTGGATGATATTTGTTTTTTGTTTGATAAATACAAATACCGGGGTATGAAGATTTTTGACAGCACATTCACGACAAAAAAGCAGCACGTATATGAATTCTGCGAAGAGATTCTGCGCCGCCACCTCGATTTTCCATGGGAATGTGAGATTAGGATTGGGACAGTTGACCGGCAAATGCTCGAGAGGATGAGCGAGGCAGGGTGCTACTACGTAAGTTTCGGCGTCGAGTCGGGGAGCCAGCGTGTACTCGACGCCATGCGTAAAGGGATCACCATTCGACAGGCAGTGGAGGTGCTCGATTTATGCGCCGATGTTGGGCTGCGCACCAAGGTTTTTTTCTCTTTTGGCCATATCGGAGAAACTATGGATGATGTGGAAAAGACATTAACCTTCATTGACCAGCATGCCGGGCAAATATCTACTTTAGCTAGCGGTGCTGGCGTGCGCATTTACCCGGGAACGTATCTAGAAAAATATGCGCGCAGAAATGCTCTCTTACCCCTTGGTTTTGAGTGGAGTTTGCCTTATGATGAACCCAGGCTCGAGGGCATCCTGCAAACCCGATGGATTCCAGTACTGGTTCAACCGCAGCTCGGCTACGATGAGTTGGAGAGAATTGCCGTGCATATATATTCGAGAAAATTCAAGGGTTGGCGAGGATTCAATTACGGGATCAGAAAGGTTACTGACAGGCAGAAATTGAAGAAGCTGTCGCATATCGTCAGAACGAAAATTAAGAACATATTAACGAGGCAAAACTAGGTTATGCGTATACTACATCTTTCCTTTGAGAATTTCCAGGATGTGCCGGGATTGCTGAGCCGCAGTCATAACCATTTTGGAGATTGTGGTTTATTGGCTACAATGGTGCCTTCGCGTCTGGGCTTTCCAAACGGCATTTGTCTGAAATATCCACTCCTAGACTCGGGACCGTTCAGTGCCTTGTCGAAAATCATCGGGCGGCACAACGTGAATGTCATGGAGAGCGACTTGCAGTTGAGAATCAAGGGTGAAAAGCTGCTGGAAAGGGTTTATTTTATGGGACGCGATTACATTTGGCTTTATAAGCTGAGTCGTGAGTGGCGCAGGTACGAACTAGATAGCTTCGACGTGTATCATTTCGATGGTGATGTTCCGTTTATTTATGGTGACCGGATTCTGAAAAAATTGGAGGGTAAGCGCATAGTGACTCATTTTTTTGGCAGTGAACTGAGAAAATGGGGTTTGAATCCTTATCTGCGCGAACGTGCCCAGCTAAGGTTCACTTCGGAGTTAGACCACACAAAGATAGACCCGACACTAACATTTGTACCCATACCATATGAGATCGGTAATATCAGGCCGCGTGCAGCAGAGAACAAGGTTTTAAGAGTAGGCCATTCACCTACGCGGAGGACCGCCAAGGGTACTGCCGACATCATCGAAGCCGTGAAACGGATAAGGAAGCGCTTGGATTTTGAATTCCTGCTTATCGAAGGAGTGCTCCATCGTAAGTGTATGGAATTGAAGGCAACTTGCGATATAGGTATTGACCAGATCGGCAACTATGCGGGAACTGGTTATGGCCGTAGCGGATTGGAGTTTCTTGCTTTAGGTGTACCAACAATAACTGAAATACCTAATGAATACGAGCAACTCTTACCAGGTCATCCTTTTGTTAGGGCGACAAAAGGCAATTTCGAAGAAGTGCTATGCCAGTTGTTGATGGATAGAAAATTAAGGCGGGCAAAGCGTGAACAAGGACTCATATGGGTAAAGAATTTTCCAAATCCGCGAAGAATAATTAGAAAAATATATGATGAGTATCACAGAATAGGTTGGATCAGTTGATGTTTTTTAATACCCATATTGACAAATATTCATTTTCCATTAGAATTATCACGCTAAAATATCATGCAGGACATTGATATCGCTACGTATTTGAGGACCAAGAAAGTTTTGGTGGATGGTGCTCTCGAAGAATATTTTTCGAACTCGCATTCGTTTTTCAAAACGATGTACTACTCAGTCGATGGTGGTAAGCGCATAAGACCGATTCTCGCAATTGCATCCTATGAAGCGTGCGGTGGTCAGGACATCAAATCAATCATACCAGTGGCGTGCGGTCTCGAATTGATACATACCTATTCCTTAATTCATGATGATCTGCCGGCGATGGATAATGATGATTTCCGAAGAGGCAAGGCATCGGCTCACAAGCGATTTAGCGAAGCAATAGCGATTCTTTCTGGAGATGGGCTATTTGCCTATGCCTTTGAGCTATTCAGCAAAGGAAAAGAGATGCGTGATGAAAAACTTGCCGTGGTCCACGCGGTCAGCGAGGTTGTTGGACCTCGAGGTGTCGTTTATGGTCAGGTGATGGATATCAGTGATAGCCAACAACCGTATCCCAAAATACTGCGTAGTATTCATTTGAACAAGACAGCAAAGTTCATCGCTGTTTCGATCAAGGTCGGCGCGATCATGGCGCGTGCACCCGAGGATAAGGCGTGCACGCTTTATCATGCCGGTATTTGCATGGGTATGCTTTTTCAGTATACGGACGATATCCTTGATGTTATCGGTGAAAAGGGTCTGCTGGGTAAGACGCCAGGCAAGGATCAAGCAAGCGGTAAGGTCACGGCTCCGGCTATCTATGGTATTGACGGCGCGCGTTTTCGTGCCGAGCGTTACGCTGCTCTCGCCAAACAGAAATTTGCACGATTCGGATCCCAGTTCAATATCCTCGTTAAGATAACTGATTTTGTATTGAATCGTTCGTATTAGCACCTGGGTAATAGCAATGGAGCTGTTAAAGCGCATCAAGGAACCTAAAGACTTGAAGGTTTTGAGCCAGAAAGAACTGGAAGCGCTGGCTCAGGAGATTCGCAACACGATAGTAAGTGTCTGCGCCGACACGGGAGGTCATGTTGCACCTTCGCTTGGGGTCGTGGAATTGACCCTCGCTTTATATCGGGTTTTTGACGCGGAGCGCGATAAAATTATCTGGGATGTTGGTCATCAGACTTATGCGCAGAAACTCATCACCGGCCGCGCTTCGAGGTTTCACACATTGCGTACATACAAAGGCATAAGTGGTTTCCCCAAACGGAGCGAATCGAAATACGATGTGTTCGATACGGGCCACTCGTCGACGTCGCTCTCCGCAGCAACGGGTTATGCCTTGGCGCGTGATTATCGCGGCGATGATTACCATATCGTGAGCGTTATTGGTGATGGTTCACTCGGTGCCGGTATGGCCTTTGAGGCGCTCAATCACATTGGCCATCTCAACAAAGACATTATCGTCGTGCTCAATGACAATGAGCACTCCATTGGCGAAAGCGTTGGCGCGCTTTCGCAGTACCTCACCAAGATAATAACCACCCGAACCTATAATCGTTTTCGTGATGACCTGTGGAAATTTCTCGGTCGTTTTCCGCCATATTTCCGGGACCGTGGCCGCAATCTAGCCAAGCGGATTCAAGAAGGTCTCAAGGGTTTGTATGCACCGTCAATGATCTTTGAAGAATTGGGGTTTCGGTACATTGGACCACTCAACGGTCACCAATTGATCGAACTGATCGACACGTTTTCGCGAATTAAGGAAATGCGCGGTCCGCGGTTCGTGCATGTCGTGACCAAGAAGGGTAAGGGCTATGAACACGCAGAGGAACATCCAGAGGCGTTTCACGGGATCGGGAAGTTTTGTGTCGAGACCGGCGAAGTCAAAAAGAAATCAACATCCTACACGTCAGTATTTGGTGATGCAATCGTGAAGCTGGCAAAACAGAATGATAAGATAGTCGCAATAAGCGCCGGTATGACTTTGGGTACTGGTTTGAAAAGGTTTAGTCTTGAAATACCCGAGCGATTCTATGATGTGGGTATCTGTGAGCAGCATGCCGTCACAATGGCAGCGTCGTTAGCCCTGGATGGGTATATTCCTGTGTGCGCGATCTATTCGACATTTCTACAACGAGCCTACGATCAGGTCATTCATGATGTCAGCTTGCAGAGCGCGCCGGTGATCTTTGCCGTTGACCGCGCCGGACTCGTGGGTGAGGATGGTCCTACCCACCACGGCCCATTTGATCTTTCTTATTTCAGCTGTGTTCCAAATATCGTGATCTCGGCGCCGAAAGACGGTACCGAGCTCATTGCATTACTAAAGACCGCAGTGAATTACCGTAAGGGCCCTTTTGTTATCCGCTATCCTAGATCATCGTGTAGCGTGAGCAAGGAGGATCCACCTGCGTTGCGGGTGGGCGCATGGGAAACGCTGCGTGAAGGAAAACGTTTTGCGCTGATCGCTACCGGTTCCATGGTAGCACAGGCACAGAGCGCGTTACCGTTGCTAAAGAACCGAGGTCTAAACCCCACCCTCGTTAATGCTCGTTTTATTAAACCTTTGGATTATGTCTTTTTGAATCGTCTTGTCCGCAAACTACATACTATTATAACCATCGAAGAGAACGCTTGCCATGGTGGATTTGGCAGTTCGGTTTTCCAACACTTTTGTGAACAAAATGCCAAGGTGAAAGTCCATTGTGTTGGTCTGCCTGATGATTTTGTTGAGCACGGCGCACGGTCAATACTCTTGAAAACCGTGCATTTGGATGCGGAGGGTCTTGTTAAGAGAATAGTCTCTATCTTATGACCCTCTTTTTCTCACTCATCGTTTTTGCACAATTTGTACTTCCATATGAAAAGCGAGTTTATCTTGACGCAGATGGCGAATTCGTAATTTACGCGCGCTATTTCCAGGGATCGCTGGTTAGCGTCGACAGAGTGAGGACAATTGATGATTTTCTGAATATCGGTTTGTATACACGCAATCGTGGTCTATTACTAGGTGAATTAAAGCAGGATTTGGTGAAGAGTGGTGGTTATGCAGGCAAAGGTCTATTCGGCACTTTCGAAATACCACTGCCGAAAGGCGGTTTCAGCGAATTCATGGGCGAGACTGGGAAACTCGATGTGGGTGGATATGTAAAGATCACGCTGGGTGGAAGCAACACCTTTGTTTCTAACATCCCCGGCATGGAGCGTCCATCGCTTTGGCCAGAGCTGGAGATGAATCAGGAGATGGCAATCAATCTTGACGGACAGGTGGGTGATAGAGTAAGGGTGTTCATCGACCACAACTCCGAGCGTATCAACGAGAGCCAGAATAAAATTACTGTGACGTACCGAGGAAGGGAAGACGAAATAATTCAGGAAATCGAGGGCGGTGATACGGAGTTAAGAATCCCGGCAACTACATACACGGGCGACATTCCTTCACACCGTGGACTTTTCGGAATCAAATCAAGCGCTAAGTTTGGTCCATTAGACCTCGTAGCCATAGCATCGAACGAGCAGACGCAGCATCAGGAAATAGATATCGAAGGCACAGTGCAAGCGCAGGCCGATACGATATGGGCTCGAGAATACCAGAAACGTCGGTTCTTTTGGTTGGGAACCTACGACAGAATAGACCAGAACTCATTGGAAATCTATATTGATGACAATAATTTCCAGAATAACAGCACATCAGGCATTACATACTATGGGAAGGCTTATCTGGATACGGATACAAATGATATTATCCCGGACGATACATCACAATACGAGCTTGGTTATTTCACCCTTAAGTATCTGGTCGATGATTTTCTATTTGTACCTGGTGAAAATCTTATCGAGCTCAGATATGGTCTCCAGAAAGACATAGAGGTCTTGGGTGTTAAATATACGGTGGTTGATGCCTCGGGTAATCCGATTAGGACGGTTGGATCACTGGTTAATGATACGATAAGTTTGAAGCTTATTTGTCCAAAGAGCCCGGATACAACCTCAGTGACCTGGCTATATGAGAAAAGGAATTACTATCAACTCGTGCTTCCTGGCACCAGGCTTGATTCTTTAAGGATTTTCTATATTACACCCGGTGGTCAGCACCGTGACCGCAATAATGCAGGCGACCCATATCTCGAGGTACTGGGTCTTGATGAAAACCGAGATGGCCGGGTTGATGAATATTCATTCGGAGGCACTGGTTTTGATGGCGGACGCGGTGTGTTGATCTTCCCTGATTCCTTGCCTTTTGCAT